>Ga0209164_1004527_pt1 | contig 12384 bp, 10 predicted proteins | sample MTBNYHSulfiMetaG_FD_187458 | JGI IMG/M metagenome (GOLD analysis project Ga0209164, IMG submission 187458) | Enrichment culture microbial communities from rom New York Harbor, USA that are MTBE-degrading - MTBE-NYH (New York Harbor Sulfidogenic)... | ecosystem: Environmental > Aquatic > Marine >...
GTTCTGCTCATCGTAGTCCGTGGGCAGATCCTCGCGCGTGATCTGGCGCAAGACCGCTTTCTGCCGGGAAGAGTATCGCTTCGAACGTTTGCAGTGCTGAATCGGTTCGAGGCTGGGGTTCTCGAACACCTGCGCCCAGAAACCCCCATAGATGTTGTGCCCGAGGTTCTCGGTGAACTTGCCGAAAAGCCCTTCCGGAATCACATAGGATGAAACCCGATCGAGCTCAATCACCACTTCCGCAGGGGCGGATTGCTTTTCAATGAACTCGTACATAGGCTCCTCGCTCCAGGCGGCGCCGGCCGTCCCCAGAATCAGCAGAGCGAACAAAGCGCCGGCGTTCATAGGTCTTTACTCCTCTTGTGAATTGGATGATGAAGGTGGCAGGGGCATCTTGCCCATGCGGATAAAATCGAATCCGGCCGCGAAGTCATAGTCGCGCGGGTACTGCACGCTGATGTCGCCCGAGGCGAACAGCCGGATCTGCGGCTCGTCCAACGCGATGGAGAAAGCGCCCAGGTGCATCCAATGCTCCCGGTCGTAGGAGGCACTCAAGGTGTATTGATGGGGCGAGAGCCGCCGCGCGCGGAAGAAGACGTCCGTCTTCGTCCTTTCGCGGAACCCCTCGGTGAAAACAGCCGAAGGCTCAGCCCGCTCGGCTCCACAGGCCAAAGCCTCGCAATACATCTGGTCCTGTTCCTGATCCGCCACCGCGGCCAGGTAAAGATAATGGTAGCTGTCGTTCCAGAGAATCACGCCGGCTTTGTTCCAACGTCCCTTCGCCCGGGGATCGAAAACCGTCAACTTCAGTTCAATCTCCCAGGATGCTGCGCGGGGAGCCGCCATCGCCGCAAAGGGATAATTCTCCTGATAGAAATAGACGTCCGCGCCCGAAAAAGGGTGAATCCACAGGATGCCGTCCCGCTGCTCCCACCGCGCGGCATCGCTTCCCCAGCCGCCGTTCGTCTGGCCGAGCAGCCAATGGGAACCGATCGCCTCGCCGGAGAAATCGTCGTCCCGGTACTCGGTCAGAGGCCCCTCTTCCCAGCGGGAGAAAAGAGGCGCTTGGACCATCTTTCCCGCCACGCCCAGAAGGCCGATGCCCTTGAAGAGCTCCTTCGTCGAAGTGTCCCCCGGCAGCGAGAATCCCCCGGTGCAATACCACCGCTTGTCATCGTAGGAAAAGTAGGTGCGAACCGTTCGCTTCAGCACTTCAAGCCGCAGTACGCATCGCTGAGGATGACGCCGAGGAAAGATGCGATAGACGCCTTTCGAGATCGGCCTGCCGCCAAACTCTCCAAGCCCCTCCAGACCGGGCGGATGGAAACCGAGAGTGTTTCGGACGTAGTGGTCCTCGTCCGCCCAGAGAACCAGCCCCGCCTGCGCAAAACGATCTTCGGGGACAAACTCGCTGATCTCCACTTGAACAAAGTAATCCCCCTCGAAGGCCGGCTTGCGCAGGAAAACCGCGCGCTGGGTGTTTATATCCTGCCAGCAGTCCCCGGAGAGATCGGTCAGGCGAACGCCTTGCCCGGTTCGCTCAAGAAGGGAAGCGAATTCCTCCCCCATCGCGGGCTGCCAGACAGCACGGATTTGCGTATCGTTAGAATAAATCAGAGAATCCTTGTGGACTTGGCTTTCGGAGAAAGCGAAGAAGCCGGGTGACAGGAAAAACGACAGTGCTCCGGCACCCAGGATGAGGCATTTCCCGGCAGACAGTTTTTTCATTTATTCTCCGGCCCCTCGGTTTGAGCCTTCGCCAGCTCCTCGACGGGAACCTTGAGACGCCGATCAAAGGTCAGCAGGCCATTGACCTCCTGCTCGACGTCGGTCAGTTGCGTGTAAGTATAGCCCGCGATATCCGCTCGCCGCAGGATCTCCCGGGTCAGGGCCGCAAACTTCCCCAGCAATTGCTCGCGCGAGGAGGCATGCCGCCCATAGCCCCAGCCGCCGCCTGCGCCTTTGGCCGGTTCGGTGTCGGCTTCCAGAGCGATGCCGCCGTATTCGGAAATCACAATCGGCTGCCCCTCATAGGTCGCGCCTCCTACCCAGACCTCGGTCGGGTAGTGCTCGTCGCCGGAACCCGTTGCGCGCAGCTCGTCCAGCAACGCGCCCAACTTCGCCGGCTCGTCAACATAAGGATGCACGTCAACGATGTCCGTATCCACGTGGTGCCAACCGCTGTTGTCCACGACCGGGCGGGTCGGGTCCATCCGGCGCGTCAGCCGGGCCATGTCCGCCTGGAACTGCTGTTGCTCGCGGTCCCTCTGGACGTCCGGCACCCCCCAGCTTTCGTTGATCGGCACCCAGGCGATAATGCAAGGGTGATTCCAGTCACGCCGCATCACCTCTTGCCACTCTTGCCGAAGCGCGTCCTGGGCCTCGGGCGTAAACTCCCACGTGTTCCCCATTTCCCCCCAGACCAAGAGGCCGAGCCGGTCGCAGAAAGCATACCACCGGGGATCTTCCACCTTCTGATGCTTGCGGACACCATTGAATCCCATCGCCTGCACCAGCTCGATATCCCGCTTGTAGTCTTCATCGCTCGCCGCGGTATAGATCCCGCCCGGAAAGTAGCCCTGATCGAGCACCGCCTTGAAGCGAATAGGGCGACCATTGAGCAACAACTGGCGGCCTTCGGTGCGGATTTCGCGGACTCCGGCGTAGCTGCGCACCCGATCCACGCTCTCACTGCCGGAGAGAAGCGTAAGGTCGAGATCGTAGAGATGAGGATCGCCCGGGGACCAGCGGCGCGCCGAGGGAATCACGATCTCCATCTCGGCGTTCCCGTCCTTGACCGCCGCTTCCTCGCGAGCAACCTCCTGATGGGCGTCCCGGACCGAGCAGGCCACGCGCCCTTTCAGCGTCGGCCCTTCCACTTCGACCGATAAACGGATCCGGTCCGGATTCAATTCAGGCACAATACGCAGGGAGCGGATATAACTCTGTGGAACCGGCTCCAACCAGACCGTCTGCCAGAGACCGCTGACCCGGGTATACATAATCCCCGATGAAGTGAGTTCCCAATGCTGCTTGCCGCGCGGTTGTGATTTGCTCTGCGTGTCCACGCCCCGAAAGACCAGATTCAGCCTTCCCTGGCGGGCGAAGTTGGTCACGTCCACCGTCCAGGGAGTATAGCCCCCTTGGTGCTGGCCGGCCTTTTTGCCGTTGACCCAAAGCTGGCCCCGGTAATCGAACGCCCCGACGTGTAGAAGGAGCCTTCCCTTCTCGCGCCACGCGGCGGGAACCTCCACCTCCCGATGATACCAGAAGACGTCATGAAATCCGGTCTCCCCGATACCGGACAATGCGGCTTGAAAAGGAAAGGGAACCTGGATTATCCTCGAAAAAGAAGGCCGCTTAAACCATCCCTCCCGGATGCCCCGGTCTTCATCATCGAACTCAAAAGACCAAGGGCCGTTCAGATTCAGCCATTCCGGTCGAACCCGCTCAGGGCGGGGGTACTTCGGTCGGGGAAGGTGAGTGTTCATAACGACTCCTCGATTGCATTGATCTTCGGGGATCGGCCGCGAACTGAGTTTGCAGCGAACCGAGGGATAGAGAACAACCGGATAACGACAGGCGATCCGCAGGGAACTAGAAATGAATCTGGGAAAACATTTCCTGCCCCGCCAGTTTCTTTCGCCCCTTAAGAAAATCGAGCTCGATCAGGAAAGCCACCCCCACAATCTCGCAGTCGAACTTCGACAGCAGCCGGAGGACCGCCGCCACCGTCCCCCCGGTCGCCAGCAGGTCGTCCAGCACCAGCACCCGCTGCCCGGGAGCGATCGCGTCCTGATGGACCTCGACGGTGTCGGTGCCGTATTCCAACTCGTAGGTTTCCCGATGCGTCGCAGCCGGCAGCTTGCCCTGCTTGCGCACCGGGACAAACCCGGCGCCCAGCGCCAGCGCCAAGGCCCCGCCGAGAATGAAGCCCCGCGATTCAACCGCGACTACCACGTCCACTTGCTTGTCCCGGTAGCGTTCCACAAACCTATCCACCATCGCCCGAAAAGCCTCGGGATCCTTCAACAAGGTCGTAATGTCCTTAAAGACGATACCTTCTTTCGGAAAATCCGGAACATCCCGAATATACTTCGCCAAATCCATGATCCTGTTTTCCTCCACCAAAAGCCGCCCCCGTACAAATGCCCCGCCCGCAGTCCTCACACCCCAAGCCGACCGCTCAACCGCCGCCAATCTCGAAGACCCCTCTTGAGTGGCCGGCAGGGTCATTCATTTTCCATTTCTCATTGTTCATTTGTCATTCTTCATTGTTTGTTTCAACGAACCTAAACATCATCCTCGACAACGGCCGTCGTCTCGGCAATCTCCCGCAGCTTCGCCAGCGCCTTGTGCTGGATCTGCCGCACCCGCTCCCGGGTGATGCCGAGGATCCCGCCGATCTCTTCCAGGGTCTTGGGGGTGCCGTCATCCAGGCCGAAGCGCATTTTGATAATCTTCTTCTCGCGCCCTTTCAGGTGGGCCAGCAGCCCCAGTACCCGCTCGTTGCGGATGCGAAGATAGAGATCAATGTCCGGCGGCGGGGTATTCTCGTCCGGAAGGTGATCCCGGTGCGGCTGGCCGTCGGTGTCATCCGACAGATATTCCAGCGAGGCGGGCATCTCGAACAGCGTCAGGGCCTCTTCCTTCTCCTTGGGCGGCAGCTCGAGCTTCTCGGCCATCTCCTCGCGGGAGGGCTTGCGGCCCAATTGCTGCTGGAGCTGGTGGAAGACCTCCCGGCACTTGTTGATGTTCTCCACCTTGTGAATCGGGATGCGAATGAGGTTGGACTGGCTCGTCACGGCACGGTTGATCGATTGCTTGATCCACCAGATGGCGTAAGTGCTGAAGCGGCATTCCCGCTCGATGCGAAACTTCTCGACCGCTTTGATCAGCCCGATGTTGCCCTCTTCGATCAGGTCCATCAGCGGCAATCCCTTGCGGCGATACCGCTTGGCCGTGTTGACCACCAGGCGTAGGTTGGACAGGATCAGTTGGCGGCGCGCCTCTTCATCCCCCTGGAAGGAGCGCCTGGCCAGCTCGCGCTCCTGCTGAGCGTCCAACAGGGGAATCCGGCTGATCTCCTTCAGATAAAGATTGACGAGATGACTGTCGCTGCTTCCGTCAAACATCGCGTAAAACAACCGCCCCCCGGGACACCATCGAGGTGCAGGCCACCCGCCGGGCGGACAACACCGGAAAGGGCTTGCCTCAGGCCGTGCGCCGCACCCGGCACACCAGCCTAATCTCGATAGTCCTCGCGCATTTGGCGGCGCAGCTTGCGGCGCGCCGCCTCCATCTTTCGCTTCCGCCGCACGCTCGGCTTCTCAAAGTACTCATGCTTGCGCATCTCAGCGCGCAGCCCGCTCTTCTCCACCTCACGCTTAAACCGCTTTAAGGCTCGTTCTAAAGCTTCATTCTCCTCCAGAACAACCTCGATACCCGGCACGACATATTCCCCCCCTTACTGGAACAAGATTCTCACCGCAGGATCGCTGGATGCCAAGCCGACATCCAGCGCCTGAATCCGAGCAGGATGCTTGCCTTGCCGCCAGCCTATCCGAACCCGCTATTATAGGAACACTCGTTCGCCCCTGTCAAGACACCCCACCACGGAACTCAAAAAGGTTGACAAGAAGCCCGAGGGGGACTATAAATGAAGCGTATTTGGGAGGTTGCAATGCCCTTTCCCCAGCGCCCGCCGGGTCTTAAGTGCCTGCAATTCCTGTTATTGCTGGAGGGATTCCTGCTGGTCGCTTTCCCTGCCGTGGCCGACCGGATCCACCTCCAGGGCGGAACCACGCTGGAAGGCCGCGTCACCTCGCAAAGCGACAGCGAGGTGACCCTCCTGCTCGAAGGAGGCGGCTCGATGACCTTGCCCCGCAGCCTCATCGAGAGTATCCACGTCGATGCCCCGCCCCCCAGCCCACCCACCCCGACGGCCAGCCCCACCGCGGTGGCGGTCCAGCAGATTGACGCCGACCCCACGGCGACGCCCCCCAGAACGCGCGTCGAGATCCTCTCGGCCGACTCCCCGGCCCAAGTGGCGGAAGCGCCGACCGAGGCCACGCCGGGATTGACTGAGGCCATGATCGAGGAGATCGGCCAGGGGCGGCCCCTGTTCGGCAAGACCCGGGACACCGTCGGAGTCGTCGAGGTCAAGCGCCCCGGCCAGGACTGGAAAGAACTGCCCGGCGAGACGGTGCTGTTCGAGGGGGATGAATTGCGCACCCAAAACGGCCGCACCAAGGTGATCATCGAGGAGCCCAGCCACCAGACCGAACTGCGCATCAAAGAAGACAGCGCGGTCGAAGTGCCGGTCGGAGAGGAAGGCTCCACCATCGAGCTGCTCGAAGGGAAACTGTGGAGTCGCATCCAGTCCCTCAGCGCGGCCGACGAAGTCAAGTTCCGCATTCGCACCCCGAACGCCATCGCGGGCGTCCGGGGAACCCTCCTGTATGTCGAGCAGGTCGAACAGGATACCAAGGTGGCCGTCTTCGAGGGCGAAGTTCAAGTCCAAGGACGCCGCCAAGTCGAGCAGCAGGCCAGCGTCCCCCGGCTGAAGGCCCTGCTGGTGTCTCCCCAGGAACGCTTCTCGAGCCTCCGGGACGTGGACCCGAACGAGCTGCGCGAGTGGGAAGAGTGGGATCAGTGGGCCGCCGAGACAAAGGCCGACTTGGTTCCCTATGGCGCGGCGGTCGGCCTGGGCGATGTCATCGGCGCCCAGATTGACCAGGTCGCCGCCGAGGGGAAACTGTATAGCCAGATGGTCGCTGAGGGCAACCGAGCCGTGTTGCACAACCGCCAGGCGGACCAACTCGACGCCATCAAGGAGTCGGTCCTCCGCTACTACCGGGACTTGGGACACCTGCCCGCCGAGGACTACGGTTTGACCTACCTGCAGAGCAATATCGAGTCCAACCCTGCCTGGCAAGGGCCTTATCTTGACCCTTCACTCTCCCTGCCGGTCAAGGACTTGTGGGGTTCCGAGGTGCTGTATCAGATTCGCACCAGCGAGCAGAGCGGCCGCACTTATGCCGTCCTCATCGCCCCCGGTCCCGACCGGCGCTCCTCCGACGGCAAGGGGGATGACATCATGGCCCTCGTCACGCCGCTCTAAGGAGCGCAGTCGGCTCTCCACGCTCCAAACCGATTGACCGAACCGAGGCGCTTGCCTATACTTCGATAGAAGGTTACCCCCGGACGGCGGGCGACGCTCGGCTCGCGTCGCCGGCTACGGAGACCCAATGGCGGCTGCTTCCCGTCGGCAAATCACTCTGAGGCTGATGTCAATCTTTCTCGGCGTCTCAGCCTCCGCGCTGGTCATCCTCACCTCGATCCCCGAGGATTCCATTTTGAACATCTTCGAGAGGAAGATCTACGACACCTGGCAGCGCCTGCGGGGCCATCTGGCCGAGCGAGACGACATCCTGATTCTTGGCATTACGTCCAATGATCTGCAAGTCCTGGGCAAGTGGCCTTGGCCGCGATGGGTATGGTCCCGGGTGTTGCAGGAACTGAACCGGTTTGAACCGGCCGCCGTTGTTTTCGACATCGTGATTACCGAGCACGAAAAAGGCCTGTACGAAGACCTGAGCGAGGAACAAATCGCCCAAAACCCGGCCCTCCGCCAGATCATCCAGGACCAGGAACGATCCCAGCAACAGTTTGTGGACAGTGTTCGCCAGGCGGGCAATGTCTTCCTCGTCGGCTATCTCGACCTGGCCCGCCCGCCCACCTCGACCTCCCAAACCCTTCAGGTCCTGAACAGAACGGAATCCCTACCTTCGTTCGGCCCCAACAATTTCCAAACGCCCGGCTCCTCATCGCCGGGGGATTTCCGCCGCATCGTCTACCGGCTGCCCGAAGGAAGCGACTACACCCTGCCCTTCGCCGAGGTCGTCGAGGCCGCCGCCGGCATCGGATTCATCAACGCCGAACCCGACTCGGATGGCATTACCCGAAAGACGCAACTGTTGGCCCGCATCGGGGATCGGATCTTCCCCTCGCTTGACCTCGTCGTCATTTCAACCTTCCTCGGCGTCCCTATCCGCGATTTCCGAATCATCCCGGGCAAGGAGATTATCATTCCTCACCCCGAGCGCGAGTATCGTATTCCGGTGAACGAGAATGGGCAGGGATACATCAATTTCAAGGGGGCGGCCGCTTACCTTCGCCCGGACAGCCAGGGAACCTCCGTCAGCGTTTTTCTCAATGCCGCTCGATTCGGCGGCGTTTCCTATGCGCCCGAAACGATTCGGGGCAAGATCGTCGTGGTGGGCATGCTCGCCGAAGGCAGCACCGATATTCGAGCGGTGCCGGTGGACAAGTATTACCCCCTGGTCGGGGTGCACGCAACCGTGCTGGATAATATCCTCAGCCGAAGCCACGTCCGCGTCATGCCCGCCTGGCGGACCATCGCTCTACTGTTGCTCACCGGGTTGCTGTACGGCCTGGCCTTCCCTCGACTGCGGCCGATCGGGGCGGGAGTGCTGGCCCTGGCGGCCCTGGTGGGAACACCCGTGGCCGCCTACTCCATCTTTCGCTATCACTCCTATTGGGTCCCCACGCTTCAGCCCGTCCTGGCGGTCGGCCTGGGGTTCTCCTTTATCACGCTGTACTACTTCATCACCGAGCAGGTTCAGCGCAGGCACATCCAGGAGGTCTTCGGCCGGTGCGTTGACCGCACCGTGGTCAAGCAGATCGCCGAGAGCGGCCTGGATCCCCAACTCGGCGGAAGCCGGCGGCACATCACCGTCATGTTCGCCGACATTCGCGGCTTCACCCCTTACAGCGAACAGCATGAGGCCGAAGCGGTCGTCGGCCGGCTGAACGAATACTTCACCGCCATGAGCGAGGTGATTTTCCGTCACCGGGGGACCATCGACAAATATATGGGGGACGCCATCATGGTGTTCTACGGGGAGCCGGTGCCGATGAAGGATCACGCGCTGCAGGCCGTCCAGACGGCAGTCGAAATGCAGGCGGCGATGCGCCGCCTCCAGGAGCGCTGGGGAGAGGCCGGTTTCTCTCAGGGTATCGGCATCCACACCGGGGAGGTCATCGTCGGCTGGATGGGCTCCCCTTCGAAGAAGGAGTACACGGTCATCGGTGATACGGTGAACACCGCCTTCCGCCTGGAAGGAGTGGCCAAGGCGGGCCAGGTGCTGATCAGCGAGGCAACCTGCCACGAGCTGGGAGACGCCGTCGAGCTGCGCCCCCTGGAGCCTGTTCGGCTGAAGGGCAAGCGGGAACCCCTGCAGATCTACGAAGTCCCGAGGCCTTGAGAAACCCAGGGACCGGAGATCCAAACCCCTAATGTTTGCCCCGGAAGAGGCTCCTCGCGGGGGCTTTTAACCGGAGTCGCCGAAGCGCTACCCAAGGCCTACTGCGTGATACTCGCGTCGGATGGCCGCGCACCCGGGCTTGCATCCTCAATCATCGAGTCCATCAACGACTCCGTCTCGGCCGGCTTGGCTTCCGATGGAGAGGTATCCTCTCGCCGGGCAGGCATACTGGAGCCGGGCGGAGGCGGCGGATCGACCACCCCCAGGCGCGCTCGGATCGTCGCTCGCTCCTCGGGCGAGAGCTGAATCTGCGAAGCCAGCTCACTGTCCAGAATAAACCCCCGCGTTTCCTCATTCCACGCCTCGACCTGCACCCAGCCCCCGCGGACCGCGATCCGCTTGACCTCCAGGCCGCGTTCCAGCTCCAGCAGCGGTTCCGAGCGGCGGGAATCGCTCGCCCTCAAGGCCGTCCGGCGCGACACAATCGTCGGCGACTCGGGATCCTCGCCGGCGACCCGGATCACGTTGCACATCGGAAACTGGTACAAGCGCTGCCTGCCGTCGACCTCTGCCAACAAAGTCAGCACGTCGCTGCGAACGATGACCCGGCCTTGCAGCTGCCGGCCATCATCCAGCGTCACGGTCGCGCCCACCGCGGGGAAAGATGCCGCCACCACGGCCCCACCTATCAATGCCATCAGCCAACGCACTTGTCTTCAACCCCCTTGAACCAGGATAAGTTACACCCCTCTGAATACTCGATCTATTCTTCTTTCAAATCCAGGAAGACCAGCACCTGCATCGAGCGCCGCGCCACAACCAGCACGATCTTTTCCTTCTCCTCTTTGCGTAAACCCTCGATGACCCGGTCGAGATCGGCCACGGTGGGCACCTCTTCCCAGTTCGCCTTCAAAACCACGTCCCCCGGCTGAAGGCCCTCCCGCTCGGCCTGGCTGCCTTCTTTCACTTCGACAACGAAGAGCCCTTTCGCTTCCCCCAGCTCGTGCTTCTCGGCCAGTTCCTTCGTCAGCGGCTGCAGCTGCATCCCCAGCCGCTCGACCGACGAAGGCGCGGCGGCCGCGACAATCTCCGGCGTCGTATCGGGTTGCTCCTCCAAGACAACGGTCACCGTCATCGCTTTGTTTTCCGAGGGACGCCATAGTCGAATCGGCACGCTTTCACCGATGTCGCGCGCCAGCACCTGCCGCTGCAGCCCGGTCGAACTCTCGATCGGCTCCCCGTCGAACTCCAGGAGAATATCGAAAGGTTGGATCCCGCCTTTTTCGGCCGGAGAATCCTCCACCAGTCTCTGAACGATCACGCCGCGGGGATCCTCCATGCCCAGCGCCTCGATCTCTTGCTTGCCCAAATCCCGCACGTTGGTCATGAAGACCCCCAGAAACGGCCGGACCACCCGGCCGCTGACCGCCAATTGCTCGATGACCGGCTTGGCCAGGTTGATCGGAATGGCAAACCCGACCCCCTGCGCCCCGGCGCTGGTGGATAAGATGAAAGTATTGATTCCCACGACTTCGCCATAGATGTTGACCAACGGCCCTCCGCTGTTGCCCCGGTTAATCGCCGCGTCGGTTTGGATAAAGTCCTGGTACATGGTTCGCCTGAACTCAGGGCCATGCTCCAGGCGGCCTAACCCGCTCACAATGCCCATGGATACCGACTGGTGTTTCCCGAATGGGCTGCCGATCGCCATCACCAGGTGTCCGACCCGAAGCGTATCGGAATCGGCCAATGTCGCCTCGGGAAGGACCACCCCTCGCATATCCTTGATCTTGACCAGGGCCAGCTCCGTCTTGGGGTCGGTGAAAGCCTGCCCCTCGAAGGTCTCCCGGGTTCCGTCCGCCCCGTGATATTCGATGTAAATCCGGTCGGCCCCCTCCACGACGTGATTATTCGTCAGAATATGCCCTTGACGCCCCTCCACCACCACGCCCGAGCCGAGCGAAACCGCTCGCGCCCTGCCTTGGGGAAAGCGAAAAAGATCCTCGAAAGGCGTTCCCTCAAAAGGATTATTGATCGCAACTTCCTGATCCCGCTCACTGCTGATATTGACCACCGCCGGAAGAACCTTCTCGACGCTGGACACCAGGGCTTCGTTGACCTGCTCCAGGACATTGGGAGCGGCCTGTACCCCGGGTCCCCCAAGGCCCACGACTATCGCCACGGCTAAAACCCCGATCCACGGTTTGGATAAAATGTTCATCCCTGCCTCCTTCAAATGCTTGCGCTCATCGGGTCCATCGGTCTCTGCCCGATGCACTGAGGCCAAACGGTTCTCATTTTACTCGGGGACTGGCTCCGGGTAAAGGCCCCAGCATCGAAATCATCAGTTTATACGTCTCCTCTTCGCCCCCTGTAACGGGCACCACCACAAAACGATGCGGCTCCCGGCGCGCCAGCTCCAGATACCCTTGCCGCACTTTCTCCAGAAACTCGGGGCCACACTGCTCAATGCGGTCCCCCTGCCCCGGCTCGGATTCCGCCTTGGAAAGGCGCAGTCGCCGCTGGAGCCCCTCTCGCGCATCCAGGTCGAACAGCACGGTCCGCTCCGGCCACACCTCACCGCAAGCCCAGCGCGCCAACTGCCGCAGCATCTCTTCCGGCATGCCCCGGCCGAAGCCCTGATACGCAAAGGAGGCGTCCACATACCGGTCCGACAGAACCACTTTCCCCGCTTTCAGCGCCGGACGAATCACCCGGTCCACCAGCTCCCGGCGCGACGCCATCATCAAGAACAGCTCCGCACCCGGCTCCATCCGGCTTCGCGGGTCCAGCAGGATGCGCCGGATCGCCTCGCCCACCGGCGTCCCGCCAGGCTCATGGGTGCAGACGACCTCGACCCCGCATGACTCCAAATCTCCAGCCAGCCGCCGCAGCTGAGTGCTCTTACCGGTTCCTTCAATGCCTTCGAAGGTGATCAACATACTTCATCACCCTTCACGCGGCGCCTGCCAGCCGGCACAGTATCTCGATCCACTCTTCCCCCAGCCTCTCATTCGAGGGCAGCACCAGCCCCAGCGCCGGCAGAGCGGCCGCTCGCGCCGCCCGAGCCTCCAAATAAAGATGCGTCACGGCG
>Ga0209164_1004529_pt1 | contig 12382 bp, 13 predicted proteins | sample MTBNYHSulfiMetaG_FD_187458 | JGI IMG/M metagenome (GOLD analysis project Ga0209164, IMG submission 187458) | Enrichment culture microbial communities from rom New York Harbor, USA that are MTBE-degrading - MTBE-NYH (New York Harbor Sulfidogenic)... | ecosystem: Environmental > Aquatic > Marine >...
CGTTCCCCTGTATAGTATATGGCGTTCACCTCGCTGATTCTGTTTGCGAAGAGTTTTTATCTGATAATGCGTTTTTGTGTCAACCCTTTTCAGCGGGACCGGGTACAGGCGATCTCTGGGCAGAAGTACGGTATTGATTCCCGGAAGTTGATGACGGTTTGCCCGTTTCAAACGAGAATCCACAGCCTCCGGTCACCTGTTGCCCTCTGTCAGAGCTGGTGAATGCCACCGACGATAGATGGCAAGGGCCACCCGGCCCCTGGACAGCCCCTGTCGATTCATGAGCATCCCCAACCCTCTCGATCAGCCCCTATGCGTGGATGAAGTGGCCGACCACGTCTCCATATCGGTGAGGACCGTCTATTGCCTCATCGACGAGGCGACCTGAAACGGACCAAGATCAGGGGCTGGCTGAGGGTGCCGGTCTGGGAGATCGAGCGCTATAAGAAGGAACTGGAGCGGGAGATGGAGAGTTTGTGCCGGACCGGCAATTGACAAATGGTTATCTCTGCTTTAGACTGGTGTCAGACCAGTTCAGGAGGTGGCGTGATGCAAACTGTAGGGGCCTATGAGGCCAAGACCCATCTGCCCAAGTTGATCCGGCGGGTACAAAAAGGGGAACATGTGACCATTACCAAACACGGCATTCCCATCGCCGTCATACAGCCTGCCGGCCCTTCCGAAACCAGGGAACCTGTGGAAACAAAGGCCGTCATCAAGGAAATAAGGCGATTTCGAGAAAACAAGACCTTGGGCGGCATATCCATTCGGGAATTGATTGAAGAGGGAAGGCGGTGATATGGCAGGAAATTTCGTCATGGACAATTCTGTCTCCATGTCATGGTGTTTTCAGGATGAGGCCGATGATTATTCAGACGCCGTTCTCGACATGCTTGCCGAGTCCACTGCCGTGGTACCCTCCATCTGGCCCCTCGAGGTAGTCAATGTCTTGTTGGTTGCCGAACGAAAACAACGGATTAGCGAGTCGGACAGCATCCGCTTCCTAACCTTGTTGTCCCAACTGCCGATTGTCGTCGAGCACAAAACGCCGGAAGAGATGATGAAAGACATCCTCGCCCTGGGGAGGGCGAACGGCCTATCGAGCTACGATGCTTCTTATTTGGATCTCGCTATGAGAAAGGGCCTGCCTTTGGCCACGCTCGACAACAGACTGATTGAGGCCGCTCGAAAGGTTGGTGTTCCTATCCTCGCAGGTTGAAGGCATCATCCCTCTCTTCCCGCCCCTCCTCTTTCTGATAAATCTTCAGCATCCTCTCCGCCTCTGACCTGATCTCCTGCCACAACGATTCCGGTTCCGGAATTTCGGCCTTTGATCCCCAGATAGCGCTGAGAAAAATACTCTGTGTCCCTGTGTCCTCTGTGAGAGACAATCTCATGCAATAAAACACAAAAAGGATCACTTTATTCATAAGAATGCTACTCTCCTTTCCAAGAAAAACAACAGGAAAATGGATTATCCCGAAAAAAATCCCCTCGGTATTTGACAAACGTCTATGCGAAGATGCCCCCGTTTTGATTGACATTTCCGGCATGAAGGGCTATGAAATTGTCCAAGAATTCAGTCTCCGCTGTCCTTTTTTTAACCAGAGAGGCAAAGAGGAGTGGAAATGGTCCCAAAGCCCCCATAAACCCCGATTCTCCAAAACAACGGAGGTCGGGGTTTTGTATTTTGGGGGAAGGCAGGGGGAACGCATTGGAATGCCAACGCCGATCCTTTACTGGCAGTCAAGAAACCACGATTGAGCCAAGAAGTTACGCAGTGGCCGGAGCAACCCTCCCTCCTGGCTCCGACCGTTCAAACAGAAGGGGGGGCAGCATACGGAATCCGAACACGTTGATATCCTGATACAGAAACGCCTCAAACAGGCCCGAGGTGCATTACAGGAAGGAGCCCCCCAAGATGAAATCCATCTGCCAGACATGCATCCCCCGGTAGACAGTGCCGGACGGCATGGCCAGTTTTGTGGCCAACCTGGAGGAAATCCTGAAATCGGATGAAGCAGGGACTCGGGAGCTACCGATGCTGATCTCGGCCAAGGCCGCATTATGAATGAACCTTCAAGTCCCGGCGGCAGATATAGGGATCATCGAGCAGGAGGTGCGGTGAACAAGATCAAGAGCGTAGATAGAGTTGTACCAGAGCGGATCAAAAGAACATGGCCATAAAGCTTGCCGAGTTGCGAAAACTGATTGCCAGCGGTGAGGACAGTCGACTCCAGTTCAAGGCGGATGTGCATAACGCGGATGCCTTGGCCGCGGAAATGGTGGCCTTTGCAAACAGCGAGGGTGGCCGGATCATTATTGGCGTCGGCAACGGCGGTCAGATAGTCGGCCTATCCCGGCCGGACGTCGATCGAATCAACCAGTTGATCAGCAATGCGGCCAGCCAGCATGTGCGCAGCCCCCTTTCGCCACTGACGGAAAACGTGGCCGTGGGCAAGGGCCGGGTGGTAATTGTGGCCACCATTCCCAAGGGAATCGACAAGCCCTACTTCGACCGGGTCGGCGTCATCTGGCTCAAGAGCGGAGCGGACAAGCGGCGGGTTAACTCCAAGGAGGAGCTGCGCCGTTTTTTCCAGGTTTCCGACCAGTTTCATGCCGACGAATTGCCGACCAAGACGGGCATTGCTGCTCTGGACAAACTGCGGTTTCGCGACTTTCTGCGCGATGTCTATAAACGGGAATTTCCGGAAGATCCCGCGGCGCTAACCAGACTGTTGGAGAACATGAACCTGGCCACCGAAGCCGGCTTGCTGAACCTGGCCGGAGTGTTGATGTTCGCCGAACGCCCGGAATGGATCAAACCTCAGTTCGTGGTCAAGGCCATTCGATATCCCGGAGACAAGATTCACACCACCGATTATCTGGATACGGAAGATTTTGGTGGACCACTGCAAAAAATCTTTGACGATGCCCTGGCTTTTGTCATGCGGAACCTCCACAAGGTTCAGGCCGGACGCGGGGTCAACGCGCCCGGAGTCCCGGAAATCCCGGAAAGCGTGTTCGAGGAGCTGCTGGTCAATTCCCTGGTGCACCGCGACTACCTGGTGAGTGCGCCGATCCGCCTCTTCCTTTTCGACAACCGCATCGAAATCATCAGCCCTGGGCATCTGCCGAACAACCTGACCGTGGAAAAGATCCTGGCGGGTATTTCCAACATCCGCAACCCCATTCTTGTTTCGTACGTCGCGAAGGGTCTGCTGCCTTACCACGGATTGGGTTCCGGCATCAAACGCGCCCTGGATGCCTGGCCGCAAATTGATTTCATTGATGACCGTGATGGTTGCCTTTTCACTGCAACGGTCCATCGAAAACCAGTCGGAGAACTGGCACTGGTCGCGAGAACACCGAAAACGTCGGAGAAAACGTCGGAGAAAACGTCGGAGAAAATAATGGCAGCTCTTAAAGAGGATGGCCATCTGACGATTTCCGACCTGGCTCCACTGATCGGCGTGACGCAACGATCCATCGAGCGTAACATCAGAAAATTGCAGGAACATAAGAGGCTGCGACGTATCGGTCCCGCCAAGGGCGGCTATTGGGAGGTGATCGAATGAGCCATATTCGATGTGCTGGCTCCAAAAGACCATTAAGAAGAGGATTCATTGCAAGCCGCAAAGGCGAATGCTCGCCAATAGGCGGCGCGTGTGAGGCTTTGAGATTATGGCAAAAAAAGAAAACCAATCACATAGAAATCCTTCCGGTCCCCCTGGAGGACATTGCGGCAATGCGGGGGGAAAAGGATTTTGTCGAGCTGCTGCGCCGGGAGCTGGAGTGGCCCATTCCCATGAACCCATGAATGTGGAGCGGCTGTGGGATGGCAAGGCCTCCCACTCAGGTCTAACCCTGCATAACCAGGCCCGTTTTGATTGACATCTCCAGCATGAAGGGCTATGAAATTATCCAAGAATTCAGTCTCCGCTGTTCTTTTTTTAACCAGAGAGGCAAAGAGGAGTGGAAATGGTCCCAAAGCCCCCATGAACCCCGATTCTCCAAAACAGCGGAGGTCGGGGTTTTGTATTTTGACGGATGGCGGGGGAACGCATTGGGATGCCGACGCCGATCCTCCGCTGGCAGGCTACAAGTTATGAGACTTGTGGGTATTGGCAGGAGAACCACAATATATTGGTAGTGTCTGGCTTGATATTCCAATCAAGAGATTGTATTATCCCTGTTCAAAACAGGTTAAATGGGCAACATTGAGGCTGGAATATCTTCGGAGGACTGATTCAATCAGACCTTCACATGAGGATTCCAAGGACGCCCAGGAGTCATCCCTTCTATCCCAAGTTATGCCAGGCGCCTTGTGGTCAGGCCACGGCATGAAACGGAAGTCACCCCATCAACCAGTAGGGTAGATTGTCTTGATGATAGACAGATTTTTCATATCACGTGGTACAGTTTTTCTGCCTAATATGTTATCTTTAAGGCATAATTTTGGAAACATTAAAATTTGTCATTTATGAAACTCCTTTTTGCTGTTGGGATTGGGAACTGCAGAAGAAGAATCTGGAGTTTTTAGAGGGTATTGACGCAGAGTACTTTAAGTATATTGTCGATTGCAATATTGACAACTTGGAAGGTGACAACAAACACAGGGCGGCAACCTCATTAAGACTTGCTTACTCTCACGGCCTTGAAACGTTATTTGCCTTACTTTGTTCTGCTGTTCAAGCCCCGCAGTGTTCGATAGGTTGGGTGCTAAATTATAGAAATCTTGACCTTGTTAATCTTGTAAACAAAATATCAAATCGTGAGCCCATATATACTCGTTTCAAAGAGCCTCCAATCACTTGGAAAGTATTGGCCAAACATATTCATGCGAACCTTGGCTATGAGCAAAACAAAAATGAATGGATACAAGAAGGCTTTGGGCAAGCATGGTTATGGTTTGCTAGTGAATTTACTGATGAAAATGTTTCACTTGAATACAACGGTATAAAGCATGGGCTCAGGGCTAAGCCAGGAGGTTTTCATCTTGCTTTTGGACATGAACATACTCCTGGGGTTCCAGCACCACCAGAGAAAATGATGTCTCTTGGAGGAAGCAAGTACGGATCTTCATATTTTGTCAAAGAGCATGTAATAGCCGCAAACAAAATAAATTTCCGCCCTAGTCGACATGCTCGCAATTGGAGCCCTCAAAATTTGGCCTATGGCCTTCTACTGATATCAATGTCCATAAACAATGTGATTAGTTGGTTGCGCGTTGTTAATGGTGTGCAGCCAGAGAAATGCAAATTTGTAAACCCTAGCTCCAAGGAGGAGTTCGAGAGGCCTTGGAAAGAATCAGTCGGTGTTACTCATACTAACTTTGACCTGACAATTAATGAAGAGAACGTAGTACCATTTTCCAAAGAGGAAATCCTAAAATCATATGAGTAAATCAATTTAGAAAAGATAACCATGCTGCTACAAGGGACCGCTGGAACTGCGCGGCGCCTGAGCAACCCGCTGGGGCATAAATATGTCAAATAAGGCAAAAAGAATTTTTATTTTCAATCACTGTGCGCCAATAATATCCAAATTATTAGGTATTAATGATTTAGTGTATTTATGTCCTATTTGTGGGAATGGATTTTATGAAGAAGCCGCTATATCCGGACTATTGACTCTAGAGGATGTCCCTCCACAAAACATGGGTGGAAAGGGTTTGCTGTTGACTTGCGAAACATGCAATTCAAATGCAGGTCGGAAAATTGACTATCAAATTAAGAATCAATCAGATCTAATTGATTTCGGTAAAATATTAACAGGTCACGTGAGTGAATCAGAACCATCTGGAAGTCTGCTTATTAATGACGAACGCTATCCCATAACTGTGCAGAGAAAAGACAAAAGCACTGAAATAAAAATAAAGGCCTATGACCACGAAAAAATCAATCAGCTTAAAGATTTCATGACAGGTCTTTCTGTAAACGGTAATTCACACGGTTTTAAGTTCAACATAACCAAAACAGTCAAACTCGATTATCGTCTTCTAAAAATAGCGTTTTTGAAGTCTGGTTTTCTTTTAATTACTGCTTGGCTGGGATATCGATATGCATTTGATGAGCGATTGAAGATTGTTCGTGAACAGATCTCTAATCCAGAAGATGAGTTATTGGGAACGTGTTTTTGGATAGAACCAAATAAAGATACAAAATTTCCCCTTCGTTCTATAATTTCGGTATCGCATCCCATACCATCATTTTTAGTTACATATGATTATGGAGCAGTAATACTGCCCAATCCCTATAGTCCAAGTGATTTTTATGCAACAATTAGAAAGAAGTGGATGAGAAATCAACCCGTTAATCTTACAGGAAAGATTTATGATTGGCCCCAAAAACCTATTTTGTTCTTAGACACTCAACATGGGTAAAGATGCCCCAACATGGCAGTTCAGGTAACCGCCAGGACTGAGCCTCTTTAAAAAGATATTTGCAGATCAGAATTTCAACGTTGTTTAGAAAGTTTAAAATTATACTGGCGGTGCCTGACTTTCACGTGTGTGCCGGGCATGGCACAGAACTAGCGAGGTGAAAGTCCTCGTACCAGGTGTTCGCGGAGCCTAAGGTTAGGAGAAGAGCAAGGGCGTAGTTGTGAGGCTGGGTCTGGAGGAAGCCCAATCCAAAAGCGCGGGGCGACGTACAGGTACCGGATCTGAGGTGTGGTACATCCGGGACGAGTGGGCACGTGACCACGAAGTCCTCCATCCGAAAAGCGGTGTGCTTTATAAATCCGGGGTTTACGCGCGGAAAGCTCTGTGTCTGCCTGAGGCAGATAAATCTTACCGCGGTGGGTCTCCGTTGTGCCCTTTGAGAACTCGCGTGCGACGGAATTTTGGCTGAGAATTGAGCAATCAATTCTGATCGGAATGGAGAAGTCAGCAGAGGGCATAGTAGTCTACAAAGTCGCGTTGATGGGCGATTGGAAACGAGCCGCGAAGCTGCGGAGGACTCACCCGACGAAGGCCCGAACGGTTCCCCGAGAGAGGATTAAATGATAGGACTACAGGACGAAAGACGCGTGGATAATAAACCGGCAAAACAATTGTGGTTGCCTTTTAAGGGCGGATGGTTCACATCGAAAGCCGACACCGATAGTCGTCCGGTCGAAGATAAACGACTTAATCGACCGAACCGCCGTGGCACGTGATCCGTATGCCTGGTGGTGTGGGAGGAGGGGAGTCGCGAGGCTCCTCCCTATCCCGATTAGCCCACAAAACAACAAGGTAGATAAAATAGATGGCAAACGAAAATCGTGGCTTACAGACAGCGAAGCGCAACAAGAAGGACGAGTTCTACACGCAACTTGTCGATATTGAGAGGGAGTTGCGCCATTACCGTAGTCACTTCAAAGGAATGGTGGTGTATTGCAACTGTGACGACCCCTATGTTAGTGCCTTCTTCGAGTATTTCACCAAGAATTTCGAGTTGTTGGGTCTAAAAAAACTCATCACCACCTGCTATAGAAGCAAGCAGATGGATCTGTTCAGTCAGAACGATTCAGAACAAGCGATCAAACTGGAATATACGGGCGGCGCCCCACACAGCCTGCCGACGCCAGACGATATTGGCGTAACGACACTCAGGGGCGATGGTGACTTCCGCAGCCAGGAGTGCATCGAGATCCTCAAGAAAGCGGATATTGTCGTCACTAATCCGCCGTTCTCTCTGTTCAGCGAATATGTGGGGCAGTTGGCCGGCTTCGACAAAAAGTTCATCATCATCGGACACCAAAACGCGATTACCTACAAAGATGTTTTCCCGCTCCTCAAGGAAAACAGGATGTGGCTGGGGTATGGCTTCAAGAGAAACATGGCCCATTTCATCGCCCCACACTATGAGGACACCGCTTCTGATGCCGACCACCGGGAGGGATTGATCCGGGTATCTGGCGTAGTCTGGTACACCAACCTCGACCACAGAAAGCGCCACGAGGAGTTGATTCTAGTACAGCGTTACCATAGCAACGAGGATGCCTACCCACGCTATGACAATTATGATGCCATCGAGGTCTCAAAAACGCAGGACATCCCCATGGATTATGCCGGAGTAATGGGCGTTCCCATAACCTTCCTTACCAAGTACAACCCAGGACAATTTGAGATTGTAGGAATGTGCGAAAACGAAAATCTGTATGACTTGAAAACAAGAATATATACCAGTCTGCAATGCAAGCAGGCTTATCTGGACAAGTTTGGAAAAAAGGGGACCTATGATCTAAACGCAAGCGGCGTAGTAGTCCGAAACGGGTTGTATGAGAAAGTTTATCAGCGGCTGCTTATCCGCAACCGCAACCCCTTACCCTCGGAGGCATGATGGATATTGAGCTCAAGAACATTACTGTCAGAGAGTTGGTCGAGAGCTACCAAGACAACCAGGAGGCCGGAGTTGTTGGCTTCGGGGGGAGGCTAAATATCCGGCCGCCTTACCAGCGGGAGTTTGTCTACAACGACAAGCAACGTGAGGCGGTGATTGATACTCTCACCAGGAGATTCCCGCTCAATACAATGTACTGGGCTGTGACCGAGGACGGTTTCGAGATGATCGACGGGCAGCAACGCACGGTTTCGATCTGTCAGTATGTGGATGGTGTTTTTTCCTACAAGAACCGTTACTTCCACAACCTTCAGCAGGACGAAAAGGACACCATCCTCGACTACGAGCTGACGGTCTATTGGTGCCAAGGCACCGATAGCGAGAGACTGGACTGGTTCCGCACTATCAACATTGCTGGTGAGAAGCTGACAGATCAGGAGCTGCGAAATGCCGTCTATGCCGGGTCATGGACGGCAGACGCCAAGCGCTATTTCTCCAAGACCCAGTGTGCTGCCTGGCAGCTTGCCGACAAGTACATGACCGGCTCACCCATCCGCCAGGACTACCTCGAAACAGCGATCGCATGGATAAATAGTGGCGACATAGAGGGTTACATGGCAAAGCACCAGCACGACAAGAGCGCCAACCCTCTGTGGCTGTATTTCCAATCTGTCATAAGCTGGGTTAAAGCCACCTTCCCTAAGTACCGCAAGGAAATGAAGGGTATCGCTTGGGGAGACCTCTATAACGTTTTCAAGGACCACGAGCTCGATCCAAAGAAGCTCGAAGCCACGATTTCAAAACTCATGGAAGATGAGGACGTGACGAACAAGAAAGGGATTTATCCCTACATCTTGGACGCGAAAGAAAAGCACCTGAACATCCGGGCTTTCAGTAATAACCAGAAACGGGAAGCCTACGAACGCCAGAAAGGAATTTGCCCTGTTTGCAGCGAGCATTTCGAAATTGATGAAATGGAGGCCGATCACATAATGCCTTGGCACGATGGTGGAAAAACAAGTGCCGAGAACTGCCAGATGCTGTGTAAGGAAGACAACAGAAGAAAATCAGGGAAATGAGAACCGTCTGACAATCCCATGCACACGGACGGTAATTCCGCTGCCCTCCATACCCGCCGGTGATGGGCGCGTTAGAAAAATCGGAAGGTTACTGGAATCAAGAAAAGCCAAAGGGAAAATTTATGAAACAAAAAAATACAGATACAGATTCTGAAGAATGGCTTAAATTCATTGACATGGTACACGCCTCAAACACTGAGTTTGCTAAAGGAATAGTAGGACACGTAACAAAGGCTGTCTGGTCACATAGTAATGATGCTACGATTTTTGGTGGATATGGCGGTTTTGTCGAACCTGGATGGAATAACGTTGAAAATAGGCTAACGGCAGCCGCTAAACAGGCTGTAGACGGCGCTTACTCATATAAGCCAATTAAGAGTTCAATCATACAGGATTCGGCATATATACTTCAAACTGAGCAATATGTCTTTCCGGGAAAGCCTGTAATAGACATACGAGCAACGATTATCTGTCAAAAAGAGCCTGATGGATGGAAGATTATTCACCGTCATGGTGAAATTATTAAAACACCCCAGTAGTTCCAGTAAATTTTTGTAACAAGACGCTTGCAGCGGGACGCGCAAAAAGCCGCCCGGCCCCTCACCTCGTTGTTTGATCATGAGATGAAGAAGGTGAGATGGCTATCTCCCTGTATTCATTCCTTGATGTGGCCTTCGACGTTCTCACACATCGGGAAAGAGAAAGGTCTGGCCGACAAGATCAAGACAACGGGCAAGACGCCGTGGCAAAGCTTTGGCGCGCCGCTCTGTGTCGAAGTGCTGGGGGATGGGAAAGGGTCAAGACGGTCAGGGAAAAGAAGGTCTATCAGAGAAACGACGAAAGAATCCTGGGCGACGGCGCTTTTGTGAAACGTGTGCCGGCATCGGCCCAAGAGATTGAGGTGCTTGTCATGGAAGAGTGGATTTATGTTAAGGAGACGCCGGAAAAGGGCCTTGGGGTCTTTGCCGCACGGGACATCCTGAAGGATGAGATCATCACCGAATTCAAGGGTCCGGAATGGAGATGGGGACGCTGTGGAGATGGGGACGCTGTTAGGTTGTTAGGTTCTGGGATTGACATGGAGATGGGGACGCTGTTAGGTTGTTAGGTTCTGGGATTGACAGGTGCGGGATGAAATGATAGGCGTGGGTTATGCCTAGAAGTTCCAGAATAGATGCCGCCGGCGCCCTGCACCATGTGATGGTTACGGGCATTGAACGTGGTAAGGTATTTCGTGGCGACGAGGACAGTGTGGACATGGGACGCTGTTTTTAGGTTTATCGGGAGGCGGCCTGTGTGATAAGCGCGGGGTGTTCCGAGTAACTATCAAATAGATCCCGCAGGCGCAATTCACCATACAGCGGCCACACTCTCCTCTTGGCAAGAGGCAATACCCGTGGCAGGATACGCACGGGGTGTCGGGTCTGTTTAGAGAGGAGTTGACCGGGGCCAGGCGGGCAGCCGAGCCCTTTCTATAGATGACGATGGAGCAAGGGAAGCGGCAGCATCTGACCCGAGGCGGGTTATCGGAAAGTGCGGGGAGGTGGGAAAGGAGCAAGGCGCCCAGGCAAAACAAGACTCACCCGGGGGATGATGAAAGGATTCTGGGGGGACGGTGATTCGGTGGAACGGGTATTGGCACCGCCCCAGAGGTGTTGATGTGATCTTATACAGCGGTGAATAAGATGCAGATATCCTGGATCTGGTCAAGGGAGGGGTGGGCCGATTGCTTAGCTGGAGAATACGGCCACGTCTGCGCATGGCCCCTGGCGACTGCGCTGAAGCCCCGGCCTTGCCTTTGCGATGACTGTGAGTCACTTTGCGGAGCCCGGTGTGCCGACACAACACATCAAGGGAGCATCTCAGCCGAACCGCACAGGTACGTGATCGCTATGCCAGGTGGTGTGGGAGGGATTATGGGATGAAAAGGATGCTGATACGGAGAATTGCTCTTGAGTAAATTCGTTGAAAAACTCCGTGCATTGATACTGGCCGGTGACGTCCGAATATCTGAACACGGTTACGATGAACTGGCAGAGGATGGTCTAAGCGCAAGAGAAATCCTCGGCGGTATTGAAGGGGCATTGATTGTGGAAGAGTATCCTGACTATCCGAAGGGACCCTGTGCTCTTCTCTTGCAGAAAGACCGAGCGGGTTCTTCTATTCATGTAGTGTGGGGAATCCCCAAGGGGTATAATAGACCAGCGGTTTTGGTCACTGCTTATCGCCCGAATCCGGACCGCTGGAATAATACATTCACACGGAGGCGGTAATAATGAGACAACGGAAGAAGCCAAAATATGTGCATGAGGGGAATTACGTGGCCGAGGTTGAGGTCACTTTGATGGAGGACGATGCCGGATGGTCCCCTTATCTCTCTGTGGAAGATTCATACCGATTGGATGATGTCAGAGATGCACTCCGGCGGAAGGATTTTGATTCGGCGGCAACATATGGGCAAATCTACGAGCTTCGTCGATTGGCACGTCAATAAGAAACGCCATAACCATGGGGTCAAGCAGACCGCCAATAACAACGCGGTTTTTGACGACCACTGCTCCGAAGAAAGGTAATGGAGCCATCGGGACGCTCTTTAATAATTTAATCGAAATTGGGCATATCCCATGCATCGCTTGCCGAAATACTGGATATGGTTTAGTCTGCGACGGTTTTTTAGCGGAGAGGGCCGAGTCCATCGCAAGAAGCGCCAATTATTCACTTGATGTGTGAGTTACTAAATTTTAAAAGAGCGTCCCGCCACCGTCGGGACCCAGGAGGAGATAGTTGAGTTTATGGTGATACTTCCCCGACTTGACAAGAAACTGATTTCGGTTTCCTCTTTGAATGATATGGAGGATGAAAGGGAATTCTGGTTCTCCAAAGATGTGCTGGAGCGACTAAACGCAATCGAGTTGCAGCGAAGGATGGTTTATGGCATCGATCGAACTACATCCAGACTTCAAAGACTTCTTGAGA
>Ga0209164_1004530_pt1 | contig 12381 bp, 9 predicted proteins | sample MTBNYHSulfiMetaG_FD_187458 | JGI IMG/M metagenome (GOLD analysis project Ga0209164, IMG submission 187458) | Enrichment culture microbial communities from rom New York Harbor, USA that are MTBE-degrading - MTBE-NYH (New York Harbor Sulfidogenic)... | ecosystem: Environmental > Aquatic > Marine >...
TGACCGCGTCAAGCGAGGCGATATCATCGCCGTAGTGGAGACCGAGAAAGCGGCTATTGAAATAGAAGTGTTTGAGGACGGCATAATCGAAGAGATCTTCGTTCAACCGGGGATCAAGGTGCCGGTTGGAACAGTGCTGGCGCTCATCCGATCGGAAGGGCCGATGGCGGCTCCTGAACGACCACGGGAAGAAGTTGCGCAAGTTAAGGTGCCGCCGTCGCCTGCACAACAACCTGTCGAGCCGGTGGAAGGGGCTCACTTCGTGGGCCTGCATCGGCCGGCAGCTTCTGCAGGCGAGAGGATTTCAGAACGTTTCAAGGTTTCACCGTATGCACGACGTTTAGCGTCCAGGCTTTCCGTTGATCTGGCCGGTTTGCGCGGAACTGGATTGGAGGGTGCCATCCGGGCTGCAGATGTGGAACGAGCTGCTGCGAGCCGTAAGGCGGCTGCAGAGGAACTGCAAGCGCCGGCTCCAGAGATAGTCACGGGGGAACCGGCTGAAGCCAGGCATGCTCCCGCTGATTTTCTGGAAGGGATGCGACGGGCCATAGCTGCTGCCATGTCCCGCTCCAACCGGGAAATTCCTCATTATTATCTGCAAACACGAATCGACATGAGTAGTGCGCTCCGCTGGCTGAAGGCGGAGAATCAGAAACGGCCAATCAAACAGCGTCTTTTGCCTGCCGTTCTGCCGCTTAAGGCCGTCGCCCTCGCTCTTGGAGAAGTCCCCGAGCTGAATGGCTACTGGATCGATGGCCGTCATCAGCCACGGGAAGCGGTCAATATCGGCTTCGCTATCGCCCTTCGCCAGGGCGGCCTGATCACTCCGGCCCTTATGCAGGTCGACCTCAAAAGCCTTGACGAACTGATGGAAGCTTTACGGGATTTGATCACCAGAACCCGTGCAGGTCGTTTGCGCAGTTCTGAAGTGACCGATGCCACCATCACCTTGACCAATCTCGGTGATTTAGGCGTTGAAACGGTCTTTGGTGTTATCTATCCGCCCCAGGTGGCTCTTGTTGGTTTCGGCAAGATCATGGAGCAACCCTGGGCAGACAACGGCATGTTGGGGGTGCGTCCGGTGGTCACGGCCACACTGGCCGCGGATCATCGTGCCACGGACGGGCGACGGGGCGCTCAATTTCTTGATGCCGTCAACCTCTACCTGCAGGAGCCAGCCAAGCTATGACGGAAGCCGAGATTAAGGAGATTCTTTTCAAGCTGTTGAGGAAAATTGCACCTGAAGCGAATCCTGAGTCACTTGCACCTGAAGAGAACATTCGCCGAGCCCTGGACATCGATTCCTTCGACGCGCTCAACTTCTTTATCGCTCTTCACGAAGAACTTGGAGTGGAAATTCCTGAAGCAGACTACGGACAACTCAACTCGATTGCAGATATGGTTCGTTACCTCGCCGTCCGATCTGGCTGACGCTCCCCGAACTGCCGTTGCAAAGAGGAGTCCCGATTAGGAGCCGACCGTGGAAACAGACTTGAAGCGAGAGCTAAAGAGATTAGTGCGGTAGATACTCCAACTCGAGCAGGTAATTTTTACATTGAGCTGGTATTCGCATGCCCCTTCGAAATCTCCCATTCATGTTGAAGCCGTCCACGGTCGGCTTAATCGGGATCCATGAAAACCATCTGTCCACCGGCAGGGTTGTTGGCCAAAATCTCTGCAGTGCCGGGTTTCAGGGAAAGATTTTCGCCCTTCCGCCGAACGGAGAGAAGATCGACGGCCTGCCGAACTACCACGATCTAAACAATTTGCCACAGCCGCTGGACCTGGCTGTTGTAACAGCGCTGCCCGCTGCAGCCGGTGCATTCATTGCCGAGCTTGGCCGCCTTGGCACCAAAGCGGTTGTGGCTCTAAAGGGCGAATTTGACCAGCAACAAGACCTGAGCGCTCAAGCCCTGACCAAAGCGTGGCTGGCTGAGACAAGGCCTCCGCTGCTACGCCTTGTTGGTCCTCGCAGCTTTGGGGTGATGGTTCCCGGTATAGGTCTTAATGCCAGCTTGTCCCATGTACAGCCTCTACCCGGCAATCTTGCCTTCATCACCCCTTCCTGCACGGTGTTGGCTTCCGTCTTGGATTGGGCCGCGTCCCGCAACATCGGTTTTTCATATCTTCTCTCCATTGGCGACATGGTTGATGTGGATTTTGGCGATATGCTGGATTATCTGGCAGACGATGACGACACAGAAGCTATTCTGCTTCATGTGGAGCGGATCAGTCGGGTCCGCAAATTTATCTCCGCAGCTCGGGCCGCAGCGCGGGTAAAACCGGTCATCGTACTGAGATCCGGAAAATACGAAGACACATGGGGCAGCGTCAGTGCAGAGCCGACCGGAGCAGACGCCGCATACGACGCGGCTTTCCTTAGAACGGGATTGCTCAGATTGCATGACATTCAAGAACTGTTTGATGTTGCCGGGCTCTTGACCAAAGCTCGAACGGTCACAGGAGATAGATTAGCCATCTTGGCGAACGGCTCCGGAGTAGGTCTTCTGGCAGCCGATGCCGTGCTTGATGAGGGCGGTCGGCTTGCCGCGCTCTCTCCCGATTCGATGGCCCGCCTCGAAGCAGTCCTCCCTGCAAAACGCTCCTCCATCAACCTGATCGATTTGAATCTTGATGCCGATGGAAGCCGCTATGCCAAGAGCCTTGAAGTGCTTCTTGCCGACCAAGGGGTCGATGCGGTGCTGGTGATATACGGCCCCAGTGCATTCGGGTCGAGTGACGAAGTTGCAAAGGCGGTCATTAATAAAGTGCGGGAGAGCAGCTCGAAACGGAAAACATTGCTCCCTTGTTGGCTCGGGGACCGATTTGTCGCTGCAAGCAGGCGCCTTTTTGCCGAAAACAGCATTGCTACCCATGAAACGCCTCCTGCGGCGGTGCGTAGCTTCATGCAGATGGTGCGGTATCGGCAGACTCAAGAGATGTTAATGGCGACTCCACCCGTCATTCCCTCCAGTTTCATGCCTGACACCGAGCGGGCACAACGCACGGTAAAACAGGTTCTTGCCGAAGGCAGAGAATGGCTGGCCGGCAAAGAAACAGCGGAGGTGCTTTCAGCTTACCAGATCGCGTTGGCTGGAAAGCTTGCGCATGCCGAGGCAATCGGATCGACAGTGCAGTCGCAAAGCAATGAGCTTCAGGGCGGGGCATGCCGTGCGTTCATTTGTGAATTACAGATCGGTATGGTGGAAGATGTCCAGTTTGGGCCTGTTCTCTTTTTCGGACAGGGCGGCGCCGCGGAAGCGATCGAGGACGTCGCCGTGGCTCTGCCGCCTCTCAATTTGCATCTCGCTCTGGAAGTCATTTCCCGCACCCGGATCTGCCGTCTGCTGGAAGGAGAAGGCAGGCGGCCTGCTTTGGGTGTCGAAAGCGTCGCTTTTGCTCTGGTTAAGATTTCTCAACTTGTATGCGACATAACAGAGATTGCGGAACTGCGTATCAATCCTCTGGTTGTCGATTCCGCCGGGGTGATTGCCTTGGATGCGCGCATCAAGTTGGCCGGCTCAAAGTCTGCCGTCGCTGAACGCTTCGCTATTCGCCCGTACCCTAAAGAGCTGGAGGAAATCATCACTCTTGCCGATGGCCAAAGGATACTTCTCCGTCCCATGAAGGCTGAGGATGAGTCAGCATACTTGAGGCTTTTTTCCGCGCTGACACCGGAGCAGGTGCGCATGCGTTTCTTGAATCCAATCAAGGAACTGCCGCACGCTCTCGCTGCGCGCCTCACCCAGATCGACTACGATAGAGAAATGGCACTGGTGCTTACAGGAACAGATGCCGGGGGAGAAGTCGATCTCTACGGCAGTGTGCGCATCATTGCCGACCCCGACAACGAACGTGCCGAGTTCGCTGTCCTGCTGCGCCCCGACATGACCGGTCTGGGGCTCGGACCACTGTTGCTGCGGAGGATAATAGACTACGCACGAAGCCGTGGTGTCCGTGAGGTTTTTGGTGAGGTGCTGGATGAAAACACGACGATATTGAGGCTTTGTGAGGCTCTTGGCTTCAAAAGAAGACCGAATCGAGACGATCCGGGAATAGTAGATGTGACTCTGAAGCTTTGAAGAGAGTCTGGTGAACTGAGATGGCGACACTACCTGGTTTTTGATTTCAGATACTCGACGCAGCCATCGAGGGTGGCAAGTCTGGGGAAATCATCTTCTGGAATGCGAATTTTAAGCTCTTCCTGAAGGCCGACGGCAAAATTGAGGAAATCCACAGAATCGAATTCGAACTGATCGCGGAATCTTTTGCCAGAGTTGATATGTGCAAGATCCGCCTCGGGTGAAATCTCCCCCAGGAGGCGCAAGACAACTGCTTTAATCGGATCGTCCATCATAGGCTCTCTTTTGTTTTTGCAGAATCGAACGCTTTAAATCAAGGCATTCAAAAAGAAGCTGTCACACTGGACCCAGCTAGGATTGTCCGAGAATGCCTCTTTTGTCATTTCGAACGGAGCGTAGTGTAGTGAGAAATCTGTAAAATCAGCCACTTGTAAGCACAAGATTTCTCGCCTTCGGCTCGAAATGACACTTCTCGGACAAGCTCCAAGTCCCATTATTGGGTTTACTACGGCCATGTCAATACCCATTAAGTCGCCGCTCCACCGAATAGAGTGTCCATCATCCCAGAGAGTCATTCCCGTACGCTTCGGGCGGAATCCGGAAAAAAGCTCGGTCTGGATGCCTGACTTCGCGGGCATGACGGCCGGGTGACACTCAGCTATTTATATGAAGTCGCCTTGTCCAGGCGCTACTCCAGTTGCGGCACGGCCAGGCGCGGATAGCGTATGCAGGTCGGAATCAGAACGACACGACCGGGTCTCTCTTGATCGAGCCTTAATTTCGTCTTTGACAGTCTTTCTCTTAATCTGTATCTATACGCTTCAGTTTTATGCCTGTCTTTTTAAGCATCGATTTCTCCAACAACCACAAATATGGAAGGCAACGAATGGCTGCTTATATCTGGTCTGCGTCCAGGCTCGAAGAGCTCTTAAATCACTCTCAATCCTCAGTGGCAGGATGGGCCGCTGCAAAACTGTTTCATCTTTACCCGGCGAACTTTCAAAGCCGATTGCCTCAATTGCTGAAAGATAACCGTCCGGAAGTAGTTCAAAAGAGCCTCGATCTTGTCGGCCGCGCGCATCGCGAAGAGCTTATACCGCTATTAAAGGATCTGTACCTCAATGGCACTGAAAAGGTTTCAGCCAGGGCCATTCGTCTGCTGGGAGACTGGAGTTGCGCACTGGCGGTGCAATGGATGCGCGAGCGCATTCTGGCAGAAGCTCCCCTTAGCAAAGAGCAGATTGCTGCCATGATTTACGCTCTCGGGCGCATTCCAGATGAGGATGCTTACACGCTGTTGAAACAAACCGAAACAGCCGTTGAAGGGAAAGATTCATCTCATTGGGACTTATTTTATGCCTCACTCCTCGAGCACCATCGAGCGGAGGATGTGGAGTTCTTGTTGAAAGCGGTTTTTGCAGAGGACCGGAAAGAAGAGCGGCGACGGAATGCTCTCGGGTTATTGCTGGCTCAGGTGGATCCCGAGCTGAATCCCACAGATGTCTTCTTCGCGAATCGGCCCGCAGTTGAACGTCACATCCTGAAACGGCTGGAAAGGATTGATGCAGCCGCTGAAGCCGACAGCAAGAAATTATTCGATTCGGTACGGCAGGCACTTCCTTTAATGGAAGGAGAGTGCGCGCGTGTGGCAGATGTACTGAATGCTGCCGCTGCTGAAGTAAGACAGTGGGACAGGTATGCCGGATTGGCAGGAGACGTTTTGGGTCTAACCCTTGAGACACTGCGTGAAAAACCAGGAGTGGACAAATGGCGCTATGGCGCCGCTTGCCTCGCTGTATCGGCGCTAATAGGCGTAATTGAAGAGAGCGTCTTCCAGCAGCCGCAGCCTGGATCGCACTGGCGGCAAAAGTTGGAATATCTGCTCCGTGACAGGCCGCCGCAATCGACGGATCAAATATTGGTGGAGAAGATAATCGAGCAAGCCGACCGGCAGGAGCTGATTTACACTCTGCGTGAACGCCTGGAGAATCAACCGGAAAGCTGGGGTGCTCTCAGGTCGTTAGAAATATTGGGTACTATGGGCGCTCCGGAAACCGCAGATCTGATGGTCGCCATGCTTGGAAAGATCAAAGACGAGCTTGCCGTACAGGCGGTGCAGTCCGCTTTGTTAAGAATCGGCCTGCCGGCGGTTCCTCTCTTGATTGCCCGCCTGGATTCTGTTCATGCACCGGAAGCATGGACGATTCTCGATCTCCTCTCACAACTGCCTACTCGAGAAGGCGTTCAGAGCATTGTTGCCCGGCTTCCGTCGCTTTACGCTGAAAGCCCCGAAAGAAGTCTGAAGATTGCCTATGAGACGGGCTCGAAGGACTTTTTGCCGTTCCTGGAAAAGGAATATCGTACGGGCGAATGGGATCTCGGCAGAGTCTACATTCATCTTTGCACTGTTAATAAGATAGTCCCGGAGTGTCTTGCCGAGATTTTGCGCGATGTGAAAAGGGGCGATGTATTCATTGAGGAAGACAGACGTATCTGGAGTGGCGAGCAGGCTCGCTGGCCTGAAGTGATTCAGCTTGAACTGGCCTGCAAGAGCTGCAGTAAGCGATATCAATATGAATTACACGAAATTCATCAACACCCCAAAAAGAGAGGGGAAGAAGAGAGTGGCGAGCAGGATTTCACCCCCTATAAGCACGGGCTTGTGATTGTTGATGACGTCCGCTGCAAGAACTGTCAAACGTTGAATCGTTTCGAACTGACAGCCCGGAGCTTTGCTCAGCTCACGACTGCATCCGTGAAATTGCTTGCCCTACAGCGTATGAATGTGCAACCGCCCTCGTTTTATCCCTTCAAACATGTCAAAGTGGATGAAAAAGCGGATAAGCCGGCCACACTCACTGATGTCGAACAGGAGCATCTGAATGCGGTCCGTCTGTATCCCACAAAACCGGCCGCCCAGTTGGCACTGGGCAAATTCTATGAGTACGTGAAGGAATATCCGTCTGCCAGAAAAGCTTATTTGCAGACGGTGGATCTGGATGCTCGCGCCCTGGAGGCCATGGCCGGGCTGGCGCGGCTTGATCATGCCGAAGGAAAATTACAGGAAGCCTTGGAGTGGGTCCAAAACTGCTACGAAAACCTCGACAGAGGCAATTTCTACCTGACCGAAGATAGGTCGATGTTCAAGAAAATGGTGCGGCAAAAAAGGAGAGAATTTTCCCGGGAATTGGGAACGAAGCTCGAAGACAAGCCCGTAGAGATTCAATTTCGACTTGAGGGGACGGAATACCCCAAGAACAGGCCGTGTCCTTGCGGAAGCGGCAAGAAATACAAACTGTGCTGCATGAAATAACCTTCTTCAGTATCATTTCGAACCTGAAACAGCCAATATTGAAATTTAGGTGGAAATCTTTCGTAAAAGCATATAATTAAAAGGTCTAGAAATTTCATTTGGGCTCACAGATGCGACCCTCAAATCTCAGCGTTCTCGCTCTCTTTATTTTCTAGCAAGAAATTCCGTGTTATTTGGAGTCAGGAGTATCAGGTGAAAATCAGAGGCTTTTTCTCATTGCTTTTTTTGATCATGCTTTGGTGTCTTGCCGGGTGCGAGCAATCGGACGTGGATACTGTTATGCCTAAGGTTTCCCCAGGGGTGTCCGACCAGGAAATTCTGCTCGGTTCTTCACTGGCGCTGCAGGGGCATGCCAGTTTTCTGGGGACCCAGACATTGCGAGGAGCCCTGTGCTACATCAATTACGTCAATGATACCGGTGGAATACATGGCCGCAAAGTCAATATCATCGCCTACGACGACAGTTACGATCCACCGAAATGTCTGGCCAACACGCAGAAATTGATCATCGACGATAGGGTGTTCGCTCTCTTCTGCTATGTAGGCACACCCACCACAGTCAAAATTCTGCCCCTCGTGGAAGAAGCTAAGATTCCCCTGGTGGGCATGTTTACCGGTGCCAATGCGTTGCGCGACCCGTTTAATTCTTATGTGATCAATGTCCGGGCCTCTTACTATGAGGAGACCAGGGCTGCGGTGACGCATTTGCTCAAAGACCTGGAGCTCAGCAAAATCGCAGTGTTCTATCAATACGATGCCTTCGGCTTCGACGGACTTACGGGGACCGAGCTTGCCTTAAAGGAATTCAACCTGGCCCCGGTTGCAGGAGGGTCCTACATTCGAGGCACCATGGAAGTGACGGAAGGGCTCAACAAGATCATCGGATCGGGAGCCGAAGCGGTCGTTATGATCGGAACTTATGACCCTTGTGCAAAGTTCATCCGACTTGCTGTCGAACGAGGCTACAACCCGGTTTTTTATCTGGTTTCTTTCGTAGGCGCTGAGGAATTGGCCCGCCGGCTTGCCCTTCAGCGCAATATAACGGTGATCATGTCGCAGGTGGTGCCGCCGCCTGAAGGGGGCCAGCCTAAATCGCTCCTGGAAGGCGAAACCGGGTATGTCACTCTGTTAAAGAAGTATTTTCCGGACGATAAACCAAATTTTGTCGGATTCGAAGGATATATCAATGCCCGGGTATTGGTTGAAGGACTGAGGAGGGCAGGGCCTGATTTGACCCGAGAAGGTTTTGTTGCAGCCGTCGAGTCGATCAAGAATTATTCACTGGGGCGCGATATTGAAATTTCCTTCGATGGAAACGACCATCAAGGTCTGGATCAGGTATATTTCACTCTGCTGGAAAATGGCGAATTCGTTTTGGTTCAGGATTGGGCGGAAATAAAGCAAGAGATTTCGGCAAGGAGCCCTAATGCCACACCCTTTCAGGAGATTTCTCATTAACCATGAAACGATTTGCCGATATCAGCCTAAAAAATAAGTTTTTTTTTACCAACCTGGTGGTGATCCTTATTATAAGCGCCACCATCGCCTTTCTTGCCCGCTGGATACTGGTTTCTACCCTGATTTCAGAGCTGGAATTGAGGGGCATAGCCATAGCTCGAACCATTGCCGAGCGGGGCAGCGGCTATATCCTCGACAAAAACTATCCCGAGCTATTGGCGTTGATATTCGATGAAGCAAAACTGACAGAGCGTCAGCACCTGGTTTCCTATATCTTCATAACCGATCAAGACGACGAGGTAATCAGCCACACCTTCACTCGCCCCTTCCCCCCGGAGCTGCGCCACGCCAACCCGGTTCCAGCCGGTGAGATCCGCGGTGTACGCCTGTTCACAATTGGAGACCAGGCGGCCTACGATATCGCCACTCCCATCACCCAGGGTATATACCGCATCGGCATGGTGCATGTGGGGCTGAATAAGAGTCATATCGACAGCCTGGTTGCGAAGCTGAGAGTGGCGTTTCTAGGCTATCTCTCTGTCATCATCATAATCATCTTTGTCCTCAGCCATTGGCTTTCCAAATACATCACCATGCCCATCTCCAAGCTTACGAAGATATCCGACGAGCTGAGCAGAGGGAATTTCGATGTTCAGCTCGATCTACATCAGGTACGGGGAGGATGGGAGCCGCACGATTGCCCCGCCTTTGCCAGCAACGATTTGCCCTGCTGGCATTTCGACCAGGTGGACCCGCTGATCAGCCGCCCCGAAAACCCCGGCGAGGAATTGCGCACATGCCGCAAATGCGAATTTTATCGGCGTCAGCGGGGTGATGAAGTGGCTCAGCTGGCCGATTCCTTCTACAACATGATCTGGAGCATTCGACTCTATCGAAGACGGTTGCACGAGTCGGAAGAGAAATATAGATCTCTATTCGACAGTGGTCCGGATCCAATCTTTGTGGTGGATTGCAGTACGTTCGAGATACTCGACGCCAATCCGCGGGCTGTTGAAGTTTACGGCTATCCCAAGAGCGAGCTGCTCGGCAAGTCCTTTCTGGAGCTTGGTCCGGAAAACACCTCCTCCTGCCTGGCTTCATTCGAAGAGGAAGGGGGAAGCCAGGGATCTGTTTATTATCCAAAAGTGATGCACTATCGCAAGGGCAGCAAGCCCTTTTTCGTGAGTCTGCATGCCTGCCATATCAGCTATAGGGAAAGACCGGCCATTATCATCTCTTCAACCGATATTTCCGAGATGATCGAGAAGGATGCGCAGCTGATTCAAGCCAGCAAGATGAAGTCCTTGGGGGAAATGTCCGCCGGCATTGCCCACGAGCTCAATCAGCCGTTGAATGCAATTAAAATGGGAAGCGATTTTTTGGCGATGGTCAGCGAGCAGAATCTTGAAGTTCCAATGGAGCATGTCCATCAGGTGGTTTCTGAAATCAGCACTCAGGTGGACAGAGCCGCGGAAATCATCAATACCCTCAGGTCGTTTGGCAGAAAGGCAGAGCTCGTTACGGAAAAGCTCGACATCAATAAGCCAATCCGGGGTGTGATCTCTATCGTTAAAAGGCAGTTCGAACTTGAAAACATTTCGATTCAATTGCAGCTTACAGAAAGGATCTCGCACATTCTCGCTCATGACAACCGGCTCCAACAGATTTTTTTTAACCTTGTCGCCAATGCCCGCGATGCCATCAATGAAAAGGCTGAAGCTCAAGGTGGAGCTTTAGGAGGAACGATCATTATTCGCTCCTATCAGGACGACGACCATGTGGTGGCTGAAGTTCAAGACACCGGTGTGGGTATTCCGGAATCGGTCCGGGATAAGATTTTCGAGCCGTTTTTCAGCACCAAAGAGACCAGCAATGACATGGGCCTCGGTCTTGCCATCACCTACGGTATAGTTCAAGATTACGGAGGCGAAATACAGGTCATGAGTGAAGAGGGGGAGGGGACCACCTTCAAGCTGAGCTTTGCGGCGGCGGATTGATGCCAATCGGCCGTCAACAGTCTGTACAATATTTTGAATCCAATGCGGGGAGGATGAATGGATAAAGTACTGGTGATCGATGATGAAAAACCAACCCTGGTTATGTTCCGAATGACTTTGAACGCTTACGGATATTCCGTGTTTACCGCGGAAAACGGCAGAGAAGGGCTGGAAGTTTTCGACCGGGAACGGCCGCCATTGGTCCTTACGGATATAAAGATGCCCGGCATGGATGGAATCGAAGTGCTGAAGCGGATCAAGGAAATCGAGCCAAGAACCGAAGTGATTGTCATCACAGGTCATGGGGATATGGAGCTTGCCATTAAAGCGCTCAATCTTGATGCAACCGATTTTATCAATAAACCGATCCAACGTCATTTGCTCGAACAAGCTCTCAAGAGAGCAAAAGAACGATGGCAACTGGCCACAAATAAGGAAAACGAAATTAGCCTGGAGCCAATGGGGGAATGTGCAGTGCTGCATATCCAGGGCAATCTTACTTCGCACTCGGAAGCACGGTTGCAGGAAACATTCATACGAGCAGTTGAGATGAATAAGAAGACCATTGTCTTTCATTTTCTTGAAAATGCATCCATAAATGGCGCCGGCATCGCTCTATTGACACAGATTCTGCTCGACAGCCAGAAACAAGGGCAGGAAGTACTGATCGCCGGATTGTCGGAAAATTTCAGGAAGGTGTTTGAGATCGTCGGTATTTCCAGGTTGGTCAAATCCCATGATTCCCTGGCGCAGGCTCTGAGCGCTTCCTAAAGCTGAGACCGTGACTCATTGCCTGCAAGTTTCAAAATTCGGTCAGCTATATGAATGGAGCTGCAGAGGAAGGTTCCCTATGAAAATGCATCGGCATGGCAGGAGTATGCTCATTATTTTGGTGTTTTCGTGCTTGACACTTTGTGCAGGGCCAGCGTTCTGTGCCAGCTTGCTCAAAGAAGGTGAAGTGTTGCCCGATATGGAGCTCACCACCCCATCGGCGGAAAGCGATCGTCAGTATCTGGGAGTGACCGAGCCCACTTTCAAGCTTGGGCATGTTGAAGCCAGGGTGATAGTGGTCGAAATAATCGGTGTCTACTGTCCCTATTGTTACGAGCAAGCCCCTCTGTTCAGAAATCTATTCAATCGACTGCAAAAGGGAAAGCTGAAGGAAAAAGTGAAAATGTTTGGAATAGCTGCAGGCGGAACTGCCATGGAGGTGGAATATCTACGCAAGGAAGGCCAGTACAATTACCCCCTTGTGCAAGATCCGCAATATCGAATTCACAAACTATTGGGAGAGCCGCGAACCCCTTTTACGCTATTGGTCGATAACAAGGGAAAGCTGCTGTACGTGCATCCGGGCACGATCAAAGATATCGAGCCTCTCTATGTGAGGATCGCCAAATTAGCAGAATAATCCATGCAACTTGACAGTTCACAATTGAAGAGCACCTTCGAGCCGGCACAAGAAACCCGTGTTGAGCTCGACAGGAAAGTATTCTTCCTGGAGACTCTCCTGGAGACTTCGCGAGAGCTG
>Ga0209164_1004532_pt1 | contig 12376 bp, 17 predicted proteins | sample MTBNYHSulfiMetaG_FD_187458 | JGI IMG/M metagenome (GOLD analysis project Ga0209164, IMG submission 187458) | Enrichment culture microbial communities from rom New York Harbor, USA that are MTBE-degrading - MTBE-NYH (New York Harbor Sulfidogenic)... | ecosystem: Environmental > Aquatic > Marine >...
CTCGACCGCCTCGACTTCCTCGATCTCTTCGGCTTCTTCCACGGCCGCGATCTCTTCGACCGCCTCGGCCTCCTCGACTTCCTCGACCGCCTCGGCCTCCTGGTTTTCTGCGGCCACCTGGGCAGCCCGAGCCCCGGCGGGAGCTCCTTGCTCGGCTTCTTCAGCCTCGGGAGTCGGGAGCTCGACCACTTCGTCGACCCCGATTTCCTCGATAATGGCCCCGGACCGGAGAGACGGCTGCGCCAAAGCCGGGGACCCGACCGGGGCGGCAACCCGGGCAGCGCCTGCCGGGGCCCCGACCTGGGCCGCCACCGTTATCTGACCGCGGTCCAGAGCCCGCTGGATCATCTCTTCGATCGAACGCAGATCCACGTGCTCTTCCCGGATGTCTTTGAGCTTGGCCTCGATGACGGCGATGATCTCGTCCCAGCTCTTGTCGATCATGCCGTCGAGCTCCTTTTCGCGCTCGGCGGGGATACGACCTATGCCGCGCTTGATCCGTGTCTTCAGCTCTACCCTTCCCGCGACCAGCTCATTGTGCCAGCGCTGCCACTCGATCCGCTCCTTGCCCTCGATGAACTCCTGCAGAACCTCGAGCTGGAAGCGCTTCACCCGCTGTGCGAGAACCAACGTGGGATCCTGACGCAGGTTGAATACCAGGAACACGACCAGGAACGCCGTCAGGAAAACAGCGGCCAGCAGAATTCCCCGCATCAGGGGCTGCAGCTCAAAGGTCGAGTGCGGCAGCATCAGGCTTATGTAGCCGAAGCTTCCGGCACGACGGCTCAGGACGACGAACCTTGCCTCCTCACCTTCGCTGGAGCCCAGGATGACCGTTTCGGCCCCCGGGACCTCCGCCTCCCCCTCCCACAGGGGCACGACCGCGGCCGCTACTACCTCGTGGCCACGCGCAGGGGGATTCACCACCACCCCGAGACGGTCGACCAGCAGGAGCCCACGGAAGTCCAGGTCAGGCCTGCTCAGCAGGGCATCGGACAGCTGGGATCTGGAAACGTAGAAGACGATCGCTCCGGCGCCCGTCGCGGAGGACAGCGGAAAGGCGTAGACGAAACGGCCCCGCGGTGCGTCGATGATCAACCCCGGAGGAGAGCCCTGCGCAATCCGGAAACTCTCCGGGGCGATCGAAGTGTCGACGTCCGGCAGGTCGTTGTACTTCCTTTGGGTGGGGCTCGCCGCCGCGAGGTCCCCGTCCACCGTGCTGTAGTGTATCTTCCTGCCCTCTTCACCAAGAATCCGCACTGCCTCGATGTACGTGAAGTCCTCGAGGAGCTTTCCGAAGTAGTTCTCCCGGGTGAAGATGTCCTGCTGGCTCTGGTTTGCCCGAAACGCCGAAGCCACGAAGGGCTGCCGCGCCGCTTCCGAAAAGCGTTCGATGTTCCTTTGGTGGTGCTCTTCGATGACCCCCGCGTACCGATCGAGCTCCACTCCGCGCTCGCCGATGACCCGAGGCTGGAAAAACGCCGTTTCCAGCACCGAGAAGAATCCCGTGAAGGATACCACGGCAAAAGCCCCGAAGACGAGTAGTGCGATGAGAAGACTTATGGTAATCTTCAGGCTCTGCCGCATGAGACGATACTGCTCCCTGGCGCCCTGTGCTACACTTGTTTCCTCATCATAATATATATCGGCTTTGCTGAAGCCCCCAATAGCCGTCAGCCGAGGAAAAAAAACAGGCTCCAGTTGGCCGCCACGAAGGCTGCGGCGACCACAATTCCGATGGTCTGCGGCCCTGCCGTCCCCCGGGGCCTCTGCAAGGTTTCCCGCGTTAGCACGGACTCGAACAGCTCATCCAGACGCAACAGCAGCCCCCTCCCCGGGACCCGCCGTGGTTCTTCGAGCATGTGGTTGAGATAGGCCAGGGTGGTCGATGCGTACAACCCGAGCACCCCAGGCAGGACAACGGACCGGCGGACCGAGAGTCTCGAAAGGAGCATCAGCCCCACCAGCGTCAGCCCCTTGAGCAGCCCGGTCGAGAGGGCTCCTTGGGTAACCACCAGGGGTCCCCACTCTACGAGTACTCTGCCGAAAGGAGTCACGAGGTTGAAGAGCACGGTCGAGAAAAGGAGAATCAGCACGGTCCGGAGAAGCCTGAGTCCCCCTCTTGTTCCGCTCAGAACCACGAGGAGGCAGAAGACGGCTACCTGCCCGGCTTTCACGTCGATGCGTCGCTGAAGCAGGAACGCCGGGACCGTCGCCATGCCCGAGATGAACAGCAACGGGGGAGACACCGCCCGTTCCAGCCAGGTGCCCCCCCCGTTTGCTCGTCTTCTCACAACAGGCTGTCGTCTCGGCTTGGGTCAGCTTTCCTCGCTGCTCTCGGCTTCCGGCGCCTGCTCCTTGTCCGCCGGAACCTTCTCCGCCGCAGCCTGCGCCCCCGTGGTAGACTTCGCAGGGCCTGCCGGCTTCTTCGCCTTGGCTGCCGGCTCGGCCTCTCCCGCCGCGGCTTTCGCCGTGCCCGCAGCAGTTGCCTTGGTCGGTGACTTCTTGGATTTGGGCTTCGCGGCGGAGGACCCCTTGGCCGATGCGCTTCGGGTCTTGGCCGCCCTGGAACCCTTCTCCTCCTTGGCAGGCTTCTCATCGGAGGCTTCCTGGACGTCCGCGCCTGCCTTGCCCGGCTCCGCCTCGGCTTTGGCGGGTTCCTTCTTGCGTCGCCGAGGAGCCGCCTCAGCCCGTTCCACCAGCTCCAGGAGCACCATCTCGGAGGCGTCTCCATACCGCTGACCCAGCTTCAGAATGCGGGTGTATCCGCCCGGACGAGTCTTGAAACGGGGGGCGATATCGGTGAACAGCTTGGCCACGATAGCCTTGTCCCGTATTCTCCTGGCAATGATCCGGCGGTTGTGCACCGAGTCCGTGCGAGCCCGACTGATCATCTTCTCCGCTACCCGGCGAATCTCCTTGGCCTTTGGCTTGGTGGTCCTGATGCGCTCGTACTTGAACAAGGCTGTCGCCATGCTCCGGTACAGAGCCTGACGGTGACTGACATTCCTGCTGAGTTTGTTGAAGCCGATCCTATGTTTCATCGGACGATTCCTCTACTCCTTCGTCTATCGGCTCTTCGGCGTCCTCGTCCGCCTCCGCGGCCTTCACTTCCAGGGATGCCATTTTCTTGAGAACGCTGTAGTCCTTCATCCCAAGGGAGAGGTTCCGGTCCCTCAGCTTCTCCTTGATCTCCTGGAGGGACTTCTTGCCGAAATTGCGGGTCTTGGCGATCTCCTCTTCGGTTCTCCGGGTCAGATCGCCGATGGTGCGGATATTGGCGTTGCGCAAGCAGTTGCTCGAGCGGACGGAGAGCTCCAACTCCTCCACCGGTGTGTCGAGCAGCGTTCTCACCCGGGCCTCCTCTTCGTCGAGCTCGCCGTTGTCTTCTGATGCTTCCTCGTCGAAATTGATGAAGATCGTCAGGTGGTCTTTTGCAATCTTGGCGGCCTCGGCCAGAGCATCCTCGGGGGCCATCGTTCCGTCGGTCCAGACCTCGAGGATCAGCTTGTCGTAATCGGTACGCTGCCCCACCCGGGTGTTCTCCACGACGTACTTCACCTTTTTCACCGGCGAAAACACCGCGTCCACCGGTATGGTTCCGACGACCTCGATGTACTTCTCGCTGCGCTCCGAGGGCACGTATCCCCTGCCCAGATCGATCTGGATCTCCAGCTCGAGGTTGGCCTTTTCCATGAGCGTTGCGATCGGCAGCTCCCGGTTGATGATGGTCAGGGTATCATCTGTCTGCAGGTCGGCTGCGGCGAGCGTCTTGGGCCCCTTGGCGGCCACGACGATGACCTTCTCTTCCTCGCCGTTGGGGATCAGCAACTTGACCTGCTTGAGGTTGTTGATGATATCCGGGGTGTCCTCGGCCACATGGGGGATCGCTTCGTACTCGCTGGTGATGACCTTGGGCGTGCCGTCGTCTGCGTAGCTGGTAATCCTGATAGCCGTAATGGCGTAACCCTGAATGGACGACAACAGGATTCGACGCAGAGTGTTGCCCATGGTCACCCCGTAGCCTCTCTCGAAGGGATAGGCTATGAACCTGCCGTAGTTCTTGTCCGCCTCGGCGTGCTCGAAGGTGATTCCCTTGGGTCGCTTGAACCCTTTCAGTAGGTTTTTTCTTGCCATGCTTACTCCTTACTTAGAGTAAAGCTCGACGATCAGCTGCTCCTGCACGTCGGCGAGATCGGTTATGTCGGCTCGCCGCGGGACGGCTCGCACCTTCCCCCACATGCGATCAGCATCGACCTCCAACCAGGGCACGACCCCCGAGCGGGAATACTCCTTGAGCGCCTCTTTCACGCCCGTCATCTTCTTGCTGTTCTCGCGAACCTCGATCTCATCTTCTTCCTTGACCAGGTACGAGGGGATCGTCACGCGCCGCCCGTTGACGTGAACGTGCCCGTGAGACACCAGCTGCCTGGCCTGCTTTCTCGAACCGGCGAAATGCATCCGGTAGACCATGTTGTCCAGGCGTCGCTCGAGCATGACGATCAGAGCCTCGCCGGTAATCCCCTTTGCGCGGGAAGCCTTCTCGAAGAAGAGCCGGAACTGCTTCTCCAGCATTCCGTACATCCGCTTGACCTTCTGCTTCTCCCGGAGCTGTATTCCATAGTCCGAGACCTTCTTCGGCCGCGAACGCATGCTGCGTCCCGGTTTGCCGCGCCGCTTGGTGATCGGGCACTTGTCGCTCTTGCAGCGCTCGCCCTTCAGATACAGTTTAACCTCTTCGGCTCGACAAAGTCGGCACTGAGGACCAACGTAACGTCCCATTCAATCCTCCACCCGTTTATACCCGGCGCTTCTTCTGCGGCCGGCAACCATTGTGCGGAATCGGAGTGACATCCTGGATCGCCCGCACCCTCAGGCCCAGGGCGCCCAGCGCGCGAATCGCCGACTCTCCCCCCACTCCGGGGCCCTTGACGTAGACGTTGACTTCGGCGAGACCGAACTCCTTGGCCTTGCTCGCCGCCGCCTCGGCCGTGGTCTGGGCTGCGTACGGGGTCGACTTCTTGGCGCCCCTGAAACCCAAGGACCCGGCCGACGCCCAGGAGATCGCATTTCCCATCCGGTCCGTCACGGTCACTATCGTATTGTTGAAGGTGGCTTGAATGTAGACATTCCCTTCAGCAATGTTTTTCTTCTTCTCTCGTTTTCCCTTGCTCTTTGCCACGTTCTATTGCCTCCCTGCGACGTCCACGTCGCTGGCGATCCGCCGGTTGAGCCGGCTCGGCCTACTTGGCCCGCCGCTTTCCGGCGACGGTCTTCCGCTTTCCCTTGCGAGTACGCGCGTTGGTCCGGGTCCGCTGTCCGCGCACAGGCAGTCCTTTGCGATGTCGCAAACCCCGGTAGCAGCCGATATCCATGAGCCGCTTGATGTTCAGCGACACTTCGGTTCGCAGGCGCCCTTCGACCTTGTAGTCGTTCTCGATGATCTTCCGCAGAGTGTTGATCTCCTCGGAAGAAAGATCGTTGAGGCGTCTGTTGGGATCTATCCCGGCGGATTCGCAGATCGCGCCCGCCGAGGACCGGCCGAGACCAAAGATGTACGTAAGCGCGATGTCGACATGTTTGTTCGGCAGATCGACTCCTGCAATTCGGGCCATGCTTTGCTCCTACCTTTGCCGCTGCTTGTGCTTGGGGTTCTGACAGATAATGCGCACAACGCCCCTGCGGCGAATGATCTTGCACTTGTCGCAGATGGGTTTGACGCTGACTCTCACCTTCATGATGCTCCTCCTCACTGCTTCCGAGGCTACAGGTACCGCGACCGAATCCTGCCCTTGCGCACGATTCCATCCTGGTGATGCATGCGCAGGTGAGCCTCTATCTGGCTCATCAAATCAAGATCCACACCCACCATGATAAGGAGTGAGGTCCCTCCCATCAGAAGAGCCACGTCCTGCGGAAAATTGAACCAGGTCTGGACGATCGTAGGAATCACGGCTATGAACGCCAGGAACAGAGATCCAGGCAGGATGATCCGGTTGAGTATGCGCGTGAAGTACTCTTCCATTTTTTCCGAGCGTATTCCCGGGATCGAGCCGCCGTTCTCCCGTATGTTCTTCGATATCTCCACCGGATTCAGCGTCACCTGGGTGTAGAAGTAGGCGAAAAAGATGATCAGCAGGGTGTACGCCACCACGTAGGGCACTCCATTCGGGCGCAGCCAGGACGCAAACCGGGACAGCCAGTCCACCCGGGCGCCCAGGTTCTGTGCGATCTGAAGCGGAAACACCAGAATCGACGAAGCGAAGATCACGGGGATGACCCCTGACGGATTGATCTTGAAGGGCAGGTACGTGTTCTGAGCCCCGTAGATCTTGCGCCCGATCACCCGCTTGGCGTAGTGAACGGGTATCTTCCGCTGTCCCTGTTGCTCGTAAACCACCAGAGCTACCACCACCACGAACATCACCAGCACCACGATCACGAAGACCGGGTTGAGCTCACGCCGCTGCACCTGCTCCACGATGGAGTAGATCGCGTAGGGAATTCTCGTGACGATCCCGGCGAAAATCAGGAGCGATATCCCGTTCCCGACACCCCGTTGAGTTATCTGCTCCCCCATCCACATCAGAAACACCGTGCCCGCGGTCACAGTCAGCAGAGCGATCAGCGTATACGCCAGCCTGCTGATCGTTATGGCGTCCGGGACGCTGTCGATGTAGTTGGTTACCGCGAATCCCTGGACGAGGCACACCGCAACCGTCCCTATCCGGGTGTAGCGGTGAATCTTCTTGCGCCCTCCCTCCTCCTCCTGGATCTTCTTGAGCTTGGGGAACACCAGGGTCAGGAGCTGCATGATGATAGACATCGAGATGTAGGGCATGATCCCGAGCATGAAGATCGAGAAGTTCTTGAAGGCCCCGCCGGCGAAGAAATCCAGATAGTCGGTGATCCCGACGGTGCCCGCAGCCTCCTGCGCGGTCATGTAGATCTTGAGGGCGTTGATGTTCACTCCCGGAATCGGTATGTTCGCCCCCAGCCGGAAAATCAGGAGCATGAAGATGGTGAAAATGATGCGATCGCGCAGGTCCTTGACCCGGAATATGTTGACGAGGGGGTTGGTCGCCATGCTTACTGTTCCTTACGCGCCTCTGGATCACTACGCACCTGCGGTGCGTCTGGCACCTGCGGTGCGTCTGGCACCTGCGGTGCGTCTGGCACCTGCGGTGCGTCTGGCACCTGCGGTGCGTCTGGCACCTGCGGTGCGTCTGGCACCTGCGGTGCGTCGGACTTCGCGGGTGCCGCCTTGGCCCCGGCTGGTTTGGTCTGTTCGCCTTGTCCCTTCGCAGCCGGGGAGTCGGTGCTCTTTTTGGGCTTGGCCGCCGCTGCGTCGCCTTTCGAGGCTTGGGCCTTGGGGGATCTCGGGGCCTGGGCCGGCTTCGCCTGCCCCTCCCTGGTCGCCCCCTCCGCGCCGGCCGGCGCGCCCACAACCTGTCCGCCGGCTGCTTCGATCGCTTTCCTGGCCCCCGCTGTAACCTTGTCCACCTCCACGGTGAGCTTCTTGGAGAGGGCTCCATTGCCGAGAATCTTGACCAGGCTTGTCCGCCGCCGGACGATCTTCCTGTCGATCAGGGCCTGGCGGTTCACCGTTTCGCCGTCAGAGAAGACCTCGAGAGCTCCGACGGCCACGGTCGTATACTCGGTCTTGAAGGGGTAGTTCGAGAAACCACGCCGGGCAATCCGGCGGTAGAGGGGCATCTGCCCCCCTTCGAATCCGACCCGCGTTCGGCCCCCGGATCGGGAATTCTGGCCTTTCGAACCCCGGCTCGCAGTAGAGCCGTGCCCGGTGCCCGCACCCCGGCCAAGCATTTTCTTGCGCCGTGTCGCTCCGCGCGGTTTCTGTATATTGAACTCTTCCATAATAAACGCCTACTCCTTGGGCTTCGCGGCCTTCGGCTTCTGGGCTGCTGGCTTCGCAGCGGCAGTCTTCCGCGCCGGGGCCTTGGGCGCCGCTGCCGGCTTTCCCGCCGACTTCCCAGCCACGTTCTTTTGGGCCGGGGTTCTGGGCACCGCAGCCGCTTCTGTGGTCGGCTTCTGGGCCTCTCCTTCCCCGGCGGCAGGCTTCTCGGCCGCGGTCTTCACGGCTGAGGGCTTTTCGGCCCGGGCCTTCTTCGCGGCGGGGCCCTTCCCGGCCCCCGTCTTCCTCACGACACCGGTCCGCCTGGTCCGGGGGGCTCGAGCTCTGGTCGGCCTGCTGGCCGCATCGACCTCTTCCACCTCCAGCAGGTGAGAGACCGTCCTGACCATGCCTTCGATGGCTGCCGTGGCCTCTACGACCACGGACGAGTTGACCCGCCTCAGTCCGAGGGCGGTCACCGTCCTGCGCAGCCTCGGCTTGCTCCCAATCGGGCTTCGGGATAATCGAATGCGTATCGTTCTCATCGCTTCAGCCCCAGAACTCGGACAGGGACTTTCCGCGGCGGGCAGCCAGGCTCTGCGCATCCATGAGCTGCTCGATCGCCTTGAACACGGCTTTCACGATGTTCATCGAGTTCTCCGAGCCGAGGGACTTGCTCAGGATATCCTTCACTCCGGCGGCTTCCATGACGGCACGCACCGGTCCACCGGCGATGATTCCCGTGCCGGGAGACGCGGGCTTGAGCACCACCCGAGCCCCCTTGAACTTTCCGGTCACCTCATGGGGAATCGTGTTGCGCTTGAGAGGAATCCTGACGAAACTCTTCTTTCCCCGGTCCAGGCTCTTGCGGATGGCGTCGGCCACATAGTTGGCCTTGCCGAAACCGTAACCCACCTGACCGTGCCGGTCTCCCACCACCGAGAGGGCGGAAAACGAGAATCGGCGCCCCCCCTTGACGACCTTGGCGATCCGATTCAAGCGAACAAGCTTCTCTGCGTATTCTCGTTCCTGTTCCAAGTTGTCCCCCTAAAACTGGACGCCGGCTTTGCGAGCGCCATCGGCAATTGACTTGACGACTCCGTGGTAAGCGTAGCCGTTGCGATCGAAGACCACCTGGCTTACCTCCTTGTCCTTCAACCGCCTGGCAATTGCCTCTCCGAGCTGCTGCCCGCCGGCAATGGTGCTCTTCACGCTTCTGAGATCCTTCTCCAGATTCGAGGCGGAGGCCAGGGTATGGCCCTGAGTGTCGTCGATGACCTGCACGTACAGGTAACGCCCGCTCTTGAATACCGTCATCCTCGGCCGCTCGGAAGTACCGACCAACCGCTTGCGAATGTGCGCCTTGCGCCTGCCTCTGCGTCGGACCTTGTCCTCTAATCTGCTCATCTCACAGTGCCTCTATCTCGTGCCTACTTGACGCCGGTCTTCCCGACCTTCCGTCGGACGGACTCGTTCTCGTACCTTATGCCCTTTCCCTTGTAGGGCTCCGGCGGCCGCAGCGATCGGATTTCCGCGGCCACCTGGCCCACCCTCTGCAGATCCGAGCCGGAAACTGCGATCCGGTTGTTTCCTTCCACGCTGATCGAGATGCCCTCGGCGATCGGGTACTCGATGGGGTTCGAATAGCCGAGGTTGAGAACCAGTGCCTCGTCCCGTACTTCCGCCCGGTATCCGACTCCATTGACCAGCAGCACCTTGGTGAATCCCTGGGAGACACCGACGACCATGTTGTAGATCAGCTTCCGATACAGTCCGTGCATCGCCCTGGCCTGCCTGCTCTCGCCCTTGCGCCGGACGATGCACTGGTTGTCCTGGAGGTCGATCTCCACCAGGGGCTTGTACTCCTGGGAGAGCATCCCCCTGGCCCCCTGCACCGTGACCCGATTACTCTCCACCGTGACCTCGACTCCCTGGGGAATCGGGATGGGCAGCTTTCCTATGCGCGACATTCCACCACCTCGCTAACGTTCACCAGACGCTGCAGATCAGCTCTCCGCCGATCTTCTGCTCCGCGGCCTTCTTCCCCGTAATCACTCCCCTGGAGGTCGTGACGATCAGGGTGCCGTAGCCGTTGAAGACCCGGGGCATCCCCTGGTAGCTCGTGTAAACCCTGCGCCCGGGCTTGGACAGCCTCTGGAGGCCGTGGAGGACCGGGGTGTTTTCCTCGTCGTACTTCAGGAAGATCCGGATCTGGTTCTTGCCGTCCTGGGTGATCTTCTTGAAGGTCTTGATGAATCCTTCGTTCTTGAGGATCTTGACGATCTCCACCTTCAGTTTCGAGGAGGGGATGTCCACTCGCTCGAACTTGGCCATGCTGGCGTTCCTGATCTTGGTGAGCATATCTGCAATCGGATCGGTGACACTCATTCGTACCCTCCCTACCAACTCGACTTGGTCACACCGGGGATCTTTCCTTCGCTGGCCAGCTTGCGGAAGCAGATTCGACACATCTCGAACTTCCGCATGTAGCCGCGCGGGCGCCCACAGATCCGGCAACGGTTGACCCTGCGGGTCATGAACTTGGGCTTCCGCTGCGCCTTATTGATCATCGCTTTTCTAGCCATGCCTCACGACTCCTCTTCCTCGCCTTGCTGACAATTCGTACGACCTCACGCGTCACTTCCGGAAGGGCATCCCGAAATGCGCCAGGAGGCTCCGCGCCTCGCGATCGGTCTTTGCGGTAGTCACAATAGCCACGTTGAGTCCGCTGACTCTCTCGATCTTGTCGTAGTCGATCTCCGGAAAGATGATCTGTTCCGTCACGCCCATCGAGTAGTTCCCGTGCCCGTCGAAGGCATTCGGGTTCGTACCCCGGAAGTCCTTGACCCGCGGGATGGCCACGTTCACCAGCCTGTCGAGAAACTCGTACATGTAGTCCCCGCGAAGGGTGACCATAGCCCCGATTTCCATGCCCTGCCGGAGCTTGAAGCCAGCGATGGACTTCCGCGCCTTGGTCCTGACCGGACGCCTTCCGGTAATCTGTCCGAGCTCTTTGAGGGCAGCGTCCAGCAGCTTCTTGTTCTGCGTGGCTTCGCCGATTCCCATGCTCACCACGATCTTCTCCAGGCGCGGCACCTGCATCACCGAAGAGTAGCCGAACTCGTCGATCAGGGCCTTGATGATCTTCTCGCGATACAGCTTCTTCAGCCGGGCCTCCATTACCGCCACGGCCATTACAGCACCTCCCCGCACTTCCTGCAGAAACGCACCTTGCGGTCGCTGTCCATCCGGTAGCCTATCCGCGTCGGCCCGCAGGACTTGCAGACGATCTGGACGTTCGACATCTCCAGGGGCGCCTCGATCGTGCTGATCCCGCCCTTTTGATTCTGCCCCTTCGGCCGCATCGCCTTCTTCACCATATTGAGCCCCTCGACAACCACCCGCCCGGCGCTGCGGTCGATTCGCAGCACCCGGCCGGTCTTGCCCCGGTCCTTGCCGGTGGTAATCATCACGTTGTCGTTCTTCCTGATCTTCACCTTCACGGTGTCCTGGTTGGCCATCCTTAACTCCTGTCGCTCCACTGAGCAGGCTACAGCACTTCCGGAGCCAGGGAGACTATCTTCATGAAGTCTCGCTCCCGCAGCTCCCTGGCCACGGGTCCGAAAATCCGTTTTCCCTTGGGATTGGAGCTGGGATCGATCAAGACGCAGGCGTTGTCGTCGAAGCGGATATACGTCCCATCCGGCCGGCGGTGCTCCTTTTTAGTCCGAACCACCACGGCCCGCTCGACGTTGCCTTTCTTGATGGCTGCGTTCGGCAGCGCATCCTTCACGGCGACCACGATGATGTCCCCGATTCCTGCGTTCTTGCGCCGGCTGCCTCCCAGCACCTTGATGCACTCCACCCGCTTTGCGCCGCTGTTGTCCGCGACGTTCAGGTATGTTCTCATCTGAATCATGGCTTCACTCCGATCCTCGGGGCGCGAGCGTGGCTACTTGGCCCGCTCGAGTATCTCCACAAGGCGCCAGCGCTTGTCCTTGCTGATCGGTCTGGACTCGATCACTCGCACTAGGTCTCCGATCCCGCACTCGTTGCCCTCGTCGTGGGCTTTCACCTTCTTGGTCCGGGTGATGTACTTCTTGTACAGCGGGTGCAGCTTGCGGCGCTCGATCTGGACGACGATGGTCTTCTGCATCCTGTCGCTGACCACCCGGCCAACCAGGACCCTCTTGCGCCCAGAGCCCGAACCCCTGGAAGCCGCAGAACCCTGGACTCGACGCTCGGAAGACGAGGGTTTCCCGCCTTCGGGCTTCCCGTCCACGGGTTGCTCCGCCTGCTGGAGCCGCTCTGCCGAATCGGCCGCGGGCTTCGCTGCCTCAGCGACCGGCTTCGCTGCCTCGGCGACCGGCTTCGCTGCCTCGGCCGCGGGCTTCGCTGCCTCAGCGACCGGCTTCGCTGCCTCAGCGGCCGGCTTCGCTGCCTCGGCGACCGGCTTCGCTGCCTCGGCGACCGGCTTCGCTGCCTCAGCGGCCGGCTTCGCTGCCTCAACGACCGGCTCCC
>Ga0209164_1004536_pt1 | contig 12358 bp, 12 predicted proteins | sample MTBNYHSulfiMetaG_FD_187458 | JGI IMG/M metagenome (GOLD analysis project Ga0209164, IMG submission 187458) | Enrichment culture microbial communities from rom New York Harbor, USA that are MTBE-degrading - MTBE-NYH (New York Harbor Sulfidogenic)... | ecosystem: Environmental > Aquatic > Marine >...
AGATCCACACGCCGTAGCCTTCAGATTCGACCGTTTGGATAAAGGCGAACTGGCAGCCATAGAGGCCGTATCCACGACCGGCAAGCCCTTACTGGTTGAATCTGACGGCACACAGAAGGGGAAAAAGTTTGAGAAAGGTTCCAAGGCCTCTAAAGGTTTCTTCTGTGTAGGCGCACCAACAAATGAGGCTCACACTGTTTGTGTGGTCGAGGCTCCTATAAACGCATTGAGCGGGGCCACGGTAAAGCCGGATGTAGCATGGGTTGCTCTGGGCGGCTCAACAATGACGGCCAAGTTGAAACAGTTGAAGGAGATACTCAAGGGCCGAAGAGTGAAGATTATCTGCTTTTTCGACAACGACGAAGCAGGGGAAAAGGCGGCTGAAGCGTCGGTTAAGATTCTCAAGCGGGAGATTTTCACCGTCGCTTATCCTGAAGGTACGAAGCCCGGTTTTGATCCAAATGATTTACTGGAGGCCGGGGACACAAAAACGATTCTGGACATGATCGAAAATGCTGTCTCCGTCAAACCTAAAAAAGAGACCACCGAAAAGCGAACATACAGTCAGATCCTATTGGACATAGCCTCAAAACACATATTGTTCCACTCCCCGGAAGGGGATCACTACGCCAAAATAAGGAGAAACGGCCATTTTGAGACATGGCCCGTTAGATCAGAAGGTTATCGGCGCTTTCTACGACACGAATTCTTCATAGAGCAGGACAAGACACCAAGCGCGCAAGCCCTCTCTGATGCGCTCGGGGTTATCGAAGCACTTTGCGAAATTGATGGACCAGAGCATCCAGTCTACATGAGAACTGCGATGGTAAACAGAAATGTCTACGTCGACCTTGCCAATGAAGATTGGGAGGCTGTCGAAATATCAAGTGAGGGATGGACGATTGTCAAAAACTCGGAGGTGTACTTCGTACGGCCCAAAGGGGTGCTGCCATTACCTCGGCCTGCAATCTCGGGCGATATAGCGAAACTCAGGCCCTTTTTGAGCCTGCAGGAAGGAGCCGAGGGCGAAATGAATTGGCGCTTGACAGTTGCATGGTTGCTCAAGTGCTTTATTCCAGAAGGTGCGAACCCTGTGCTCGGGCTCAATGGACCGCAGGGGTGTGGCAAGACAGAGGAAACTCGAATCCTGAAAATGATAACCGATCCGAATGTGGTCATTTTAAGAGGGATGCCTGAGAATATGAAGGATCTGGTAGTCGCTGCAAAACACAATCACGTCCTTCCTCTTGACAACGTCAGTGGCATTGAGAACTGGCTTTCTGATGCCTTGTGCTGCGTGTCCACAGGGGCCGGATTTGGAACCCGGAAGCTCTACTCGGATATGGAGGAAGTCCAGGTTTCATTCAAAAGGCCGATCATCCTGAATGGAATCAATAACGTGATTCATCGGCATGATCTGGCTGACCGTACCATCGCAAAAACCCTTCCTACAATTTCTGAAAGAAAGCGCAGACTTGAATCAGAATTGATGAATGAATTCACCCAAATCATTCCAGAAGTGCTGGGCGGGTTATTTGATGCGGTTTCATGCGCTATCAGGAACCGACACAAAATCAAACCCGAGCGACTCCCAAGAATGGCCGACTTTGCCCTATGGATCATGGCAGCAGAAGAAGCCTTGCCGTGGGAACCGGGCGGATTCATGGAAGCGTACGACCAGAATCGAGCATCTATCATCGAGACTGCGCTTGAATCCGATCTGGTAGGCGGGGCCGTCAAAAAGTTCATCGAAAATTTGATTTCAGATGAATGGACGGGCACGGCAAGCGAACTGCTTGACGAGCTCGAAAAAGTTGTCGATGAACGAACCGTCAAGAATAAGTTCTGGCCGAAAAGCGCAAGCAGTTTTAGTCGACACTTGAACAGATCTTCAGGTTTTTTGGAGCACATTGGTATCAAAATTATAAGCGGCAAATCGGACGGCGAGCGGTTTATTTCCATCCAGAGGATCAGGGACGGCATCAGGGACGGCATTTCAGCGAACAGGGACGGCATTTTGTCAGTGCCGTCCCTCAGCAAGAGTAATGATTCCATAAAGTTGGACGGCAGGGACGGCTTGGACGGCAAAAGACCCTTCTCCTCTGTTGTAGGTTGGATGAAAAAGGGGAAAAAGGGGGAAGAAATAGAGAATAAGGGGGTGGATGTAGAGGGTAGGGAAAATACCGTCCAAACCGTCCAAACCGTCCATGACCATGATTTTGACCCTGAGTACCAGGAGGTGATCATCTAAAATGAAGGCTTCCGAGATTCTCAAAAACTGTGAAGCGCAGGGCGTTGTCCTCCAGGTTCTTGAAGGGGATCGTCTGAGAGTCCGCGCCCCAAAAGGGCAAATTGACGAAGGCCTCTTGAAATCCATCAAGGACCACAAGGAGGCCCTAATTCAGACCTTGAAAGGTGAAACCTTTTTTGAGCACGAGACGGACACGGCCATTGCGGAGCTCAACCGCCTTGGTATTTCCCTGATGGACTATCCCGAATCCACGCGACACAGGGCTTTCGTTCTGGAGGCGGAATTGACCGAGGCAGCGAATAAAGGGGATCGGGAGCGGTTCTTAGGCCTGCTCGAACAGTGGAGAAGTTGTTTTATTTGAAAGGGACACAAGCTATGAAAGAATCCGAATCGATAAGCAGCCATCAAATCGAAACGCTAATAGCCTTGGGGAGCATCGCAGCCGGAGAGGATATCTCGATGGTCGGGATCTCTGATGATTTTGAACGGTCCTTCCATGATAAATTTGACGAGGTTATAGAGGCCGTCAACATTGCAGCGAGCACGCTTGCCGATGAGAGGCCACTCCACAGGCTCTTTCTTCTGAGGGAGGCAATAAACGAAATTTTCGGCGCGGTTTTGTGTCGAATTCACCGGGAGAATGGGCTGAATTGACAACAGTGTCTGTGCCGAGAGCGAAAATCCTCTTTGTGGAGAATCGGCAGTATGGGGAGAGGGTTACAGAGTCCCTTCTTGTGAAATGTGCGAGGGAACAGGAGAAGAAGTTGAAGCTTGTGCTGTCAACCAATGTCAACCATAGGTGTCAACCATGAAGGATAAAAAAGTCAATGATACTAAGCTCATCCGATTGGTTGACAAAGGCACGAGCCAAGCGGAAATAGCCCGAACCCTTGGGGTGAGCAGGCAAGCGATCAATAAGCGTCTCATCGAACTTCGAGGCCGGACCACAAAGGTCGTAGCTGCCAAAAAGATCGAGAAGATCGTTGACCGGAAATTGGACGCCATGGAGCAACTTCAGAAGATCAACGATAACGCCAACGAGATCCTTGACCTTCTCATGAGATGGCAGAGGGGAGACGATGAGGCCCTCCAGATCCTTGAAAGCCAAAAAACGGTAAGGGTTGGCAAGGATGAAGAAGAGATTATCGAATACAAGTTCAAGGACCCCCGGGAACTGGCACTGAAGGCCATGGCGGAGATCCGGGGGCAGCTCAAGTTACAACTGGACATCTTCGCAACCATTTACGACGTGAAGGCGATTCAGGAATTTCAAAAGGACGTCTTGTCAGCCATTGGTGAAGCAAGCCCAGAGGTACGGAATGCAATCATCAACAAACTTAATCAAAGACGATCTATTCGATCAGCTGTGCGATTCGATTAACCAGGAATTCGGGACCGAAGGAAGCGGCACGGCACCACCTTTCACTGAGTGGGTGCAGGGAATAACCCTGGACGGCAAGCCGTTTACCTATGATCGGCATGAATACCTGATAGAGCCTTACCAGGAAGGTCATCCGTTCCAGGTGGAGGAGAAGGCGGCGCAAATGGGCCTTACCACCCGGGCCATGCTGCGGACCCTGTATCTGTGTCGATATGCGAAGTTCAGGGGTGCCCTATATCTCTTCCCAAGCAGAACGGATGCACTGGATTTCTCAAAGAGCCGGATATCGGCATTGATTGATGAAAACCCGGATGATATCGGGACCTGGTTGAAAGATACCGATTCTGCAGGCCTAAAGAAGGTCTGGAATTCCTTTCTTTACATTCGGGGAATGCAGTCCCAAGTGGGTCTGAAAAGCATCCCCGTGGATCTGGTGATCTTTGACGAGCTTGACGAGGCACCGCCCAATGCTGTGGATGTGGCCCTTGAGCGCATGGGTCACAGTGAGCATCGGCTGATTCACCAGCTTTCAAATCCGACCCTGCCGGACTACGGGATATGTAAGGCATTTCAACAGACTGATCAGCGCTACTGGCTGCTCAGGTGTGAGCGATGCGGCCATTACACCTGCATGGAGGATGTTTTCTGTGAGGCCAAACCGCCGGAGACGCCCCGGTGTCTTGTGGGAACGTCAGAGGGCCGGGTATTCCGGGCCTGTGAGAAATGCCAGGCTGAATTGAACCCCTCAAAAGGCCAGTGGGTAGCCAAACGGCCCGGGGTGACTGACCGGCGGGGATACCATTACAGTCAACTCTTTTCTCACTACATCGACCCCAGGGACATTCTCCGGCAATACCGAACGACAAATAACCTGACCGCCTTCTACAACCTGAAGATCGGCGTCGGATATGTCGAGGCCCAGAACCGGCTATCGGTTCCCGAAGTATTGGCACTTTGCGGTAACCAGGGCATAGCGTCAAGCGACCGCGGCCCCTGCTTCATGGGTGTGGACCAAGGAAAGGACCTTCATGTTGTCATTGGCAAGCGCAATCTCAACAGGGCCAGTGAGATTGTTCATCTGGATGTATACAAGGAGTGGGATGAGTTGGATAGGGTGATGAGGGTTTTCAATGTGGGCCGCTGCGTGGTGGATGCGCTGCCCGAGACAAGGAACGCCCGGGCCTTTGCTGAACGGTTCAGGGGTAAGGTCTACCTCAACTATTACAATGAAAGGCAGAAAGGGCACTACGCCTGGAACGATAAGGAGATGATCGTTTCTTGCAATCGAACGGAGAGCCTGGACGCCAGTCACAGGGAGATCATGGACCAAGCCATTACCCTCCCCAGACAATGCGGGATTCTACAGGAGTTCGCACAGCACCTCCACAACGTGGCGAAGCGCCTTGAAGAGGATGAAGAGACTGGTTCAAAGCGGTATGTGTACGTGAAGTTGGGGCCGGACCATTTCCGGCATGCATTTAACTATGAGGCCATGGCAAGGCAGTTTGCCTCTGAGGGCATATTTGGTGGCTGTGACCTCTCATGAAGAAAGGAGAGAAGAAATGTTACAACTTCGAACAAAACTGATTTTTGATCCCTTGAGTGACGATTCGATGATCGCCTGTATCGATCCGGACACCAAAAACAAATATCGGCGGGTGGTCGGTGGTATTGCATGGCCAGGGATCGAGCCGGGCTTTGCCGTGGTGGTCGGGGAGGATGCCGACCGTGACGATGAGATGGACACTTGCCATTATCGTGTCTTGGCCGAAAAAGAGGAGCAGGACATTGACCAATTGTTGGCCTGGTGCGAAATGCTCGAAATCAACTCCCGTGTCGGGTGGACCTGGTACGGCAATCCCAAGAACAAGCCGGCCATGGCATTTGTGTGGCCTCGGCGGGATAAGCTGGAAAAAGTGGGGCGCCGTATCCTTTCCATAGCATCGGCCCCCTATGTAGACAACCCCAAAGGGTTTGAGTTTTCCTTGAATCTGTTGCGGCGGAGGCTGAAGGCGGACCACAAGACCCTTCATCTTGGGGATGAGAGCAAGCTCCCCACGTACCTGACGGCCTTGGCATCCACGGATCTAAAAGACGCCAATGCTGAAGATCATCCGGCTGTCGCAGCGATCGGATACGCGGTGGCCGCACTCGAAACGTGGCGAGACAGCGGGATGTTGAGAATTCATGGTTGATTTTTCTCCCCCGGTTGTAGACACTGTTCGCAGCCGGGGTCTTCAGGAACTGAACCGCCTCCAAGCAGGTTTCTGGTAATAAGGTGTTGGTGAAGATTGCAGTTGTATTTCAATTTCAGAGACTTAAGTCGCCTCGCAACATTTGGCAGATATCTGTCACTTTGGATGACACAGAATCTGTGAGATATCAAAATGGTAGTTTCTCTGGATCACGAGGATTTGTAGAATCTTATTACGGCTCCTGCCAATCGTTATTATTGGATATATTTGATATCGTCATAGTTCCAGTCAAAAGGTTACAGTCGCAGTATCACGTGCCTTGAGCTAATCAGAATGAGAGTAGATCTCCCATGGCCATTTTACCAAAAATTCCTTTAGCTTGACATTTTATTATTTTAGTAATAATTTAGTTTTAAAATTCAAGTCCTTTCATTTATGCACCTCCAAATTGTTTGGCGAAAAACCTATGGATATACCGACCAAAATAACGCCGTGTCCGATTGTAGAAGCGATTGTGGAACTGAGATTTGAGACTGACCTTCCTGATGAGGCCGTGTTTGGCGTGATATATAGCTCATTCCGTAATGAAACGGGAAAAACAGAAAAACTGCCAATTTTACAGCTGCCGGAGGCTATCAGATCAACAGATCCAAACCTAATATATAAGCCACATTACAGACTGAGGACAGGGGAGTACACGGTACAGATAGGTCCAAAAGTGTTTTCATTTGCAAACATAAAACAATATGTAGGTTGGGATACATTCTCGACTGAAATTGGGAGCAGATTTCAAAAACTATTTGACCTTGGGATAATAAAATCGATTGGAAGATTTGGCTTAAGATACATAAACCTTTTTTCTGATATGAATATTTATGAGAAATCTACTTTGAAAATCCACCTTGGAGAAAGCAATCAATATGGGAACCAAATCAATTTGACAATGGCAATGCCCATGGGCGGTTTCTTATCTAAACTTGTTATGGTTAACAATGCAGAAGTGAAATTGCAGTTGAGAGAAGGAACAGTCAAGGGTTCTCTAATAGATATCGATGTTGCCTTAGAAAAGACGATTAGCATTAAGAAAGTAAAAGAAATAGTTGAACAGGCACATAATGAGGAAAAGAAACTGTTTTTTAGTCTGCTGGATCCCGATTTTCTGGAAACCTTGAATCCAGAATATTAGGAGGTGATTTTAATGTCCAACACAATTGCCATAATTTACCTTGTCGGTAGCCTGGCAACTTCTGCGGGAACTGTTGATTTAAGAAACCCAGTTGATGATTATTATCCATTTGAAATCGAAAGACCGCAAATTGAGTCGCCATCTGCTTCCGAAGCATTCAAGAATCCTTATTATACGATGCGTTGGCCAAAAACGATACTAGATGGTTCCGAGTACTATGATTCTTTAAATCTGGAAATGCGAAAAGAGAACCTCCATCAATTGTTCGAGACTTACTTGTCATCCGGAGAAGTTGAAAAAGCAAGAGAAGTTTTAACAGTTGCAGTTAAGGAGTTTCCGAGTGAGAAGAAATTTAGTATGGCAAAGAATATTATTGCACCTCCAAAATTTATTAGTTCGAACAAATCGGAGACAGAAGGCATCCATGAGACTATACAGTTTCTTAGAAACATGAGAAAAAGCTTTGAAAAGAAGTGGATTGCAGTATCAAAAGGTGAGCTATTGAGTGTTTCCGAGTCATATAGGGAATTGACTGAAATGTACAAAGGAAGTAGTGTTATTGTTGTCAAGGTCTTATAGGAAAAAAGAATATGCTTCAATATAATGATGGGGCGCTTTTTTCGTGCAGCGGGACGAGCTACCTTGACAGGTGGGGAATGGGTTCTGAGAACAGGATCTATATAGCGGTTCAGTTTGATACTCTTCCTAAAACCTTTGCGGTTGTTGATACAGGCGCACCGTGGTGTATTCTGACTGAAGAGCAAGCAAAAGAATTAAACCCAGACTATAGGAATGAAGCCCTTGAAACAAAATGTTTAACTATTCGTGGTGAAAGGACAGTAGGTGTCTTAATTAGGCTACCTATTACAATATGCGCTGAACAAGGGGAAGATGTCACTATTGAAGGGACTGTATTTGTTCCTCACGATGGACGTGAAATTCCCAACTTCATTGGCCTAGATGGCTTTCTAAATAGAATTAGATTTGCTGTCGATCCTCAAAAAAGGTATTTTTTCTTCGGACCTATTTCTGAATAATACTTCCTAAAACAGCCTCGTACCTGAACCTCATAGCTTGTCTCAGATTTTCACCATCCCCCGATCAGGGAGCTTTGATAGGGTTCCGGAGATAAGATTGTAAGTCGGCTGGGGCGGGATTTCCTGGCTCATAGCTAACCAGGTGATAAACTCATTCGTTCTTCCCATCCAAATTTAACGCATCCAGTGTTACAATCTTCAAACACCAGTCGGAGAGGTCAACCACTCTGCAAAGGATGATCTTTCAGCGGCGCGTAGGTTGGACTACCTTCCGCAACAACCGCCCCTTCATACGTCTTTGCCATCCTTTCAGCCTCTACCCTGATATCCTCCCTCAACGACTCCGGCTCCAGGACCACAGCCTTTGAACCCCAGGTCATGATCCAGAATCGGATCTCGTCGGTGCCGGCCACTTCAGCCTCGAAGATGATGGAGCCGTCATCCTGCTGATGAATCTTCTGGGACTCATGCCAGACCTTCTCCTTGATGTATCCGGCCACATCGGGATGGAACCACACCTTTATTAATATGGGCGGCCCCTGATACACGCCGAAGCTCGACCCCATGAAATCGTCCAGATTGAAATCTTCAGGGACCTTGAAGGTCTCCCTGGTCTGGTGGAGCATCTTGATCCGGTCCAGGGCGAATATCCGGACCTCGTTTCGCATGTGGCAGAGGCCAATCAGGTAAAATGTCCCGTCGAAAAACCACACCCGGTACGGGTCCACTTTTCGCCGGGTCTCCTTCTTCCGGCTCATGGTGTAATAAACGATCTCGATGGTCCTGTGATTGAGGGCCGCATCGGTGACACGGTTGAGAATCTCCTTGAACCTGCCGTAATCCTTGTATGGCTTGATGGAGAGCTGGAGGGTCTGCTCGACGTTCTCAAGATATTTGATGGATTCCGGCGGGAGGGTGGTCTTGACCTTTTGGAGGAGCGATTCCAGGGACTCATAGAAAGCCGTGTCCTTGAACACCTTGAGCATGTCTCTGCCGAAATAGAGGGCCATAAGCTCGGTCAGAGAAAAAGGAACCGGCATCTGGTGTTTGACCGTATCCAGCAGGGACCAGAGGTTTTTTCCATCCACCCGTTCGGTATAGATGGGAAAACCAGCCACTTGCAGGGCTTCGAGATCCCGGTAAACAGTCCGGGGATTGCAGTCCAGCCCCTCAGCAAGTTCAGCGGCCGATTTGCCCGTCCGTGACGATATCAGGGTCTGGATGATCCTCCACTGCCTGCCTAACTGGTCTCCCCTGGCCATGGTAATCCTCCTGAAATGATCTCTCGCCCAGTCACTGCGTTCGTTCGACTTCTCAGAAATCACAGAGAAAAAAACTCTGCGATCCCCGTGTGCTGTGCCTGCCCCGTAGCTCAAGAAGATGGTACTGGGGTGAGATATAATCTTAGACAATAAAACATAACATCGATCACTTTATCAACAAAAATAGCAATCCCCTTGCCAAAAAAATATCAACAAAAGTCCATTTTCCTGAAAAAAAGTTCCGAGTTTGTGACCGTATTTGACAAACGCATAGTTTATCATGGCCCCAAAAAGGGAAAATTCAATACCACAATGGATTCGATAGAAAGGAGGTTACGCCATGAAACGACGGATTTTTGCAATGGGGCTTTTCATTTTATTAGGCCTTCAATGGGGCAGCTGGGCGTCAGCGGAAGATCTGGGAAGGTTCAGCCGAAATCCCTTTAATCCTGAATCGACGAGCAACCCCTTCGGTGCAGGCAGCCCTTACCGTTCCGACAGTATCAACAACCCCTACGGCCCTTACGGAAACCCATTCAGTTCAAAATCGGCCACCAATCCTTACGCAACTGATACACCGAGGCTTTATGACAGCCAGGGGAATTACAGGGGGCGGTTGAGCAGCAACCCCTACGATGCGGACTCAATATCGAACCCCTATGGAAGGTATGGCAGTCGTTTTTCCCCGGAAAGCATCAACAACCCGTTCGGCGCAGGGAACCCCTTCTCGCCGGACAGTCCTAATAACCCCTATGGGACTGGGTGGCGCATTGAGGGCAGCGATTGATTACGAATTGCTTTTTAAAATTATGAAGATAGATCTCTGTGTTCCCTGTGAACTCTGCGAGAGACAGCCTGAAAGGAGGCCCAACTCATGGAAAAAACCATTGGTGATTTTCTCGAACAACTGAAAGTTGGCCGGAAACAGACTCACAAGAATCTGGCCCTTTACCCGTTACTTTCAACCTATGCCGTCGGCCTGGATTACCTTCTCTTGGATGAGGCCCTGAGTGACAACCTGATTGAGGTGGTCGAGGTGAGCGAGGGCGGCTCGGTGCCTGAGCTGAAGGTGGTCAATAAAGCCGCCAGGATGATTCTGATCCTGGACGGTGAGGAACTGGTGGGCGCCAAACAGAACCGGATCGTCAACACCACCATTCTAGTGGACCGCAAAACCACCCTTGTGATCCCAGTGAGTTGCGTGGAGCATGGCCGGTGGTCCTACAACACATCCAAATTCCATAGCCAAAATCGGATGATGAGTTCTAATCTTCGGGCCATGAAGTCTGAGCAAGTCTCCCATTCCATTCGAGCCGTCGGCGAATTCCGATCGGATCAGGGGGCGATCTGGGACGGGATTGCCGAGAAGGCGGCCAGGCGGGGTGCCCATTCTCCCTCCGGGGCCATGGCCGCGATTTACGATAAGGAACGGCCCTCCATTGATGAATATATCAAGGATTTTCATCAGATCGATTCCCAGGTCGGGGCGATTTTCATGATCAACGGCAAGGTGGCCGGGATGGATGCCTTTGGCAGGCCCGACACGTTTTCAAAGGTCTTCAAGAAGCTCCTCGAAAGCTATTCCCTTGATGCCATTGACTGGTATGAGGAGGGGAAGGAATACAAGGCGCTCAAGAGCGAGGTGACCAAATTCCGGAAAGCCGCTGATGCAGCAGGCTCAGAGGGGACTCCGGGTGTGGGATTGGGGATGGATTTCAGGATTGAATCGAGGCAGGTGACGGGGTTTGGGCTGGTGTTGAATGATCAGATCCTCCATATGTCCATATTTGCAAAGACCAATGGCCGAAATCAGGACAATAGGCATGAATCAAGGATGGGGCGGTTTACACAGAGACGGAGGAATCGGTAGCGCTACTGAAGGGCTAAGATGTAAACCAGATACACGGCGTCCAATAACTATTGACTTTGAATGGGTTTTTTTATAGATCATATGTGGCAATCATGCCACCGGCCTTGTTTTCGTTACATGACAGAGGAAAAAATGATTCAGATCATCCCTGAAAATCGCGGAACCCCGAGGCTCCCCATTAACGGAGGTCGGGGTTTTGTTTTTTGGTGGAGGTTGTATGGGACGTGTTTGATTTTCAACTCCACAGATTGAATGGGCAGAATTTAGGCGGGGCCGTCTCCGAAGGCCCATCAATCATTCCTTCACATAAGCGTGCAGAGACAACCAAGCGATGATACTTCTGCCCTAAGGAGCGCCGGGCGGTCCGGGATAAGATCCAGGCATGAGAAAGAACGTTACGCCGTCAACCAATAGGGCAACTTGTTTTTATGATAGGCAGATTTTTCATATCACATGGCGCGATTTCTCTACCTAATATCTGTTAGCAGATAGATTAAGGTGACAAAATGACTTACACGGATAGAATTTTTCCAACAAATAAGGGCTTGACGACCTATCTGGACGAGCTTCTGAATAAGAACTATCAGATCCCTACATTTCAAAGAGAGGTAGTGTGGGAGAAAGAAAACGTAAAGAAGTTGTGGGACAGCATATATAAATTCTATCCTTTGGGGAGTGTCTTAATTTGGAAGACTGATCTTAAACTTCAAAACCATAGAGAAGTTGGTGGACACCAAATAACTGATCCGAATTTTGCCAGGACAGAATATCAATACATTCTGGATGGTCAACAGAGGACCACTTCTTTGCTCACTTCGTTGTATGGTGGCAGCATAGAGAATAGGCCGGCATTTAATCCAACTATTTATGTAGATTTGACAGTCCAGAGCGGTAATGAAACCGATGATGAAAGCTATAGAAGCCGGTTCTTATTTTGGGATGAAATAGATGATAGAAATGGTGAAATAAGACAAAATATTCCGAAGAGAAAGAGATACGATGCAGGTTTGATTGTCAAGTTGATAGACATCAAAAACGACTTTGGAACCGTGGAAAGGGTACTGTCAAGAATTTTGTGTGAAATTGTTTTCTGCCAATTCTTTAAAGAATGGCAGGTTGATGGGCACTTTTCCTATGGGTTTTGATCTCCAGCTGAGTTCCATCTTACGGCATATA
>Ga0209164_1004541_pt1 | contig 12350 bp, 16 predicted proteins | sample MTBNYHSulfiMetaG_FD_187458 | JGI IMG/M metagenome (GOLD analysis project Ga0209164, IMG submission 187458) | Enrichment culture microbial communities from rom New York Harbor, USA that are MTBE-degrading - MTBE-NYH (New York Harbor Sulfidogenic)... | ecosystem: Environmental > Aquatic > Marine >...
ATCGATACACTACCTCACTTTTTATCAAATTTTTCAGAACATGCTTCAAGAACCATTGAATTTAAACTTACGGAAATATTATCTGAATTTAGAGTAATTTTTATTGATAATGATGATGAAGTAATCATTCAAAGATACAATGATATCAAAAAAACAGTCATTCCCATAAATTTTCATGATTCTAATGACTGTGAAATCTTCTGTGAACTTACTACGATTTTATGCGATGAGATGGCTATTGAATTTTATACGAATGACAAAGAGTTTAAAAATAAATTTGAGAAAGCCTACTCAAAATTAGAACAAGAAATGAGTTTTAATTCATCCTGGATGAATTTAAACTATGTTGAATAACTGTAAATTGTATTAGTTGTTTTAGAAAAATAAAATGTAATGACTGATCCGATAATTCCTACTCTTAGACAGAAGCAGTGACACGAATCTAAGACAAATAAAAAAAGAAAAATTAGTTGATTCCTAACGACTAATAAGTAATATGTTTTTCTTTTCTCTTTTTCCTAAGTTCCTTTCTTTCCTTCTTCGTTAAAGGCTTAGATTTATTTTTTGGGGCTATATTTCTATCCGCCATATAGTTTTGTAACTATTCATCCCTTAAAAACATATCCAAAAATGGGGAAGCAGGGACACGGATAAAATAATATCAATCAATACGAAGTGTTATTTTGTTATGTTCTAATTTAATTTAAATGTATCGAAAAAATAAAAATAAACAAAATACTATAAATCGAAGGAAACACTAGCACGGTTTTATGGATTGTTTTTATAATAAATATAAAGAAATTGAGTGGTTTATTTAATCAGGCCAACATTGCTGAATTGTATATGGTTTTAGACGCCATGGGAAAAAGAGCATCGGAGCATAAATAGGTAAACATCTTCTTCTTGGGTTTAAATAATTAGGTTCACCCCAATAATTTTTGAATGCAAGAACACCGATACCCTTACTCATCATAACCAATAAATCTGCACTATCGTTAATGATATTGTTTTCAACTACCATTCCAATACTCATTTGAAAAATCAACGATAAGCTATTGTTAATTATATTATTACTTGCGATGAGAGGATATGAAACAACTGAAGTGATGCCATAATTATTGTTAGAAATTTCATTATATACAACTCCAGCGACACTAAATTCGAACGAAATTCCATTATTATTTTGTGTTATTTTGTTACAGATAATTCCTATGAACTCTGAAGAGGTATCTGCACCACGAACACCCATAAGATTAATCGCAGTACTACAATGATGAATTTTATTAAACGATATGTTGATGAAATCACAACCACTAAGTAAAATCCCCGTCATAAGATTATTATTATTATTATTTTCTTGAACTGGAAAAATATTATTTCCAGATATGGTAATATAATCTGAGGTATACGCATAAATTCCCGTTAGAGTGCGATTTATCTCACTGTATCCTGTAATATCATTATTTAATAACTTACAGTTTTTTCCGTAACATTCAATAACATAATTAATATGATTTGTTGAAGAAGAAGCGTTAAAATCAAAATGAAAATCGGTTACAGTAACATTAATAGAACGAATTGTAACTGAGTTATTTGTATTTTCTCCAATTAATTTTGTTGGTGCTGTGAGATCACCTTCTAAAATTATATCATTTTTATTGATAGAAATTTGTTCTGTATAGGTTCCATTGCATACACCGATAACAGAACCTTGGGGAGCATTATCTAATGCTTCTTGTATTGTGGGATAATCATCGGGAACGATTATGTTTGGCGGATATCGCCATTCTGAAGATGAGGTGTTAATTCCTTTTTTCTTTTCGTTATCGATAAGAGATCTGCTTATTCCTGAAACAGCACTAGCTCCAACAAACAATAATACTATTCCTATAACCAATACTTTTCGCATATTTTAATTCCTCCCCTGTCTAAGACAGGTAAATTTGTTATCCCGTTGATTGATATAAATGTATCGAAAAGATAAAAATGAGGGGGGGAAACAGTGACACGGATTCATCTTGGTTTTTTTGTGTGAAAAATACGAAAAAAAAGTTCGTTTCGTTATTACCACGAATCCAGACGAAAGAAGAACTGGAAAACCTGATTGGGAAAATAATGTTCAACAAATGGAATGAACATTCTAAGGAACCACTGGACAGAAAACCACGGTTGTAAAGTAGGGGGTTTACGTCGAAATAGTATATACTTCCATTATAGGTTTGGTTCTTAATAGTAGTTTTTATTTTCTAATCTATTTTGTATTTTTTCCAGAATTATTAGTAAGTTCGGATGGTTTTCGAAAAAGTTTAAAAAGACATTATTTATCATCAGGTTTTTATTCAAAAAAATTTTACCTCTATAATAGTCAGAATCATTTACATGTTTATGAAACACCCAGTCACCATTTTCAAAATAATAAACATCAGCACTTACAGATAAACTAATAGAAAATATAAAATAACCTCCGGGAATAATTTTGATCACTTCTAAATAAATATCATCTGGAATATTTGGATAAGCAAATTCAAAATCAGATTCATTATTAAAAAATTCAACATAAAAGGTTTGACCAGGACCATTTTGACCAATACAAAATGCCTTAACTTCTATTGTTCCTATATATTTAAAGGGATATTCCTGAAGATAATCTATATTTAAAGTACATTTCCATTCTTTATTTTTTTCAAACACCAATCCATCCCCTGGTTCATTATTAATAATAGCAGCGGCACCCTCTGCTAGAATTGTAACGTAGAGATCACCGAAACAATATTCTCCATTTCTCTCATTAGAAAACAAATTTTCCTTTTTAGGTATTAGATGACCAATTGCTTCAATAGAACAAACGCTAATTAAAAAGATAATACAGACCAATATTCCTAAAACTTTTTTTTTCATTTTTTCCAAATCCTCCAATGTAAGAATGAAATAAATATTTATATTTAAACTTACCTGAAAAGAGTATTATATTGAATATGATAAATCATTTAATACATAATATACAGTAATTAGTTAGGATATTTTTAAAAAACATTTTTTTTTTATCTTATTCTTCTAATCTGTTGATATCTTTTTGTTTTGACTATCTAAAAGAATTACTTAACTCTGAACCCTAGGATAAGGAGAACCATAATCACCGACTCCTGTTAGAAGATAAAGCAATATACTGCTTCTCACGTGGCTCAACAGGTTTAAAACGAATCTTTCCAAACAATGAATGTGCATAACAGATATATCCTTCACCAAGTTCTATGCTCTGCATGACGCCACGATACAAAGGACTGTTCTTATCTTTCTTGCTACCATAAAGAAACACTTCACCCTGGATCTTCGTCTTCAACCTTGGATCGATATCCCAATCACATTGAGAGTTAAGATATAACGATATCCTTGCTTTTCTCAGCTCTTTCATCTCACTGCAAAACTGTTCGTTTACATACCATTCTTTCCCACCGACACGCGAACTAAAAATATCTTCTGCCTCATCAAAAAAGAATGAGTACCATTTAAGATCAGATTTTAATCTACGGATCAGTCTCAACCAGCCGAGCCGATCATGGAAATAAACCACGTTAACCCCTGGTTGAACAAGTTTCATAAGCTGACTTGGCGTCTTGAAACGAAGGACTTTATAATCTTTGGTCGGTAATGTCCCTGTCTCTGTGAGTTCTTTTATCTGAATATTACTTTTACTATCTGAAAAAATATTAAGAGGGATACCAAGGTTCGTTATCTGCATACATATATCCGAGGGTTCCCTCCAAAAAATGATCTCATTTTGGTGCTCTTTTGCGACACGAGAACAGGCTTGCAGCATCAAAGATGTTTTTCCAGATCCAGGCACGCCGTACCATGCAACACTTGCACCCCCAAATTTTGGTGACCTCTCAAAGAACTTCTGCCATAGTTTCGCCCCCATCACATCCAGTTTACTTACCGTGTCACCCTGAGAGAACCCTTCGAACTCGATGATCTCCGGAGAAAAATCAGTACTACTCATCTGATATCATGTGCCCCATGCTTTTACCGCTTGAATCCTGTTCACGAGAAAGACCGGTTGCTCTATCTAACGCCTTCGGGAAAACAGCGAGAAGACCCTGCAGGAGGACGTCCCAGAGAGCCCTAATCGGAATCACAACATCATCCTCCTTGATAGATGATGTGATATGCCTCCGTACCACCAGCTGGTTTTCTTTCATCCGAGCGATCGACCGCGCTTGATACTCAACAGTACCCCACTCCTCACGACCGAGACGAGGATGAACATTGATGACAAACGGCTCTTTCACTCCGAGTCCAAGCGTTGCATATGTCAACTCTCGGTAAAACAGAGCCGTCTCATTATCATCCTTCATGCATCGGTTCTCCAGGATAAGGACATCCAGATGCTTCCGCAGGCGTTCCTGTGCAGAAAAAACAGCCTCAAGGGTTGCCTTGAGGATACGTTTTCCGCCAGTGGATTCACTGTCTTCAGTCATGCTCCTCGTTCAGATACGGAAGTTTAACAACAGAATGCTGCACGAGAATGTTTCTGATGAAATCACATAAAAGGGACATCCTGTTATTGATGATCATCTCTTTCTCCGTCTCACAGTCGTTCTTATCCATCAAAGGATTCGCCTGATTCCACTCTTTAAACTCTTGTTCGATGCCATCCCACCATTCACCATCAGCGTACTCGTCGACCATCGTGCGCAGCTGTGGACCGTTCTTGATGTTCACGACATCATGCCGGAGACGATGCACCACAGGCCTGTATTCATCAGTTCCGAACAGCCGAGAGCATTCAGATAGATCCTCGATCAATATCGAGTTATATCCACGGGATCCAGCTTTCTTTTCTTCAATCATGCTTTAGTAGACTCCGCAGGATTATCTCGTCATCAACAATCTTTATTTGTTGAAGGAGATATAGGCTTTTCTTTTCATTGTCTATGCTTTTACTGTAGGAATCATTCAGAGAGTTCCTTTTTCTATGTAGATCCATGGTTTTGCTTTCTTTTGCACGTTTCATGTCGTGATACCAGCCTTCGATTTTTGTCTCATTACTTTTTTTTGTTTTCATAATTTTATCACTTCCAACTATCAATAATAGCCTCAATTCATCAACTGAGGGGGAAGAAGGATGCAGAAAAAGAGGACGGATGAAGACTCCCTTCCTCTGCACCCCTTTCGGTGAAGAAAGTACCAACGACGAAGCCAGCCACTGAAACATAATCATTTATCATTCACCCTCTTTTAGGATGGTAACAACCATCGGAAACGGTTTCCTTATGGGTCAGTACCAATGTCCGGTTATTGCACCACGGACATGCTGCCTCCCGTCTCTCAGATTTCTTCTCATATGTTAACTCGACAAAACTGAACCGTTGATTACATTCACTGCACAGATAAAAAACAACGGTCATCGCTTCGCAGCCTCCTTATTCATCAATTATTCCCCGCTGCTTCATTTCTTTCAAAATTTCTTCATGTTGGTCCTCAAACGATTTCTCAGTCATATTTTCAAATTCCTCCTCAATTTCTCTATAAAAATCTGGTGAATAAGGAGAAGTATTACGATCAGAACCCATTCAACTCTTCCTCCCTTGTCTTGGTTCCTTGTCTTGGTTACCTGTCTTGGTTACCTGTCTTGGTTGCTTGTCTTGGTTGCTTGTCTTGGGTAAGGGTCTTGTCTTGGTTCCTTGTCTGGGTAAAACAAGTTTTTCAACCTTGCTCCCTGGGGTCGAGGTTACCTCGCTCCCTGGGGTCGAGGTTACCTTGCCCCCCGGGGTCGAGGTTTCTTTTATCTCTTTATTCTCTTTAATCTCTACGTACTTATTATGTACGTAATTAGTAGGAAGTTCAAGTAAAACAATTTTCCAAGCCATTCCTTTTTTACGAATCCACTTGATTAAATTTTTTTGTTCAAAATAAGGAAGGTATTTTTCCAAATTTTTTCTAGTAATACCAAATAATCTTAGAGTTTTATGGTCTAAAAAAACTTCTCTTTTTTTCGTTAATGTGTACTTATGTTGAAGCATCTCTGCCATACAGATAGCTTTCGCAAAACTCAAACTCCTTTTCTTTGGTAAAGCCTCTATAAATTTTTGTGTCCAATCAAATTTATGTCCCAGGTAATAATCGGTTTTCATTAGTAGTTTTCTCCGAGTAATCGTTTTATTGTGCTTTTGTTTTTTATTTTGTTCAATATGGTTTGGTAAGAATCATTTTGCCAGTCCACTTCAGCTTCTAGATCAAAATCGGAATCCCGGGCAGCTCTCACTAGGCTCATAATTTGGGCATGGTTGAATTTTCCTTGTTTTTTAATCCGTTCAATCAAGGATTTCTCAGAGAAATCTTGGGGTCGCATCATTAGTTGTTGACGACGTTTTTTAGAAAGACCCTTTGCAACCGAGGTTGCAGACTCGAAGGAATCTAAAGATATGTTTAGCTGTACTTTTTCATTGATTCGTGCTTGTAATTCCGCAGGGTTCATTCCATTTAGTATTTCCCAGATTTTATTCCACATCCAATCCCCGCGTGGGTCGTTGTAATGATCTGGATAGCAGACGGTTTTTTCATCTGTTCTTATCCTAAAACCAAGAACATATTCTGAGGCATCCTCCATACATTTTCGAGCAATTCTTACTTTTTCTTCAATCTCTGAAATAGGGGCTTGAATCATTATAGCGTCATGCACTGGTGCTATGACTTCAACACCATTAGTGAAACATAAGCAAATCGCCAATTGTGTAATTTCTGCTCCAATAGTCTGCATTGGCCAATCACGTAAGGTATTGATTCGTTCCATGGCTTTAGTGTGAAATTTCCAGCCCCAAGAGGTTTTCACATAACCGGAAAGGATCCCACTATCGACAAAGGAGTCTCTCCATTGAAAAAATCGTGAATATCTTCTTTTTAGACTACTCATGAAAGCTTTTGCTTCAAACATTGATGTTTTTGTTTTCGCTGCAAAACCATAAGGTCCCATCCCATAATTAATTCCAATAAAACAAGTTTTCATCAACGCTCTTTCTTTAGGATGAGTGGTTTTATTTCCTTCTTGAGGAATAATATTAATGTTTCTCCCGAATGTTGTATAAACATCTCCTGAGTTGTAGTCAGAAAGAAGGTTTGGATCGTTACTTAATTTTGCTGCTATTGCTATCTCTTGTTGACTGTAATCGATATAAGAAACCGCATAGTTTTCTGGTGGGGCTATATTGTTTCTTACCCATACACTAGGTCCAAATATGTATTTAGCACTTGAAGGGGCATTTCTTGCTGTTATTGTCCTGTATGGCATCAAGGATGCACGGTTCCGTCCATCTTTCCCTACGGGAAAATTTTTTAATTTTAGTTGTCCTCTTGCACGTTCCACTTCAGCAAAATGTTTTAACTCTGGATATATCTCTGCCTGCTCCTCTAGATAATCAACTTCAAGGACTGGTAACCCTGTAGGAGTAAGTCTCCAGGGAATCCCTTGTTTAATGATCCATTCAGTCACTAGTTTTCTTTTCAAAATCCATTTGTCTTTTACCTTTTCGTAAAAACCATATTCCTCGTTAACTCTCCATACAAGCTCGTCTACAATGATATCCCAGCATTCTTGTAACTTGGTGAATTTCCCCATGTCTAAAGGAATGCCAAGATTTTCCATCCGGGCAATAGCTCCCATATATTCCCCATGTAAAAGGGCAGTTTTCAGGTTAATTTTTGGTTTCAATTTTAAAAACAACTCTGATGTCATATCAACATCTTTTTGGCAATAGTCTAAAATATTTTTTTGGGATTTTTCTAAATAATCTAGGGGAGAAGAACCTTTAAGGATTTCTTCTCTCATGGATTTTTTGTAATCTACTCCTGGTGTGGAAATGCCTAAAAAATTGCATACATTGATTAAAGAAGTTCCATCTTTAGGGGTTTGAAAGGGAAGTTTTAACCCATTTGTCATGGATCTGAACTCTGGAAAAAGGTCAAGTTTATAGGTAGGGAAATTAAAATTCAAAGCAAGATGGCAACCCATCTCTGCATTCAGCATATACGCGATGAAGAGAGATTTTTTATCAATTGGATATTCCGGGGTCTTCTCTTCTCCAGTAATCCAATGTCGATAATATTCTCCTGTGGAAAGATTTTTTCCCACATAACAAATAGGAATGGGGATTTCCCCATCCTTAGAAATAAACTCATAATCAACAACAATAAGGTTGTTGAAATCTTCCCAACTCATCATAAGAGTTGTTGCCCTCGTAGGTCTTTTATGAGTTTGTGGTCTCCGTCTTTTATGATTCGGTCCCGAAACGCTATATCCAGAATTTCTTGTAAGGTGACATCTGGCCAGGTTGGATTGCCAATTTTTCCTTCAGGGTATTTAATATCATACCCGCCTGCGCTTCGATTTGATACAACTCTGATCCATCCTTTTCGTCCTTCAATTACAGTTATGCGGGCTGAGTCATGCCAAGACTTTCCAAACCCTTTATCATCATCGCTATCATCTGGGACATCTAAAAGAAACACTGTGTTTGAAGTGGTGATCCCAACAAAAAAAGTATAGGGTTTTACCCATTCTTTGCAGTATGGTAGAGCTGCCCGTAAAACAGGGTAATACGAGCCGTCTGCTGTTCTTTTTATACAGTTTAATCTGAGATTCCAGGTAGGGTGAAATTGAACCCATGTTTGGTCGTCTCTTCTTTTAATTGGGATTTGGGTTGGTTTAATTTTGGAAGGGATAGTGATATCTGCTTCTTCTGGTTCAAATTCGCTGAGATCAACCCCATCTAAGGTCATTTTTGCGGCTATTGGTTGTTCGCTGGCTTCAGAAGTAACCGCTTTGGTTTCTTCCATTTTCACGTCTTTATTTTTTACATCTTTTTTCATGCTTTACCTCCATAATATTGAGGGTCTAATTCCACTGATTTAATATCAATAAAACTGAGAAGGGAACTCTTTTGAGAAGTGACAAGAAAAATGTATGCCGGGGTTAATTCTGTAACAACTCCGAATAAAACAAATCCATTTTTTAGAATAACCTTACAATGCTTATTTAAAAAACTATTACCATTTTCCATTTTTCCATTTCCTTACTTAATTATCTCCCAATTGCACCCTTATCTTTTCAATTTCTTCATTTACGAGTTTTAAACATTCGGGTGCTGATAATCCGGTTTGTTGCATCATATCATAGGCATCTTTGTATTGTAAAAAGTTCATGTCGTTTTCTCCTGTTCAAAATAAAAGTTTACTATTTCTCTGAGTGCTTCCGATCTGCTTCGGCATTTGTGTTTTTGCCAGTAAGTATCTATCTTCTGTTGTAGCTCAGGGGGAATGATAAAGGTTAATACGTTGCTCATGGAAAGTAATATATACGTAGTTATTTATTACCTTTTTAGACCTATAAAGGGTATGATAAAATATGAAATCTGAATATACACCAGAGAGAATAATTACCATACACAACTATCGAGTGATATTAGGAAAAATCCTTGAACATCAAAAACAAGACTCGGGTATCACACGCTCCCAACTGATAAAAATATTCACAAGCGAAAAAGTACCTGTGCTTAATCCTGAGATAATGAAAAGAAAAGCACTCTACATTAAAGGGTTCCCATCAGAGGCAAGCTTAATAAAAAAATTAGTCCTCCTGAAAAAATTAAAACTTATTGAAAGCAGACCGCCAGGAGGGAGAAAGGGGAGTTATATTGTTTTAACTGATTATGGGATGATAGTTTTTTTGAAGTATCAGATTAGTTTTTGGATTAATAATTTTTTAGATTCGCCAGAGAAGTTAATGATTCTTAACCGTAATCTCATGGAATATATTGTAGTAGAAAAAAAGAAATATAAGGGTAAGATTATTTCTTCCCGTTGACTTTCTCTTCTATTATTTTTTCCAAATGATTTTTTAATCCTAGAAGTTTATTGACTTCATTTAATTGTCGTTGTAAATCTTTTATCTGTTCATCCTTTGCCTTTAAATCTTCGTTGATACCGCTCAGATCCACCGGTGTTTCAAAGATGGTCACATTCGGCATGTATTTCAGATACAGTTCTGCCTTATCCTCTGGTTTCTTCTGGTTGTACGTCCGTGTCATCACTGTGGCATGCCCAGCGAGGAAATCAGCAAACATATAATCCCCTAGATACGTGATAAAAAACTTCCGTAAACAATGCGGATGCTGCATCACCCGTTCTCCCTTATGGTGTTTCTTTATCCGTCTTGACATCCTCCCGTTCCATTTATTCCGGTAGCGTTCAATTTCCACGAGGTTCGCTTTCATGAGCAAAGTTTTCCACATGATAAGGGCATTATGGTAGCTCATGGGGAATATCCTAGGGTCTTTCATGTTTTTCTTTATGCTGCTGCGTGTCGCTGATATACGCAGGTATTCATCACGTTCTTGCATCCAGTCATGATAGGCTTGTGTCGCTTCGTTGCTTATGTAGCAGAGTGTTTTCTGTTTGGTTTTTGTTGTCTTGCGGTCTAACCCTTTTCGTATGTTTATGGTTGTCGGGATGGTGTCTGTGTTGATATCATCGGGTGTCAATGCGAGTATTTCGCTGATTCTTCGTCCACTGCTGGCGAGCATGAGGAACAATGCCCTGCTGCAAGCGTTCCCGTGGCTGAGTATCTGTCTGATGTCTTTTTGGTTCAGTATTGCTTCATCGTTGTCCGGTTCTGCTCCCCTGGTTCGTGCTTTGAGGGTGTCCCAGAACTCCAGGTCTTTTAGCCGTTTGTCGTTGGTTATCATGAATTGTTTGATGCTGTTGAACCAGGTGCGCAAGCTGAGGTCGGGTCGTCCGTTGTCTTGTTGGATATTGTATGCTTTCCGCAGGTCGTCATCGTATTCTTCTGGTGTATGGCTGTTGAAATAGGTGTTCATGTCTTTGTGTAGGATTTTGAAGTAGTTCTGGATGTTCATGCGGTAGTTTCTTCGTGTGCTTGGTGCGGTGATCAGTTTTTTATCTAAAAATGATTCTATGAGGTCAGCTTTCATATTTTTCACAAATAGTGAATGCACACTAGGTATTTAATGTTTTTGTAGTTCGTTTTTTGTTTTTTGATAAAATCGGCAAGCTCTTCATTTGTTCGTTTATGGAATCGGTTCTCTGCTTTTTTCATTGCCAGGTCTAAAAAGAGAATTTGTTGCGATGGTATAAGATTTTCCTGTGTTTGTAAAAAACGGGTAAAGAAGGTAGGGTCTGGAACACAAGAAGAGGTGATGCTCGAAAAGGGACGCAGACCCCCCCTTCGTCGGTGGCGCACTTAACTTGATATTTTTTTCTTTTTTTTGCCGTGTAAGTCTTCGTATTTGCCGACAAAGACGTACCCGTCATTTGTTTTTCGGAGTAGTCCTTCGTCAAGCATCATGTCAAAGACTTTATCGGATACTTTGACGTTTTTTCCTTTGTCATTGGCTATTTTTATTCTATCGTCTGTAGGTTCTTCGGCGAGATAGGTTGGTTCCAATTCATACATTATGTTTATTTTTGGCATGGTTTCTCTCCTCTTATTTCTTTTGATACATTGTAGCATGTTACTGTTTCACAATATTCGTATTTAAACATATGCGGTACAAATGCCATAGTGGAAATTTATCACCACATCTGAAATTATTATTACCTCCTGTAAAAAGTGAAAAAAAAGAAAATATTTAAATAGAACAATATCGTTGTTTGATTGTTCTACAACTATAAAAACTAAGGAAGGTGGAAAATGGAGAGTATGTTAAAAAAAGTAGGCAGTTGGCTTTTCCTTATCGGAATCTGTATCGCCCTTCTCGTGGGACTGATTTTCGGTGCAGGACAAGCAGTAAACGCAGACCTAACAGATTTTGAAACACCGTTGGGAATCGTCGTCGCCGTACTAGGATTTCTCGTCGGGATCCTGTCGTTCTTCGCCCTTGGCGCGATAACTCAGGAGAAAGTACCCACGTTTTTAATCGCATCCATCATTTTGATTGGCCTTGCGATAGCGGTATCACAAACCACATGGATTTTTGGGAGCTTCAGAGACTTCGCACCGTTGTTTATCAACATCACCCAGTATCTCGCAATCTTTGTGGCCCCCGCAGCGGTAATCCTTGTGATACGCTCTCTTTGGGATGCAGCCCGAACGGAAGAGACAACAACAACAAAGTAAAAACATCCCTTCTTTTTCTTTTTTATCTCTGTAATCTTCTAAGAAGACCACCAGACCCTTTTTCCGTTTTCACCACAGAAAAAAAAAGGAAAATAAAAGATGCCTATGTCTTTTTCTCAGAGAGTTTCTTTGCAAGCCCCCAGAGATTTTCAAACTTTCCATTGAGCAATTCAATATCCTCAAGGTTCACATACGCTGTTCCGACATAACAAGGCTCTGC
>Ga0209164_1004545_pt1 | contig 12344 bp, 8 predicted proteins | sample MTBNYHSulfiMetaG_FD_187458 | JGI IMG/M metagenome (GOLD analysis project Ga0209164, IMG submission 187458) | Enrichment culture microbial communities from rom New York Harbor, USA that are MTBE-degrading - MTBE-NYH (New York Harbor Sulfidogenic)... | ecosystem: Environmental > Aquatic > Marine >...
CGTCCCATTTCACCTCCACCTGATCCAGGCGCCGGTCCCGGGCCGCCAGGCAGATTGCGATCAGATCGGACGTGAGCCTCAGGATAATGGGCTGGGTCTCGGGATCGCCGAAGCGGCAATTGTACTCCAGCACTCGAGGGGTCCCGTCCTCGGATATCATCAGGCCTGCGTACAGAAATCCGGTGTAGGGACAGCCTTCGGCCGCCATTCCCCTGACCGTGGGTTCAATGACCTCTTTCATGATCCGGCGGAAGATCTCCGGGGTCACCACAGGGGCGGGCGAATAGGCGCCCATGCCCCCCGTGTTGGGGCCTTCATCGCCGTTATCGCGGGCCTTGTGATCCTGCGACGTGGCCAGGGGGAGGATATGCTCGCCATCCACCATGGCAATGAAGCTGGCCTCTTCCCCCTCTAGGCATTCCTCAATAATCACCCTTTTCCCCGCCTCGCCAAAGTCTTTTCCCGACAGCATCCCTTCGACCGCGGCCACGGCCTCGGGCTCCGATCGCGCAATGATGACGCCCTTCCCCGCTGCAAGGCCATCGGCCTTCACCACGACCGGGAGGCCCTGCTTACGGATATAGGCCGCGGCCGGTTCCAATTGGGTGAAGGTCTGGTACTCCCCGGTAGGGATCCGGTGACGGGCCAGGAAATCCTTGCAAAAGGCCTTTGAGCCCTCCAACCGGGCCGCATCTCTCGTGGGTCCGAAGCAGGCAAGCCCGGCCTTTTGGAATGTATCCGTGATCCCTGCCACCAGGGGCGCTTCCGGTCCCACGATGGTCAGGCCTACCCCTTCCTTCCGGGCAAAGGCCGCCAAGGCGTCAACGTCATCAGATCCGACAGGGATGTTTTCCACCCCCGGTTCCCGGGCCGTGCCGGCATTCCCCGGGGCCACGAATACCTTTTGAACCTGGCCTGACCGGGCTGCCTTCCAGGCAAGGGCGTGTTCCCGGCCCCCGCTGCCAACAATCAATACGTTCATGATTCCACATCCTTTCCGGGAAACAACGGATTTCAGTGTGTGCGTCACCGGCCATACGACCAGAACGGTTGTCTCACAGCCTTATAGAAAACAAACCGCATTCAGGTCAAGTTTTAACCATCTCCGGCCCCAATTTCCGGACGGAACGCAATCTGTTCTACGGCCCGTTCGTCGTTTCGCCGTAAGACAATTGGGGGATTTCACGGCCCGGCCGCAAACCTGTCAAATCGTATTTGATCACGGGGGCAAGGGCGCTGAAAGGCCTCCTCGCGGCCACTTACGTTAAATCCATTCGAAAGGCAACCTAACCTTGGAGGGTCATATCAGGACCTTCCGTTTCGCACCCCTCCTTAGGCTGGCATTTCAATAAACCTGCCACGACACGTCTATCCGGGACGATTATGGGATTGGCGATTGCTGATTGGTGATTGGCGATTGGTGATTGGCGATTGGTGATTGGCGATTGAATAACGCTCCAAAAACAATTGGCCGCATAAATCGAACCAGAGGCGTTCATATGTCGTCTGCTCAGGCCAATCGCCCTGCACGGAAGGCGTCGATGTAGCCCATGCAGTAGTCGTCTTTCCCGGCGACGGCCAGGCCGGCCTTGAGGGCGCTGAAGAGGAAGGGATCGGTAGGATCCATGATCACGGCGTCCAGCCCCCGTGAAATGGCGGCTGCGAGGAAGGTCCGGTTGATGAGTTTCCTCTCGGGAAGACCGTATGAAACATTCGTGAGACCGCAGATGGTATGGACCCCTGAAAACTCCCGCATGATCCGGTCAATGGCCTCCATGGCCGCCATGGCGGACCCGGAATGGGTGGCCAGCGGATAGACAAGGGGATCGATGTAGAGGTCATTGAGAGGAATGCCCGCCCTGGTGACGCTCTCCACCAGTTGACCGGCCAGGCGCAACGTGTCGTCCACCGATTCAGCCATTTTATCCCCTGACTGACACAGCCCGATGACCCTGGCCCCGTGGGCGGTCACGAACGGGAGGATATGGTTCAGCCGTCCCGGCTCCAGGGTGATGGAATTGATCATGGGGGGCCGGTTCAGGAGGGGGAGCACCCCCTGGATGACCGCCGGATCGGGGCTGTCGACGGCGAAGGGGAGGTCCGTGGCCTGCTGGACCACCTCGACCAGCCACCTGAGACACGCCAGTTCCTCGCCCAAAAACGCGCCTGCATTCACATCGATGTAATCGGCCCCGGCCTCGGCCTGGGCCTGGGCCTCATTCTGAATACAGGCCGTGTCCCTGGACTCTATGGCCCGGGCTATTGTCTTCCGCGAAGAATTGATTCTCTCGGCAACGATCAGCATAGGTTCTGCCTTCGCCTTCCCTCTATTGCGGCCTGAAGATCTTTCCTCGGTTTTACCGTTAAAACCGGTCTCAAGGTTCAGGGTTCAGGGTTGTTGCTCAATCGACAATCACAAATCCGAAACCAGGCGTCGCGCCAGTTCCACGGCCTCGGTCGCATCCGCCCCATACCCGTCGGCCCCGATCTCCTTTGCAAAAGACGCGCTTACGGGGGCGCCGCCCACCATTACCTTCACCTTCCCCTTGAGCCCCTTTTCCCGCAATACCTGGATAGAACGTCTCATTTCAGGCATGGTGGTTGTAAGGAGGGCTGAAAGCCCCACCAGATCCGGTTTGACGGCCTCGATCTGCTCCACGAGCTTTTCCACGGTCAGATCCACTCCCAGGTCCACTACCTGAAACCCTGCCCCCTCGAGCATCATGATGACAATGTTCTTTCCGATGTCGTGCATGTCGCCCTTGACCGTGGCCATCATGACGGTGCCTCTGGACCGGGTGCCCCCACCCTTCAGGAGGAGGGGCTTTACAACGTCCAGTCCCATTTTCATGGTCAGGGCCGAGACCAGCATCTCGGGCACAAAGATCTCGCTGTCGGAAAACTGCTTTCCCACCACGTCCATGGCGGCAATGAGACCGCTGTCGATGATGGTGTTGGGATCGAGCCCTTCACCCACGGCAGTCCCGACCAGACCCTGGATCTCGGCTCTCTTCCGGGTTATCACCGCATCCTTTATCTGCTGGAGTATATCGCTCATCGATGGTATCCTTCCGCTAATATGCCCGTGAAAAACATGGTCCTGGTTGCTGGTTATTCGTCACTGGTTATTCGATAATGGATGGTTGATCTCCTGACCTCTAACACCCGATTTCTGATCTCTGTTTTCTTGCTTTCAGCTTTGAGCTTTGAGCTTTTCCTAATACCCTTCATGTACCGCAGCCACAATGGCCTTAAGGTTTTCCATCGGCGTGGCCAGGGGGATGGCACATTCAGGCCCGATGATATCGACGCCCGCCTCGATGGCGTAGCGCGCCTGTTTGTAGGCGTCCTCGGGCGTTCCCTGGTAAAGGGTCTCCGCGTTATTGACGTTCCCCACCAGGCAGATGCGATGGCCCACCTTTTTCACGGCTGTTTTCGCGTCCACCTGCCATTCAAAGTGATACCCGTCAAACCCGGCGTCTGCAAACATCTCCAGCCGGTCCATGCAGTTCCCGCACACATGAAGGATCAGGGGCCCCTCGATGGCGGCGGTCAGTTCCTTGTGAATGGGGAGGAGATACTCCTCGTAATGATAGGCCCCCACCAGATTTCCAGTGGCATGGTCGGCCAGGACCACGATATCGGCCCCTGCCTGGAACTGGGCCCTGGCAGAGGCGATGGTGGCGGGCATCAACTGGCGCAGCATCTTTGTGACCTTTTCCTTTTCCTCCATCCCGATCTGGAGGAGGAAATTCTGGGTCCCTGCCACATGATAGGAGAGGGTCCATGGACCCATGACCTTGCCGATAATGGCGACCTTCCCCCCCACGTGACGGCGAAGGATGGAGAGGGCGTCCAGGACTACCCGGATAGAGGGCCTTTCCACGAAATCCTCCGGAACCGTCACGTCCGAGAAGTCCGCGTGGGGAAAGGATTTCGTATCGGGCATCCGGTCCCGGTCCCCCCAGTCGATCTCGCAGCCCAGGGCGGCCGCCTCCTGATCCACGCTGTATTCCGGCATCACCGTATCGAAGCCCAGGATCTCATGCCCTGCCAGGGCCAGCTCCGCCATGGCCCGGGGATTCAGATGGGCCTCGGGGAAGGAAATCCCACAGGCATCCATGAGACCGTGGCACACGACGGACGTGGGGTTTCCCGCCGGGGGCCGATCCCCCTTCATTCCCTTGTACAGGGCCGACATGATCAGATTGTATGGCGTTGATTTCATGGTCGTCGTTTGCCTCCCCATTCTCCGCAGATAAATGACCGATGACCCCATCCCTTCCTTCGCGCCGGCAACAGCCCCGTTATAGGGAAAGGGATCTATCCGTGTCAAGGGCAAACCCGTTTGACCCCAGGCGCTGTGCCTGCGGCATTCCTGTGGATCTTCCAGGAGCCCCCAGGGTAAGCTTCGAAAGGCTTCTAAATGATGGTTTTAGCAAACGCGATATTGCATTGGTGGGTGGTGTATGATAACGTCCCGACCGATTCAGGCCTTGACAGGACATCCTTCAGGAGGGAGACACCGTGACACAGACCCCAGCCGTTGCCGTTGTCGGGACTTTCGATTCAAAAGAAGAAGAACATCGCTTTCTGAAAGAGCGCATCGAAAAAAGAGGCGTCCCCGCCATCACCATCCATGTGGGCACCAAACGCCCTTCTCCCTTCCCCGCAGACCACGACCTCTACCAACAGGTCATCCGGCAGGGGGGGCCGGAGATGACAGACCGGGACCGGGCCATAGAGGCCGTCATCGCAGGGGCCAGGCGTCTCATCGGCGGTCTCTATCAAAAGGGCCATATATGCGGCATGATCTCGGCAGGGGGCGGCACCGGGACCCATATCGGCGCGAGCATCATGGCGGTCCTCCCTCTGGGGGTCCCCAAGGTGATGGTTTCCACGGTGGCGTCCAGGGACATGAAACCGGTTGTGGGCACCAAGGATATCACTATGATGCACAGCGTGGCCGATATCCTCGGGGTCAACAGCATCACCGGCAAGGTCCTCGATCGTGCCGCGGGGGCGGTCTCAGGGATGGTTTTGAAGCAATGGAAACAAACGGAGGACAAAGAGCGGGTGGCCCTCACCATGTTTGGATTTATCACCCGGGCGGCCGAGGCCGTCAAGGCCTCCCTGGAGGGGATGGGCTACGAGGTGGTCGCCTTCCACGCCAACGGCACGGGCGGCATGGCCATGGAGGAGCTGGCAGCCGAAGGATATTTTCACGGCATACTGGATCTGGCAACCCACGAACTGGCCGATGAACTGATGCAGGGCTATTGCAGGGGAATCGGTCCCGGAAGACTCCAACCGGTTCCCGGCCGTCACATCCCCCGGCTGGTGGTGCCGGGGGGCCTCGATTGCGCGGTCCTGGAATTCACCCGGAATACGATCCCTGAAAAGCTCAGAGATCGAAGCATATTTTTCTACGATTTCCGGTCCGCGGTCCGGCTGAGTCTGGACGAAACCCGATTCATAGCCAGGCAACTGGCCGAAAAACTGAATCAGGACATTTCAGGCGTCAAGGTCCTGGTGCCCATGAAGGGATGGTCCGAGGCGGATGGTCAGGGAAACCCCCTCCATGATCCACCGGCCCGGGATGCGTTCATGGAGACGTTACGACAGGTCTTGAATCCAAGGGTGCCGATCAGGGAAGCGGACCTCCATATCAATGACCCCGCCTTTGCACTCCTTGCATCCAAAATCATGGATCAGATGATTCACGGGATCGGCTGAACCACGGCGTCCATCTTCGAAGCGCCACACACGGGAATCTCAGCGGACCCTGCGCTTCCCCTTGACTCACAACGCCCTTATCACTATCTTACACAAATTCGGAAACAGAACCTATTAGTGTCCCATCGTGGGATGATTGTTGTCACAATTTTTTTGAAAGGCCTCAAAAGCCAAGAAGGAGGAAATGAACATGAAAGCGCTGCACGGAATCTGGATGAACCTGATGATTGTTTTATTGGCAGGCCTGTTTGCCCTGGCCGGGGGAGCGCCGGCCCTGGCCGATGATGCGACAGAGGCGAAGCAACTGGTTGAAAAGGCCAGAATGAGTCTTGAAGGATTTGAAACAGCCAAGGAGATGGATGCATTTCGTGACCTGATGAAGACAGCAAAGGGCATCTTCATTGCCCCACAGGTTCTTAAAGGCGCCTTCATTGTGGGGGCATCCGGTGGGAGCGGGGTGTTTCTGGCCCGCGATGCAAAGAGCCAGAAATGGTTCGGCCCCGCCTTTTATACCATCGGCGAAGCGAGCTTCGGCCTTCAAATCGGCGGCACGGCCTCTGAAATCGTTCTGCTTGCCATGACCGATCGGGGCGTCACCGCCTTTTTGTCAAACAATGTTAAACTGGGCGCCGACGCGGGTGTTGCAGTCGGCCCGGTAGGGGTCGGCGCCGCGGCCGCTACCGCCAACCTGAGCGCAGACATCCTGAGCTTTTCGCGCGCTAAAGGCCTGTTTGGCGGTGTTTCCGTGGATGGCGCGGTGGTTGCGGTTCGCGATGGGTTAAATGAGGCCTACTATGGCAAGAAGGTTAACTCGACGGATATTTTAGTGAAACAAGATGTCGAGAACAAGCAAGCCGTTGGCCTGATCCATTCAATCGAGAAGGCTGCCGCCGCCAAATAGCCGTGCGCTTCCCCTAAAAAGGGCCTGTCAACAGACAGGCCGGGGAACGTAGAATCGTATGAAACCTCACCCACTGAAGATGACCTGTAAGCTCCGGCCGGCCGGTTCGGCGGCCGGGCGCAGGTCTCCTCGTGACACGTCGCAACCGGCATTCAACCGCCTCGCTCTGGGGCACGCCCCCCATGCCGGAGGATTCCCGCTAACTGCGTGAGACGCCTGTCCCCTTTTCGATCCTGCGCCTTTCTTCGTCCCTCAATTCTCTTCACAGAAGTCTCCCCGCCTTGGATCTGGGGGCATGTGGTTATATTCGATGCACTGCGACACGGTATCGGCGGCCAGCCTGTCCCGGCGCCAACGTTTCAACTCGGTCCCGCTGGCCCCCTCTCACCTCTTCCTTCACCGCCACGAGGCAGTTCGTCCCCTCGCCCGCCCTTGAATCCCGGACTCCCACCACGCGCCCGAAAAATCCTTGGGCCTTGCACCGCACCCTTTTGGTTGCTGCCTCAAGGTCGCCCTGCGGGAACAATGGCCAACCATTGCAGCCGAATACCCCGTTCTGCACCAGTAATTCTCATTTTTGCCTTTGGCACGGGTGCAATTCGTTCGCAGTGGCACCGTCAATCGCAACATGAGAATGGTTGATGCTGCGGGTAGGAACTTGCAAAACCCACGGCTAAATGATAGGGTCTGCGTCAGAAATCCGGATGATGCCTTCCAGCTCCATTACGGGGCGATGGTCGATGGGCAAAAATGGACCTGATATGGAACAACAACCGCGTCTGCGAGATATCGGCGATCAGGTTTCGGGAATCCTAAAATACGTTGAACGGATTGACGCAACAGATCGTGGCTCTTACATAGAAAGGAGAAAACGAAGTGGATGCAAAACAAACGGAAAAGATCATAAGAGCAAAAAGAGTTCTTGTAGTGGACGATGAGAAAGATGTTTTGGACACCCTGGTTGATCTGCTAAGCAGCTGCAAACTGGATACCGCCCTTTCCTTTGAAGAAGGAAAACGGCTTCTCGAAAGCAATGATTACGACGTCGCCATTCTCGACATTATGGGGGTCAGGGGATTTGAACTCCTTGAGATTGCCAAGGGGAGAAAAATCCCGGCGCTCATGCTGACCGCCCATGCCCTTTCCGAACAGAATCTGAATCGCTCTGTAAAAGAGGGGGCCGCCTATTTTGCCCCGAAGGACGAAATTGCAAACATTGCCTTGTTTGTCGCGGACGTAATCGATGCCATTCAAAAGAACAAGAACCCCTGGATACGATTTATGGAGCGTCTCGGGGGATTTTATGACAGGAGATTTGTGGGTACAAACTGGCGCGAAAAAGAACTTGAATATCTGGATAAGAGAAAGGGAGAATGGCTCTGAGATACGCTGAGGTTGTCCAAGTTGCCGGGCTCTCACCCCGGCGCCGGGCCGCCGCCTTAAACAACATGAACCGTTGAACCCATGGGCAATTCTGCACAACCCGGATTTGAGTTCTTGTCGGAAGGAGGATGCCATGGAAATCAGGGAAATGAAAGCGATGCGCTCGGAGGCCGAAGAGATATTCGCGAGCGCTGTGGCGGCAGTGAACCCGTATGCGGCGGTCAGGCGGTTTGTACGGGTGGAGGGAGAGAGTCTGTCCCTTGGGCCCGTAGAACGGCCAATGATCAAAATGGATTTGAGCCGATACGAGCGCATTCTGCTGGTGGGGGGCGGAAAGGCCACGGCCCCCATGGCGAGGGCCGTAGAGGAACTGCTGGATCGGAGAATCACCCGGGGGATCATCACTGTCAAATACGGGTTTGGCGAAAAACTGTCGGTGACGGAGATCGTCGAAGCGAACCATCCCCTACCGGATCTGAATGGAGTGGAGGGCACGGCAAGGATCCTCAATCTCCTTCAAGACGCAGGCGAGAGGGACCTCATCTTCTCCCTCATATCCGGCGGCGGATCTGCACTGCTGGTCCAGCCGGCCGGGGGGATCAGACTGGAGGAGATGCAGGACCTGACCCGGAGCCTTCTTGAGTGCGGGGCCAGCATCGATGAGATAAACACCCTCAGGAAGCATCTGTCTTCCGTAAAGGGAGGGCAGATGGCCAGGAGGGCCGTGCCCGCAACCACCATCAACCTGATGTTGTCGGATGTGGTGGGCGACCGCATGGATGTCATCGCCTCAGGCCCTTTTGTCCCGGATACATCCACATTTAAAGATGCCCTGGACATCCTCGGAAAATATGATTTAAAGGAGGTCCCTCCGGCCATCCGGTCCCATCTGAAACAGGGTATGGACGGCCGGATCCCGGAAACCCCCAAGGCAGGCGATCCGGCGTTTGAGCGGGTCCACAATCTGATCATCGGAAGCAACATCATGGCCCTCGAAGCCGCAGAAGAAAAGGCCGGGTCGTTAGGCTACCATACACTGATCCTTTCCTCCATGATTGAAGGGGAGACACGCGAGGTAGCCCGGGTCCACACAGGCATTGCCAGGGAGATGCTGAAAACGGGACGACCCGTTCCATCCCCTGGATGCATTATTTCGGGGGGCGAAACGACCGTGACGATCCGGGGGAAGGGCCTGGGCGGAAGAAATCAGGAGTTCTGCCTGGCCTCGGCCCTTGAACTGGAAGGTCTCCCGCAGAGAGTGGCCGTCCTGAGCGGAGGCACCGACGGGGACGACGGGCCCACGAACGCGGCAGGCGCCATTGTAGATCCGCTGACCGTGATGCGCGGAAAGCAGGCCGGAATGACGGCATCCGATTTCCTTGCCGATAATGATGCCTATCATTTCTTTGAAAAAACCGGGGAACTCCTCATCACCGGCCCCACCGGCACCAATGTCATGGACGTGAGGCTGGTGCTGGTGCGATAGCCGCGCTGGATACTGGATTCTGGATACTGGATGATGGCTCATGGCTCATGGCTCATGGCTGATGGCTGACGGGCGCGCTGAACAGCTCAAAACGGGTTGTTCAATGCTGGTTTCGGGTGTTCGGTCTTTTCTGAATCCCGGCTCCTGACATCTCCGTTCTCCCCTGCCCTGCTTCATTCGATCTTGGGCGTTCGATGTTCGACGATCATCCCTTCGCCGGCTGAACCTCGCTCCCTGCTCCCTGCCCCATGCCCCCTGCGCTTTTCTCCCCGCTCCCTCCTCCCTGCTCCCCGATCCCTCCCAAATCAATAATCTCCATCCGGTTGGTGCCGCCCGGGTTTCCTGCGGAAGGACCCTGCGTCAGGATGACGAGGCCCTTTTTAAAACCGAGTCGGGCGAGCCCTTCGCGGGCATAGGCCTCCAGGTTTTCAGGATATGAAGGCTGGTACACCGGATAGACGCCATATGAGAATTGCAGTCTCTGGCACGTCGATTCATTTGCGCTGATGCCCGCAATCCATACGGGCAGGCGAAAACGGGCGATGCGCCGGGCCGTGGCCCCGGTCTCGGTGGGGGTGATCACAGCGGCGGGGGTGAGCCGCTTCACGGTCGCATGGACGCTCAGGGAAATGAGGTCTTCCACGCCCAGCTCTCCCTCTGCCTCAGCGACGCTCAGGGCCTCGCGCACCGGCTGCGCGTTCAGATGGGCCTCCGCCACCCGTGCAATGCGGGTCATGACGGCCACGGCCTCCGCCGGGTAGGCCCCAGAGGCGGATTCCTCTGACAGCATGATTGCGTCCGTCCCATCTAAAATGGCATTGGACACGTCCGCCACCTCAGCACGGGTGGGGCGCCGATTGTTCACCATGGACAGGAGCATCTGGGTGGCCGTAATGACCGGTTTTCCAGCCAGATTGGCCTTGCGGATAAGCCCTTTCTGGACCACGGCGATCTCCTCGATGGGGACCTCCACGCCCAGGTCTCCCCTTGCCACCATGATCCCGTCCACTTCATGGAGGATGGCGTCGATATGTGCGAGCGCCGCGGAGCGCTCGATCTTGGCGATCACAAAAGGATCGTGGCCCAACTCCGCCGCGGCCTGGCGCAGCGCTTTGACATCGTCAGGCCCCTGAACAAACGATTCTCCGATGGCGTCCACGCCCTCGCTCAGGGCGAATTGGAGGCACTCGCGATCACGGTCCGTGAATGCGCTGATGCCCAGATCGATGTCGGGGAAATTGACGCCTTTCTGGGACCGGAGCTGCCCCCCTGCCACGACCCTGCAGTGGACGACCCCGTCTTCAACCCTTTCGACCCTGAGCTGGATCAGTCCGTCGTTAAGAAAAATGGTGTTTCCGGGGCGAACCACCTGAGGAAGCCCGCCAAAGCTGATGGAAACACCCCTGGCATCGCCTGTCAGATCCCCGGGCACGAGGGCAAAAGACTGGTCCCGTTCCAGTTCGATCGGTTCCTCCACCAGATGGCCGATGCGCATCTTGGGACCGGGCAGATCAGCCAGCAGGGCCACCCGTTCGCCCACCGAGGCCGCCGCGGACCGAATATCTGCGATCAACTGCCGGTGGCTATCGAAATCGCCATGGGCAAAATTGAGCCGCGCTACATTCATACCGTTTCGGATCATCCGCTCCAGGACGGTGCGGGACTGGGAGGCAGGTCCGATGGTACAGACAACCTTGGTTTTTTTCTGGGGCAGATTCATAATGGGCTCCGTTTTGAGGCGCCAGGCGCAAGGCAAAACGCACGGGAATGGTCAGGAAGACCTTATCTCCCCGGCGCCATTCAATTCCTCAATTCTTCAATTCCTTAATCCCTCAATTCCTTAATCCCTCAATCACTGGATCCCTGCTGCCCTAAAGGCCGCATGAACGATTCCTACGGCCTCATCGATCACATGTCTCAGGTGTGTCTCTCCCTTGAAGCTCTCTGCGTAGATCTTGTTGATGGCCTCGGTGCCGGAGGGCCTCGCGGCGAACCAGGCGTTTTCCGCCACGACCTTGAGACCGCCGATGGCGGCCCCGTTTCCCGGGGCGTGGGTCAGTTTCGCCGTGATCTTCTCTCCGGCCAGCTCCACTGCCTGCACCATCTCAGGGGAAAGCCTTTTCATGACCGCCCTCTGCTCGGAGGTCGCCGGTACGTCATTGCGCTGGTATATCGCCCTCCCGAATTTCTCTTCCAGATCCGAGTAGAGTTCATCCGGATAGCGGCCCATCCTGGCGGTAATCTCCATGGCCAGAAGATCCATGATGATCCCGTCCTTGTCGGTGGTCCAGACAGTGCCGTCTTTTCGAAGAAAGGAGGCCCCGGCGCTTTCCTCGCCCCCGAACCCGTAGGAGCCGTCCAGGAGCCCGTCCACAAACCATTTGAACCCCACGGGCACCTCCGAGACTCTGCGCTTCAGGGATGCGGCGACACGGTCAATCATGGAACTGGAGACCAGCGTCTTGCCCACGGCCGCATCCCGATTCCATCCGGGGCGGTTCTGAAACAGAAACCAGACAGCCACGGCCAGATAGTGGTTGGGGGCAAGGAGTCCGGCCCCCCTGGTCACAATGCCGTGGCGGTCCGTGTCCGCGTCGTTGCCGAAGGCGATGTCAAATTTTTCTTTAAGCCCGATCAGGTTGGCCATGGCGTAGGGCGAGGAGCAGTCCATCCGGATCAGTCCGTCCTTGTCCACGGTCATAAACCCGAAGGTGGGGTCCACAGACCGGTTGACCACCTCGATATCCAGTCCGTATCGTTCCCGAATGGGGTCCCAGTAATGGACGCCCGCACCGCCCAGCGGGTCTACCCCCGCCTTGAGACCGGCCCCGGCAATCA
>Ga0209164_1004546_pt1 | contig 12341 bp, 16 predicted proteins | sample MTBNYHSulfiMetaG_FD_187458 | JGI IMG/M metagenome (GOLD analysis project Ga0209164, IMG submission 187458) | Enrichment culture microbial communities from rom New York Harbor, USA that are MTBE-degrading - MTBE-NYH (New York Harbor Sulfidogenic)... | ecosystem: Environmental > Aquatic > Marine >...
CCAGGCCTGGGGGCTGGGCCTTTATGGTTTTCACGTGGCCGCGGCGGCCCACCTCGGCCACCAGCCTGCCCATGGGGATGAGGCGCCTTGTGCAGAGGTAGCGCTGGGCGTGGCTCATGTCCACGTCGTAGACGCCGCCCACCAGGGGGCTGGCCTCCAGCCGGGATACGACGCGCCGGTACTTCTCGGCGGATTCCACCTGGACCCTGAGCACGGTCTTCGCCGCGCCCCTGATGTCGGCTCTCCGCTCCACTGTGACGTCCCTGAGGTCGTCCTTCTCCTCCAGCAGGTACATGAGGTGCTCGGCCTCGACGCCCCTGGGCTCCAGGTAAAGGTCCGGCCTGTACGCGTCGATGAGCCTGACGCGGCCGCCGGCGACCCTCACCCAGAGGACGGCCTTGCAGCCGGTGACCTGGACCCCGAGGAGCCACCCCTCAACGGTCTTCACGCCTCAGCTCCTCCAGCCGCCGCCTAAGCTCCATGATCTGCCTCCGGTTGTCCACGGCGGCCGTGAGCAAGAGCAGGTCCAGGGTGGAGAGGATCTCGGAGTTGATCATTGCTCCCATCTCCGCCGACCAGGCCTCCCAGAGGCTCTCGAAGGCGGCCTGCATGGCGTCGTCTTTGAGGGCGGCACGGTACTTGGAGTCCAGCTGGGCCATGGACTCCTGGAGCCGGGTCCTCATGGAGCCGTTCATTATCCGCCCCACGGGGCCTCCCTCCCGTCGAGGCTGACGCGTCTGCCTATGCGGGCCGACTCCGGGTGCTTCACCAGGCGGGCCGACGCCTCGCCGCGCCTCATCTGCCTGAGGTGGACCATGGCGGTGGCCGCGTGCTTCAGGTAGGCGCCCCCCTCAGGTAGGGGGGTCAGGCTCCTGCCCGCGGGGCGGCACGTGGCGGCCATCACAGCGTCCCTCTCGTAGCACAGCTGCCTGAGGCCTGAGACGACGCCGGTGAACTCGGCGGGGTCCTCGAACCTCACGGCGTCGGGGCCGTAGAAGAGCTTAGTGAGCTGCTGGACGGCCACCAGCGCGGGCTCCGCGTCTCCCATTACCTTCTCCACGAGGCGGGGCACCCGTATGAGGTGCCGCTCCGAGAAGGCGTAGACCATGTATACCCGGGAGAGGGCGTCGTCCACGTCCAGGCCGGCCTCTGCCAGGAGGGACAGGATGTAGTCCAGGTCCATCATGGTGCGGGACCGCCTGTAGTTGCCGCAGAGCACGTAGACGGCCTCGGCGTCTGGGCTGGAGCGGACGGCCTCGAAGACCATGCGGTGGAGGAGGGCGTCCAGCTCCTCCTCGCCGGGCCCGTAGAAGAGGTAGAATCCTCCCGGCTCCAGGCCGCCCAGGAGCTCGTCCAGATGCCGGCTGCCCGTGGTGAGCCGGGGCTTCTCCCGGCGCCTCTCCATGACCGTGAGGGCGGTCTGGAAGGCGTCTGCGGGGCTCTGGCCTGTGGGGTGGGGGCTCATGGCGAGTCAAACCTGCCCGGCGCCGTTTTTAAGGGGGCCGCAGGCCCTTGGAGGTGGGGGGGCGGTGAAAATGGGGCCTGAGGGTAGACGTTCACGGTTTAAATTAGGGTCGGCTGACGTTTCCATTTTGAGGCTGGGTTGGGTATCCTGAGCGGGAGCAGGTGGGAGCTACTCATCTACTTTATAGGGGTAACCGTGTTTGCCATTATAGCCACTGGGTACCTGGACAACGCCCTGTGGCTGGTCCTGCTCTCGGTGCTGGCGCTCATAGGCGTCTACATAGCCGTGAACCGTCACAGGAACGCGGACAGGTACGCCGCGATGTGATAGCGGTTGTTTTAAAGCGTGGCCGCGCATGGTTTTACCCATGTCAGGCTACAAGAAGGCCGAGGATGAGCTTCACGACATGTACAGCAGGCTCCACCCTCAGGTCCTCAGCGGCTTCGAAGAAGAGATGCCCAAGTACTGGGGCGGCAAGTGGAAGGCCAACACCACCGTAGGCAAGCTCAGGACGGTGCTCCTCCACCGCCCAGGCAAAGAGTTCCTCACCGTGGGCAAGCCCACGCCGTGGCCCCCCTACGAGTCCAGCCTCAACGCCTGGAGGATGCCCCACAAGCCGGACCTCGGCGAGCTAGTCAGGCACCACGAGGTCCTAGCCGACGCCTTCAGGGCGGAGGGCGTCAGGGTGGTCATCAGGAAGCCGGACCCCAACGACCCGCCGTACCAGGTAAAGAGCATCTACACTGACGACGTGTGCCACGCGGCCGTCTACGGGCAGGTCATCCTCAGGATGTACGACAACATCCGGAAGGGAGAGGAGGTGCCCACCTACCAGACCCTGGCCGAGATCGGTTGCCCCGTGGTGGGCATGGTCATCGGAGACGGCATGGTGGAAGGCGGCCCATGCGGCTGGCTGGACGAGAAGCACATGATCATAGAGGTTCACTACCCGAGGGGCAACACGGGTGACCCCGGCGTAACTAGGGCCAACGAGTGGGGCCACCAGCAGTACGCCAACATCGTCAGGGCCCAGGACCCAGAGGTGGACGTCAGGTTCGGGCCCGGCTACGGTACCAGGAAGGGCACCATCCACTACAGCATGATCGGCAGGCACACCAGCGTCGCGGACCCCCGGTTCTACGACCCGTACCTTGTTGAATGGATGAAGAGGGAGATGGGCTGGGAGTTCATAGTGCCGCCCGACGACCTCATAAGCATCGACACCCGGGGCTTCAAGAAGGGCCCCGACTGCGGCGTCGTCCTGGAGCCGAGGAAGCTGCTCACCACGGACCAGTACCCTAAGGCCACCAAGTGGTTCGAGAGCATCGACGTCGAGGTCATCGAGGTGAGCATCAGCAGCCTCGTCAGGCCCCGGAACAGCGGAAGCATCCACTGCTGCGTCGGCAGCCTGGAGCGGGACCCCGAGCCCTGCGACTAACTCCTACCTGCTCTCCCTCACTATCTCCTTCACGCTCATATGGAGCGTCTGCCTGAGCAGTGCTATCACAGCCATGTCGGCCTCGTGGCTGCACCCGTCCGTGCTGGGGCTGGCCATGGCCGTGGCGCCGTCAGGGATTCCCTCGTCGGCGCAGTTCACCAGTATCCTGTTGTGGGTGTACTCGTCGTGCAGCACATCCGGGTTCCTCAGGAGCCTGGCCATGCACGCCTCTACCCCGTAGGCGGCCCAGTTGCTGCTGGTGGCCGGTATGACTATCTCTGCGCCTGAGGCCGAGACTATTCCTCCGCGGCAGGGGCATCCGCAGTCCCTGCAGTAGCTGTGGTGCTTGACAAGGATTTCCTTGACGGTGTGGAAGCCGCACTCGTTGCCGTTGTCCCCGGTGGCGATGGTGAGTACTCCTCGCCTCTTGGCCGCTTCCAGGAGCTGGTTCCACCTGACGACCCGCTCTCCAGGGTTGCCCCTGTTGCTCGGCGCGCCCAAGGCGCCGTGCCTGACGCCCTTCTCGTTGCAGCTCGTTGCCTCCACGGTTATGAGAGCCTTGGGGCTGAACTCGTCGAGAAGCTTCTCTGAAGCCTCCTCGGCCTCGTCCGAGTTCATGGTGGGCCAGTTGTGCACGAGGGCCGTGTAGGGCGTCCATATGCTTCCGCTGAGCTCCTCCCGGGACAGGACGGGTATGACCTGGCACCCGGTCAGGCTCCTGGTGAGGGCCCTCTCATACTTGGTTCCCCTGGCGAAGTTGGCCATGACCACGGGGATGGCCCTCAGCCCCACCAGGAGGGCCCGAGCCAGGGCGGCTGAGCCGGGCGGCCCATCCATCTCGTGGCTGTTGGTCATTATGAGGACGTGGTCTCCGGGCTTCACCCGCTCCACCAGCCTCTCGGCCGCCAGAAGCGTGAGGGGCCTACCGTACCTTGCCCGAGTCTCGTCGTACACCTTCATCCAGACGTACCTGTTGTGCCTGGGCCCGTCCCTGCCGCTCCTGAGGACGGGGACAGCCCCCGACGGGGTTGTTACTATGCGGTCGACGGTGTCCCCGAAGCCCTCTAGAATCGCTTCACTGAACTCGTCCAAGTAGAATCACGGATATTTCTTTGCCCATTGAGCATATAACTATTGGATCAGGGCTTGTACCCGTCGACGGCTTCCTGCATCCTGCCGCAGGTGAACCTGCCCTCTGGGCAGTAGCCTAGCTGGTAGCAGTAGGGCCCCGCCGAGTTGAACACCTCGGGCTCCGCGGCCCGAGCCTCCTCCAGCATCCTGTCGGCCAGGGCCCTGATCTCCCACTGGGCCCGGTTGCAGCAGCGGAGCCCGAAGAAGTGGAGCAGGCTCCGGCCGTCCATGGTCATGAGGAGGCTGGTCTCTACGGCGTTCGGCAGGATGAACCTGGCGTCCTCCTTGGGCACACCCTGCTCCACGAGCCTCTGGTAAGCCTCGCTTACTTCCCCCACCAGTTTGTTGAACTCGTCGGCTCCGGCGGCGGCTACGCTGGGTGGCGTCACGATCCTCTCGCTGAGCCGCTTCACCGTGATGTACCGCTGGCTCTGCTGGCTGAAGCTGGCGGCCCTGTGGCGCACAAGCTGGTGGCTGCAGGCCCTGCTGATCTTCTCCACGGCGAAGGTGTACCCCAGGTGGGGGAGCAGGCTCCTCCAGTCCAGCCCGCCTGAGGCTTCCCGCAGGGGTTTAAGGGGCGTGTAGGCCAGCAGCTTGGCCTTCACCGGGGCCCCCTCCGGATGTAGCTGTGAACGGTTGGCGCAGCGTCCTTCACGGACTCCACCAGCTTCCCAGCGAACTCTGTGTCCCTCTGGCCGGCGTACTCGGCCACCGCCCTTAGATTACCGCTCATGAGCCACCTGTCGTCACCTAGCCGGGTGAAGGCCAGATACCTGGCGTCTAGCATGGCCTCCATGACCTCGTCGTCGGTGGCCTCCACCAGCCACACGAGGCGGTTGTGCTCCATGACGTTGCCGTGCTGGACCTCCAGGCGCCCCGCCACCTCCTTAACCTTCTCAGGGTTGGCCACGAGCCTATCGTGGAGAGTGCTGGGCTGGGCGCCGCTGGTGGTGGTGAGCATACTGACAGCTACCATGGCCTCCACGTGTGGCGTGTGGGCGACCAGCGTCAACCTCAACGAGTAAACCTCTAGACGGGGGCCATGTCCGACTTCTTTGGCTTGGCTTTCAGCTTCTCGGGCACATCCACGGCCCGGACCACGTTGATGCTGTTTATGGCGTAGATTGGGGTGCCGTCGGGCTCGTACCGTTTGAGGCGCTTAACGCCCCGGAGCACCAGCTTCACCTTCAACGTTGTTCCGTCAGCCAGCTTGTACTCGTTCCAGTACTCCTTATTTTCCATGAAGTCGATCTCTTCCGCGTCTTGGAAGGCATCGGGGGGTAGTGAAGACAAATCTTTTCTCCGCCCAATGTGAGGAGCCGGACGGTTTAACCTTTTCCGGGTCACACCTCGTCCAGAGTGAACACGTTCTCGGCCGCTTCCTTGCATAGAGAGGTCAGGTCCAGCTTCTGCTCCAGGGCCTCGATCTTCTTAAGGCCTGACCTTGTGGCCGGCTTACTGGGCACAGCCTTGCATCCCTCCACCGACTTCGCCGTTACATGGTAGGTTCCTATTTCCCTGGCCTTCGCCTCTATGTCCACCTTGTCCAGACCGATGTTGGGCCTGAGGACGAGTATAGATGATGCGTGGTCCAGCACGTACAGGTTGTCCAGGGTCTGGCTGGCCACCTGGCCCAGGCTCTCCCCAGTCACCAGGGCCTTGGCGCCCCGCTCCACAGCGAAAGCCTCAGCGATCCTGTACATGCTCCTCTTACATAGGACGCATGTGAACCTGGGCTCAGGGGACCCCAGTATGCGCTCCATCACGGGCCCCATGGGTGCCGCGTACAGGCTGAACCTCTCCACCGGGGCGTAGGCCGCGAGCGCCCTGAAGCACGCCCTGGCTCGCTCCACGTAGCTCTCCCCCACGTAGGGTCTCTGATCCATGAACAGGGGCAGGACCTCCACGCCACGTTTCATAATCATCCACATGCTGACGGGGCTGTCGATGCCGCCGCTGTAGAGCGCCACGGCCCGCCCCTGGGAGCCGTAGGGCAGTCCCTTCACACCCGGGACGACCCTGGAGTAAACGTAGGCGTCCCTGTCCCGGACCTCCACGTGTACTGTGACGTCGGGCGCGTCCAGGTTCACATGGACGCCCCTGCCCTTTAGGGCCTCCAGGACCTTGGAGCCGCCCTCCACCTCAACGTCCCTGCTGCTGTAGCCCTGATCGCCCACAACTCTGGCGCGCACAGCGAAACCGTCCCCGTCCTTGATGGCCTTCCGAGCCTCCTCGGCGACGTACGCGGTTACGGACTCCATGTCAGGGTCCACACGGGTCGAGGGCATGGCGCTGACCGTCCCGAAGACCCTGGCCACGTGCTCGGCCGCCTCGTCGGGCACGCCCTCCACGATGATCCTGCCGAACCTCCTGTGGACAGTGAAATCCCGGTACCCTGCCCGCCGTAGGGCGAACCCGATCTGATCGGCCATCTGCCTCTCCAGGCGGCTCCTCACGGGCCTGCTCTTCAAAGCGATCTCACTGTAGCTGACGAGGACTGTCAAGATGTGTATGATCAGGAAACGGGGCTCTTAAGGTGTGGGGTAGGGTTTAAATCGGGTCCCCGTTCACGGTTTCTTGGTGAAAAGCTTGAGTTTCTGGGACGAGTGGTTTAAGCGCTTCGGCAGACGCAGCAGCATCTTCGGTGACATAGAGCGCATGATGGAGGAGATGGAAAAAGAGATGGCCGACGCCTTCAAGGAGATACAGGACACCATGCCCAGCGACACCTACAGGGAGATAAGGCAGCCGGACGGCTCCATCCGGCGGGAGTACGGGCCCTTCGTGTATGGTTACAGTGTCAAGATAGGGCCCGACGGCAAACCCGTCATCCGGGAGTTCGGTAACATGAAGCCGGGCCTCACAGGTGAGGGTGGAGCACCCCTGAACCTGCAGGACAAGCGGGAGCCCCTTGTGGATATCATCGAGGACGACGGCAGTGTTAAGGTGCTGGCCGAGCTCCCGGGCGTGGAGAAGCAGGACATAAAGCTCTACGCCACCCCGGGAGGGCTTACCATCAGCGTGGATAACCCGGAAAGGAAGTACTATAAGGAGCTGGAGTTCCCGGCGGAGGTGGACCATAACACGGCGAGGAGCACCTATAGGAACGGGGTCCTTGAGATAGTGTTCAAAAAGAAGCGACGGGACGACAGGGGCACCCAGCTGAGGATAGAGTAGCCCCTTTTTTTCGACACACTTATTGTCAGGCCCTCGCATGGTATATTTGGCCGATGATGTGAAGGCATTAGATTGAACGGTGATGAATCAGAGTTACACTGAGGCCAACGTGCGAAGCGCCGCCAAGCGGAGACAGGCATCGCACGCTTTTACTTAGCGTTGATCTAAATCGCTTTTCCATCACCTACATAAACCCATGACATCCGTAAATGCAACCATGGAGAAAGGCACCTGCCCATACTGTGGCTCAGAGATCAAACACGTGGAAGCCGAGAGCCTCTGGCTGGAGTACAGATACAAGCGGCTGTCGGAGGAGCGAGACAAGTACATGTACGCCCAGTCCCCTGAGGCCCGGGAGAGGTACGAGGAAGCATCCATAGAGATCAGCGAGCTCCTGAAAAGGATGAAGGGTAACAACCCGACGTAAGCCTTATGGCTACTGTGTGAACTAAGTGATGCGTCAGTCGAGCCCTGCTCTCTTCATCCACTCAGGGTTCTTCATGTTTACCCCGAAGTATATCAGGGCCAGAAAGTTCGTCAGGCCCACGGCTGTTCCCAGCCAGTCGCCTCTCATTATGTTGTAGTAACAGTAGAAGAAGTTGAAGCCACCGAACAGGATGATGTAGGAGTCTATCTGCCTCGTATCCAAAGTCTTAGCCACTTAGATATCGAAACCGGGGCCCCGCTTTTTAAACTTTTTTCGGGTTTTCAACCCCTAACTGGATAAAAGACGGTGTACAAGACTTTTTACCGAATAATGATGCTTATAGCAGCCCACGCATTTCGGTGCACCCCTCAAGAACTGTGAATTCTTAACACGTTTATTATAAAAATGTTGATAATAGTGATGGAGATTGACGCGTAAAGATGCTTTAAGCGGGCCGTAGTTGACTCATACAACTCAAATAATGTATCGAGGACACCTCTCCCTCTACTGTAAAAATATATTCCAATAAGCCATACCTGTAAATGTATGTGGTATAATGAGCTCTTATTCGTACTAATGTTTGTGGCCCTGATAGGCATGGGCGTAATGGTGCTTGTCGTAAAAGTAAACATGAGGAAAAATAGTGGCCCCATCGAGAAAAAGGCGGAGGCTCCTGAGAAAAAACACGAGCCTGAGAATAAGATGAGGGCTGAGCCTATAAGGATAGTTAGTGAGCCCGTCCCTGAGCCGGAGCCCGTGGAGACCATCGAGATAAGTGAAGCCCTCTTCAAACCCATATTTATTCAGGCGGTGGAGCCTGAGCCCACACCCGAGCCGACTATAAAGCCCGCAGACCCGCCGACTGTGGAGGAAGCCTTCGAGCCTGTGATTGAGCCGACTGTGGATGAATCCCCCGAGCCTGTTGTTGAGTCGCTGACCGAGACCATTAACGAGCTCATAATAGAGCCACAGGTGAGCCAAATCCCTGAGCCCCAAGCTACGCAGACTAAGCCGCGCCAAGAGGAGGAGACGAGGAGATTGACGGATACCCCATTCTTCGACCTGAGATATGAGTACAATTCTCAAAGCATCCCCATGGAAAGCCCCACCATCCTTGACGAGGCGCCCAGCATCGACCCGGAGGAGGAGAAAAAGGAAGAACGCCCTCAAGGCATCGTAACCTGCCCCCACTGCAAGTCCGAGGTGCCACAGACCCTGTACTGCATCTACTGCGGCAACACCTTGACGGCGAAGCCCCACTCGGCGGGAAAGTAGCTAAGCGAACCTGAATTCGCCGTAGGGCGACACTACTCTGAGCTGGTTCCCGGTCTTGGACTCCTCGCAGCGGCCTACAACTTCCACGCCTATCCCAAAGCTTGAGGCCGTCGACACCACGTCGTCAGTGTAGTTTGGGTCCACTATAAACTCGAAGCCGACTCCCATGTTGAAGTCCTGGTACATCTCGCGCCAATCCACCCCACCCTCCCTCTGCACCAGCTTGAACACGGGATCAGGGTCGGGCAACCCGTCCTTCACGTACCTGATGCCGCTGCCCAGGCGGAGGCACTTGGTCTGGCCGCCGCCCGTGTTGTGCACCATGCCGTGGATGCCGGCGCCCACCTTCTTGAGCACAGCCTTGGCTATGGGGGCAAAAAGTCTCGTAGGTGACAGCAGCGCTTCGCCCACCGTGGAGCCCAGATCGTCGAGGTAATCATCGTACTTATAGCGCCCAACGTACCTGCCTCGCGCTGGGTGAGATATCTCAGAGTACTGTTCCACGTACTCTGGGGTCATGAGAGATGTCCTAGCCAGGGTGTGGCCGTTGCTCATGATGCCGCTGTTCACGCCCTTCTCGTACCGCACCTCTCCTCCGCTCCTGAGACCCACGATCACGTCCCCGGGGGTGACCCTACTCCCTGTGACCACGTTCCTGAGCATGGAGCGGCCCACCATGGTGACGCACACGTCCAAGGTGCGTAGGAGGTCCGGTAGGTCAGCAGTCTCCCCTCCGGCGAACATGAATGAGATCCCCTCCCTCCTCATGGCTTCAAGGCACCTGGTGAAACCTTCCGCCAGGGCCCTTAGGAGGCCGACCCTATCAATGTGCAGGGTGTTGAAGGCCACGTAGTCCACGAAGGTGACGGGGTCAGCACCCACGCATATTATGTCGTTTAGGTTCATGGCCAGGGCGTCCTGGGCTAGACCCCCGAACCAGGACGGGTCACCCGTCTCACGGTAGTGGAGGTAAGCCTGGATGGGTTTGCTGCCCGCGGAGTCGGTATGGGTCACTAGGCCCATCTCTGGGTCCATGGGGTCCCTCTGGACTACGCAGAAGGCTTCTGGGTGGAGGTTATCTATGGAGTCCTTGAACTTCTCTATCCCCGGCTTCTTGACGTTGACCCCCAGCTCCTCGTACCTGGACATTCCTTCCTCAGCCTTCATGGAGCATGTAACGTATATTAGCTGTTTCCATGGCCGAGGAGCTCCGAGATTAACGCCTGGTCGACGGCGTAGACCTTGGCGCAGGGCGTATCAACTATCGACACCAGGACGCCAGGGTAGTTGGCCTCCATAATCGCCCACACCGGATCCGACCTGTAATCATACCTCAGCCACAAGGTCACCTGGCGGCTCCTAAACCACGCCAGGTACTCCGTGGGCTCGCTTATACCGTATAGGGCGGGGCTGTAGTGGTTACCCAGCAGGTTGTTCACCTCAACGGTGCCTGTGGTCACCAGCCTGTAGTTGATGGTGGGGTGATCGCAGACGATGACGCCGCCGCTGTACTCCGCGGCGACCATATCCCCCGAGAGGAACGCGTCAGAGGTATGCACCTGGAACCCTTGGTAAGCTGGCACAAAATAAAGAAAGGATAGGATAGACGCGACAAGCAGGATGTGCTCGGGTCTCACGTGGACATTCTCATGCAATGTGTTCACGAAGACCATGTTTGAGGCGTGGACGAGGAGAGGGTACCCCAGAGCGACGACGGGGGTGGCCATCCTGAGCATTATTAGGAGCAGCTCATGGTCCGATCCCAGGTATGTTATGAATGTGGGTAGCTGGAAGGCGGTGATGGCGACGAAGTACAGTTGGGGTTGGTACCTGAACCACTTCATCCAGGCCATTAATGGTACCATTACGATCGCAGTGGCCCCGGCCAGCAGAATAAGCAGCCCCGTGGGCTTGGTGGGCCACACAGCCAGCTTCCAGGCCACCCAATCCACGGCCAAGGAAACGAAGGACTTCCCCTGGTTATCCGGATCGAAGCCGCCGAAGACGTTGAAGAAGCTGATGTATAGGTGGTAGAAGGGGTTCCCCGTCTGGGTGAATAGGTGAAAAGAGAAGATAACCGTTCCAAGGGCCCAGCCCAGCAAGTAGGGCAGGCTCTCTGTGTTCAGTCTCTCCCGTAGACAGTACCCAAAAAGAATGATGAAGCCGGCGGCCAGGTACTCTGCCCTGCTCTGGCCCGCCAGGGCTAACGCCAGCCCCGACCAGAAGGGCCTGTCACGTATGAGGTAGAGGGACGACAGCAGAAAAGTCAGGGCCATGGTGTCCTGCATTGCCAGCACGTCGAATACTGCGGCAACGGGAAACACTACCACGAGTAAGCCGGCGAGAAACCCGGTTCTCACAGAGTAGAACCGCTCCCCGATCATCTGGACGAGAACGGCGTTGATTGCCCCCAACAGGGCGTTGAGGACACGGTAGGGCGCTATCGAGCTGGTGTTTAGGAGCCCCATGAGGGCGGCCTCAGCCAGGTGGGGCGCCATCCCCCAGATGTACTCGCAGCCGTTGAGGTCCCAGAGCCGTCCCTGGCTGAACCCGATCCTGAGGCTAAGGTAGCTTATCTGCCAGTGGTGGTAGCTGTCCCAGTTCCAGTCCACGGGAATGAGAAGCCATACAGCTACACGAGTAGCAAGGGCTAAAACGAAGACAGCGGACGGGTTGACCCAGCGCCGCTGGCCCCACCAACCCCCCATGATTGCCATATTTTCCGTTTACTGTAAAAAATTTGTGATTAAAGCAGCGACTCCAGTCCGGGGTCTGTCTTCTGGAGCTCCCTGCACTGGTCGATGGTCTCGAAGGCCCTCCTGATGTGGGGGATTGTTATGGAGCCTCCCACTATGAGGCTAACGTTCAGAGCCTCATGTAGCTCTTGGTCCGTGGCCCCCAGCTGGATGAGCCTCACCAGGTGGTATGTGACGCAGTCGTCGCACCTGAGCACCATGCTTGTAGTCAGCCCCATGAACTCCAGGGTCTTCTCGTCCAGAGCCCCCGCCTCGTAGGCCCTGCTGTCCAGGGCCCAGAACCTCTTCAGGCCCTGGTGGCCGCAGCCCAGGATGCGCTCGTTCATTCTTCGCCTGAACTCGTTAAACTCTTTCAGATCCTTCATGGGGGAAACCTTTGCGGAACCACTGTATAAGCTGTGGCTTCCTAAGGGAGAGATTTTATTCCCGGGTTACTATTGAGCCGTGATGACCCTGATAGCCGAGGGGGACGAGCTCCTCCTCTACATGGACAGGAAGCGCACCTACAAGGTGAAGGTTGAGGCCGGGAAACAGTTCCACACCCACAGGGGCTTCATAGAGATGGGCGATCTGGTGGGGCAACCCTACGGCATCACCGTGAGGAGCAGCCTCGGGGTCAGGTTCTACGCGCTGAAGCCGTTGATCAGGGACAGGGTAATGAAGACGGACCGC
>Ga0209164_1004547_pt1 | contig 12336 bp, 10 predicted proteins | sample MTBNYHSulfiMetaG_FD_187458 | JGI IMG/M metagenome (GOLD analysis project Ga0209164, IMG submission 187458) | Enrichment culture microbial communities from rom New York Harbor, USA that are MTBE-degrading - MTBE-NYH (New York Harbor Sulfidogenic)... | ecosystem: Environmental > Aquatic > Marine >...
TTTCGCAGCTGTTTTTCGCGCCGGCTGATCTGTTTCGTCATGGGTATACTCCTTGTTGATTGCAGGGAGTCCAATCATGACATAGCGGCTGAATAGAAAAAAGATGTGCTTTAGTTGGCGCTTACGAAAAAGATTAACCTTTGCTAACGGAGAAGCTCTGCTCTCCGCATGGATGCAGGAAAACGCTTTCGTGACTTGGATTGAACACGCAGAGCCCTGGGTTTTGGAAGAAAGGTTGATCTCTGAACTTTCGTTACCGTTCAACCTCGACCAGAACAGCAACCATGCCTTCCATAGTTCCCTCTCAAAACAGAGAAGCGCTGCTAAAGCTTTGGCAAGAGTACTTCCTATTTGGGAGAATAAGGAAAAACAAGAAAGCTGAAAAAAACACGAAGCGTCTTGCCCAAACGTGGCCGCTCATGCAAAAACTTTCTTGACGACCAGAACGACTACGACCTGATGAACAGGCTTTGGCTCTCGACCTTTAAGCCTCTGAATGCTATAAAATTAGAATATTTAATTTATGAGAATTATTTTTTTCTTTTGTTTTTTCGCAAGTTTCTACTTGTTGATGGTTCCCGTGAGTCATGCCTCTGAAAAGGCATGCCGCATACCAGATGATGCTATTTGGGACGAAGAGACTATTCGTCACGAACTTCCTTCATGGTATGAAGCAGGAGTCATCTGGTTTAATGGCCTCACTTTATCAGATAAATATAATGCTGATACAGATGGCAGTGCTATAATATTGATTGATTATGTGAAAGTTATAGAGCAATGCAACAGTCAAGAAAACATAGTGCTACTTCAAGAATATGATTCTGTTCCAGATTCAGCCCAATGGTGGGGCTGGTATTACAGAAATCCATGGTTTGGCAACGATGATGCACATGACATTTTGACAGACTATACTATTTCAGATGGTATTCTTACCATCTTAGTACAGGAAAGACCAGACAGGGTCGCTCACTGGTGGACTGAAAGGTTTCCTGTCTATTCGAACTGCACATATTTTGCTGAAGTACGTTTTATGGTAATCGGAGATGCAAGTCTTATTGTCGGTAGTGATTGGTGGATCGATATGTCCTCTGATTGGAACGGCTATGATGAAACATGTATTACTTCAAATAATTGTGAGGCATGGTTTTCAGATTGGTTTTCAGATACAAATGATGGTTTCGTTACAATAAAAGCACCTTTAAATAATTATTGTGAAGACATACCAGACGATGACGTTGATGATGATGGATTTGCTTACGATACTGACTGCAACGACAACGATCCCACGATATATCCGGGAGCGACTGAAACTATTGCAGATGGTGTTGACCAGAACTGCGATGGCCAGGAAATATGCTTTGCCGATGCTGATAATGACGGATACCGCCCTGATCTTACCAGTACAGTTGTTTCAGCGGACCTGGATTGCAACAATTTTGGCGAAGCTATTGCAACCGATCCAAGTGGGGACTGCGATGACAGCAATGCTTCTATCCATCCCGGAGCAACAGAGGTGTGTGATGGTATTGACAACAACTGTGATGGACAGATAGACGAAGGCGTCATGCTGACATGGTACCTGGACAGTGATCAGGATGGCTACGGCGACCCAGCCAACAGCATTGAGCAGTGCAATCAGGCTGCCGGCTATGTCGCCGACGACAATGACTGCAACGATGCCGATGCCTTGGAGCACCCGAACCAAACATGGTTCAAGGATGTGGACGGAGACGGCTATTCCGATGGGACGACGATGGTTTCATGTCTACGTCCAGAAAATTATTATGTCGCTTCAGAATTGACAAGCACCACTGGTGACCCGGATGATACTGATCCAGACATAATCCCAAGTGATTTTCCCTGGCCCATGTTCATGCCAGCAATACAGACCCAGAACCAGCAATAAAAAATAAAAATGGGCAACCTGTTTCAGGCATGTGGAGCAGGTTGCCTTGGTTATCATTGCCAATACGGACACCAATCAAGTAACATTTTCTCCCGCATTAATCATATCTACGGCCAGGTTATTTTTTGTTACGTATATTACGATGCATCTACAATCTCACTCCTTTCCGGCAATTTGAGATTGCCGGTTCCCATCCCAATCCCTATTTGACTTCTTTTTCCTCCGGATCGTATACTTGAATTAATAGGTGGCGCAAAGTTTTGCGCTGAGTTTCCACGAAGCCATTCTCTTTTTTCATTCCTGCAGGGGGGAAAATGAATAATTTAATCAAGCTGTTCGTGGGGAACAGCGTAAGTGTTTTGTTTTTCACTCCTTTTTTATTTCTGTTGTTAAATGTCCTTACCCTCACTCCATTACAAGCAATTCCCGTAGATAAAGGATCTCCCGCAACAGGGGAACCCTTCAATGACCTGCCACCTGGTTCTGCACCTGTTATAGCAAAGGCTATGCTGAAAGACCTGCCTGAAGAATATCAGTTACGGGAAAACGATAAAACCTTTTCCATGTCCAACCCTGCGCATGACATGGATATCTCCTTTACCCCTGATGGGCTTCAGGTCACATCCGAGGGCAAGAGGTGGGGTATGGTCATGACAGGTATCGGTACCGTTGGTTCGGTCAAGCCTGTGCAAAAAACGATGCCCGTCAATGATGACGGCATGGTGGTGTATGCGCGCGGCGATGTTTCCGAGTGGTATATCAATTCACCCTGGGGTGTGGAGCAGGGTTTTACCATCGGGTCAGCTCCCGGTGGAAAGAACAGTGGCAACCTTGTAATCGAGCTTTCGCTCTCCGGTGATTTACAGCTTCGCCTCGATTCAGACACGCTTGGATTGGCTGATGCCCAGGGCAACACTATTGTCCGGTATACTGGCTTGCAGGTTTTTGATGTTGCCGGCAAGAGCCTGCCAGCCCATTTAACTCTTGCTGGGAGCACCCTTAGCATCCTTGTGGATGACACACATGCAAAATACCCTGTCACCATCGACCCATGGATTCAGCAGCTGCCCAAACTCATTCCCAGTGACGGGGCTGCAGGTGATGATTTTGGCTTTTCTGTTGCAGTCAGCGGAGACACAATTGTTGTCGGGGCTCGGTTTGATAGTGATAATGGTGATTTTTCCGGTTCTGCCTACGTGTTTATAATGCCTGGAGGCGGCTGGGTTGATATGCCCGAAACTGCCAAGCTCACTGCCAGTGATGGGGCTGCAAGTGATCATTTTGGTTGGTCTGCCGCCATCAGCGGGGACACGATTGTTGTCGGGGCACTTGATGATGATGATAACGGTGATCGTTCCGGTTCTGCCTATGTGTTTGTACGACCTTTAACCGGCTGGGTTGATACGACAGAAACCGCCAAGCTCACAGCCAGTGACGGGGCTGCAAGTGATAGGTTTGGCATCTCTGTTTCCGTCAGCGTGGACACAATTGTTGTCGGAGCTTCCTATGATGACGCAAGGGGTTCTGCCTATGTTTTTGTACGACCTGTAACCGGCTGGGTCGATACGACAGAAACCGCCAAACTCACAGCCAGTGATGGGGCTGAAAGTGATGTTTTTGGCTGGGATGTCGCCGTTAGCGGAGACACGATAGTTGTTGGGGCTTATGGTGATGATGATAACGGCTCTGAATCCGGTTCTGCCTATGTGTTTGTACGACCTTTAACCGGCTGGGTCGATATGATCCAAACCGCCAAATTCACTGCCAGTGATGGGGAAATTGGCTATCGTTTTGGCTGGTCTGTGGCCATCAGCGGGGACACGATTGTTGTCCTTGGCGGTGGTACCTATGTGTTTGTACGACCTGGAAGCGGCTGGGTTGATATAAACGAAACTGCCAAGCTCTCTCCCGGTGGCCAGGCTGTCGCTTTCAGCGGGGACACGATTGTTGTAGGAGTTCCTGGTGATGACGGTAAGGGTTCTGCCTATGTGTTTGTACGGCCTGTAACCGGCTGGGTCGATATGATCCAAACCGCCACGCTCACTGCCAGTGATGGCGCTCAAGGTGATGCTTTTGGCTGGGCTGTGGCCATCAGCGGGGACACGATTGTTGTCGGGGGGCCTGATAATGATGATCCTTTGCTCGGCCCAAGTGCAGGATCTGCATATGTTTACAAGTTAGATACTGACAATGACGGGGTTATAGATGCAAACGATAACTGTCCCACAATGAGCAACCCGGATCAAATTGATTCTGATGCTGACGGCGCCGGTGATCCTTGCGATGTTGACAAAGACAATGACGGGGTTCCGGACAGTGAGGATGCATTCCCCCTTGATCCAACCGAATGGCTTGACACCGATAACGACGGCATCGGTAATAATGCTGATACGGATGACGACAATGACGGGGTTCCGGACAGTGAGGATGCATTCCCCTTAGATCCGACCGAATGGCTTGACACCGATAACGACGGCATCGGTAATAATGCTGATACGGATGACGACAATGACGGAGTCCCGGACAGTGAGGATGCATTCCCCCTTGATCCGACCGAATGGCTTGACACCGATAACGACGGCATCGGTAATAATGCTGATACGGATGACGACAATGACGGAGTCCCGGACAGTGAGGATGCATTCCCCCTTGATCCGACCGAATGGCTTGACACCGATAACGACGGCATCGGTAATAATGCTGATACGGATGACGACAATGACGGGGTAATTGATACAAACGATAACTGTCCAGCAATCAGCAACCCGGATCAGGCAGATACTGACAGGGATGGTATAGGCGATGTTTGTGATAATATGATTAACGACAGATTCCCCTGGCCCATGTTCCTGCCGACGATAATGAACAACGCACATCCCTGAACATAAACGACCAGCAGGCAACCTGTTTCAGTATATCAGGAGCAGGTTGTCTGTTTATTGCCAGTATGAATGTCAGTCAAATAGCACTCTTTCTCGTGTTAAGGTGTTCTGCGGTGCGCCGGTGAAAACCGGAAAGGTGTCGTGAATGCAAGAGTCATACTGTGAAGAATTAGCCTCTCACACAGGCCTCCAGTCATGCGTTGCAGTCCGTAAGGGCTGGGGCGAAGCGTTGACAGAGGTACGTATGGGCCGAGTATTGAGCCGTGAAACACCACTCCAGGGTGCCGACGTTGTCGCAGAGACGGAAGGCAACATCCTGCATACTGCTATGGCAAGGTATGCGGGAACCCTGCGCGGTCTGAGACCTCGTGCACGTACTGAAACACCTTTCACGGGAACCGGGAGATCCTGTAACCGTCTATGGATATGGGTACCATAGACCGCATTGTGAAGTCCAAGGACGTACGGCAATGATGTACGGTTGCAGGAAGTCGGACAGCTCCATAGTACCAGAGAAGTCACCGAACAAGGCCTGTTTTATGCGGGATACGGAGGTGTTGGAGGGAAGGGGGCTGGCCAAGGGGAATCCGCTCAAGCAAAACACGCCCCGGACTCAGAGCCGGACCAGTGTGCCAAGTGCGTTTGCGCGGATACGTCAATCGATCAACAAGAACAGGAAACAACAACTCACCGCCCTCTTTCATCATGTGTATGCTGTCGATAACCTTCGGGCATCCTACTACGCGCTCAAGCGTAAGGCTGCTGCAGGCGTCGATGGTGTGACATGGCAGCAATACGGGGAGAACCTTGAGGAGAACCTGAAGGATCTGTCTGAACGTCTGCAGAGAGGAGCATACCGGGCAAAACCAGTTCGTAGGACCTACATACCCAAACCTGACGGTCGGCAGCGACCGATAGGTATCACTGCACTTGAGGATAAGCTTGTCCAGCGGGCAGTGGTGGAGGTGTTGAACATTGTCTACGAGCAGGATTTCTGCAACTTCTCATATGGTTTCCGGCCAGGCCGCAGCCAGCATATTGCGCTGGACGCGTTAACTGTCGGGATCATGACGAGAAAGGTGGGTTGGGTGCTCGATGCCGACCTTCGTGCCTTCTTTGATACCCTCAGTCACGAATGGTTGATCGCATTTATCGAGCACCGCATTGCGGACCGGCGCATTATTCGGCTTATCCGGAAATGGTTGAAAGCCGGTGTGCTGGAAGAGGGGAAGAGGATACGCAAGGAAGAAGGGACAGCGCAGGGAGGCAGTATCAGTCCACTTCTGTCCAATATCTACCTGCACTATGTCCTCGACCTGTGGGTTCAATGGTGGAGAAATCATCATGCCCGCGGAGATGTCATCATCGTGCGATATGCCGATGATTTTGTTCTGGGCTTTCAGTATCGGTTCGAGGCGGAGTGTTTTCTTGCAGAACTGCAGCAGCGGTTGGCTCGGTTCAAGTTAAGGCTCCACCCTGACAAGACGCGCCTGATCGAGTTTGGCCGCTATGCGGCCAGCAATCGCGAGAGGCGTGGTGATCGGAAACCTGAGACCTTCAACTTTCTTGGCTTTACCCATATCTGCGGTAAGACGAGAAACGGAGTATTTACGGTATTCCGCAAGACGATACGGAAGAAGTGGCATGCCAAGCTGAAAGAGGTTTATGTCGAACTTCGCCGGCGGATGCATACCCCGATTCCAGAGCAGGGGGCGTATCTTCGAGCAGTGATTGGCGGGCACATCCGTTACTATGGTGTGCCGCTCAATAGTCGTGCTATTTCATCTTTTCGCCATGCTGTCCATAGGCTCTGGTTCAAGGTATTATGCCGTCGTAGCCAGAAAACACGGATAACTTGGGATAGAATGGGAAAGCTGGCTGAACACTGGTTTCCACCAGCTCGCATATGTCACCCTCAGCCCTTGAACCGATTTGGCGTTATTACCTGAGGCAGGAGCCCGGTGCGGTAGTTCCGCACGCCGGGATCTGTGCGGGGGGTATCAGGCAACTGGTATTCCTACCGCGACAATCTTATTCGCGCGTCACAACAACCCAGAATACGGTTTTCAGGATGTTTTTTTGGGATAAAAATTCATCAAAAATAATATGTGTAAATACAATAGTTTGGAAATTAAGAACTATAAATTGAAATATGGAGGGTTTCCTTTTTTATCGTGGGGGAAAATTAACATTTTATTCCTTATAATTACGAACCAAATCTTTCCCTTTTTTCGTCAAGCTCACCCCATGCCATGAACGTGTAACAGCCTCTTTGCGGGTAAGGGTGGCGAAAGCCCTGCTTATGCAGACACTCGCGCTGCGGTAACGATTGAGACCTATTTCCTTTACAGAGAATACCACCCCACTTGGTCGCATTGATTGATAACGGCGAGGGAAGTTATAGTAAGTGGCCTTGACATCTGCCGGGGTTACAATTTCCCTATGAGTGCCAAGGAGGAGGATACATTTCTGGAGGGCAGACAGGTTTTTTATTTTCATGGCTTCATAAAATGTTAATTTCCTGACATCAAAAGTGGGGTTCATGTATACGGCCTGAATCTTCTTAGCGGACAGCCGTACGAACTGCATTCCCTGATGGCTTGTTTCCACCCTGGGTCGGGCATCTGGTCTATCGTCCCCCCGAAGCATTCAAAGCACTTTGCGTTAATCGCCATTTTCCTGCTTGCAGGATGCTGATTTAATTTCCTGATGAGGTTGTGTTCTCTGGTATCTGTGTCTATAGGCTTGTTCATTTTTTTTTGCCTCTGTAAGGTGGATTTTCGCGGTTAAAACGTTTTGCTTTTTACAGCTGTGAACACTGTCCCGCTCTGTTGCTCGGTTCGCAAATAGTCCTCATTTTCTTTTTCTTTTATCTCCTAACGAATCGGTTTTTCGATTGTCGTCAGACTGTCACGTTTCGGGCCGTCTTCTGTACCAGTTCTGGTACAGGTCAACCGCTGACTGGCACGCTGTTCATCTGCATGTTCGCTGTAGCTAATCCGTTGAAGCAGACCGCCTTGAAAACATCCTTATTGTAAACCAGGTTAAAGACAGTCATCTGTCTGCCGGTTTTGGTTTGTATCTGCCGGATACTGGTTGCAGTTCCGGTGAACGTGCAATGGTTCGTGTCGTTCATGGTTTGCCTCTTTACCTAAAGTCCGCCAAGTCCGCCGAACCCCGCCAAAGTATCCCCGGCGAACTTAAGGAAATGGGGGAAAAAAGTCCGCCAACTTTTTTTTCCCTATAGGCGGCGGCGGACTTTATCAACTGGCAGACTTCCATCAAAAACCTCAAACCCCGCCGCACGATTCCGGCGGACTTAGATATGTTTTTCGTGACGTTCTCTGTTCATCGGCGGGTAAAGTTTTCTCTACCAGCCGTCCACTGATAAACAGTTCGTTCAGTGCGTCCCGCCCCTGCGCTCTCGGCATACCAAGAGTTTTATAGGCCGCGTCCATCTGATTTCTCGAATAACGGCGGGAAAGGTCCAGTTCCGCCTTAACAAAGGCAAGCAGCTTGTCAGCACACTGTTTCTTGTGCGCCGCGTCCAGTTCTGCCGCCGGCTGCTCGATAACATAAGAAAACTCGAACCCCTGGCGGCGTATCCAGATATTCGGTAAATTAGGCGGCGCATGGCTCATTTTAGGCCGCGCCAGCACGATTATTGACGAACCTTCAGTCTGCTCCATGTCAGGCGGAAGTCTCAATGAACCGGGTTTCTCTGCCGTCCAAGGATGCAGGACGTGAACCATGCGCGAACCATCGGCAAAAGCTGAACCGCCCCGCCCGGCGTACTGGTCGAAAATCTTTTCCCGCGCTACCTGCTTGCCGGTATGACAGATAAAGCGGACCGCACAGTTCAAGCCGTTGACAATGCGCCGCGCTGCCGTAACAAGTGCTTGTTCATTGTCATTAATAGCAAGTTCGGAAGCCCCGAAAGATATAGCAGGGTCAAAAATAACCTGTACGGGCGGATCATCGCGGAAGACTTCAATTATCTTATCGGCCAATGGTGTTAAGACAATGTTGCCATCAGCAGCCATTGCAAGACGGACTTGCGCTCCGGTAACGTCCACTACCCGAACCGCTGCAATGGCTCTTTGCCGGTCCTCGCCGGTAAGCCCCATTTCGTAAATTATTTCACGGATGCGGGCGGCGAACCGTTCGCGCTGATCTTCGGCGGTAACAAATAAGGTGTATCCCGGTTGCAGGACTTCGTTGCCCCAGACCGGCCAGCCCAGGCAAATACAAACCGCCTCATAGGTAAGCAGGGTTGTCTTCCCGGTGCCGCCGGGTGCCGGTACTGTCCCAATGTCCGCGTATAGGTAATTTTTGACTATACAAGCAGGGGTCAAGCTCGCTGCCGTAAGTTCTTCCTCGGTGAATGGTACAGAAGGAAAATATTCCTGGTATGGATTCTTGCTTGCCTCGTATCCCTCGATTGTTTTATCTGCCTCGCCGGACTCGCGGCCATGCTTCGCAAACCATCTCTCCATTGCGGCCCGCTCGGTCCTGTCCCATCTGTCAACTTTCGCCGGGTTTGTGCAATGCAAGTGAATCAGGGTTGATGCTTCCTCAAAAATCTGCTGGGTTGACTTTTTGGTGGTTAGGTGCTGAATAGCAATCCATCTCAACATAACTTCGTGCAGCGTGCCGCTCTGTAGCCCGGCTATGCACTCTTCCAGATGGTTGTGAGGTTCGCCGTCCTGGTCGCCCTGGTTCGGGTTTTCGGAACACTCTTCCTTTTCACGGTAGGGCGGAATATTCCCGGCAAAATCAATTTGAAACTTGGTTCCTTTACAACCGAACGATTGATATTTTTCCGGGTCCGTTGTCTGTGGAAGATACCAGGGTTGCGAAAGGGTTTTAGACTCCCCGGCCCAGGCAAAATAAAGTCCTCTTTGCCGCATAAAGTGATAAACGGCCCAAGTTAATCGCACCGCCTCGCTCGGATGGTAGGGGTCCACAAAAAAAATAACCCTGCTCCGCCCCGGTGAAGCTGTCGGATGAACCACATGGAAAATGCCCCTTAATTCGCGGTGTATCTGCTCCGGTGTCGGAAGAGGTTTTTTGCCGTCAGGTTTGTCAATGTCGATGGGAAGCGTACAACAGATTTTCAGGTTTTCATCGTTCCGGCTACCCTCGATAACCCCCCGGACAAAGTAAGGCCCGCGTGCTTTGCTTTCTGAGGTGTTGTCAGGAAGGATTAGCGGCTTCCCGGTCAAGAGGTCGTATAGCCCCGCTGCCGAATAAAGTTTCTGCTTCGTGACGTTCGATACCGGTCCGTCGAAAACACTAACAAGACAGTCTGTTTCCTGCTGGCACGCCTTTTGAAATTCAGCCCCCTGACAATCCACTGCGTCAAGGAGTTTATTCATGACGTAGCCCCTCCATCAGCTTCTCGGCCCAGGTAATGGGCAACATGCCCCAAAGGGAAAGACGTATAATGAGCGAGCTTGATTTGCGCCGAAATATTTTTAGGGCTTGCGGGATGGCTTGGGAATTGGTATTGTATTTACGTAACGTTGAACCGCTTGCAAGGAATCTTCCAGGATACGCCTTGCAGGCGGTTTCTTTTTTTCTGGGCATAATCAAATTTCTCCCATTCTTTCGGTTTTCGCGGGCAAAATTAGCTTATTCCATACTAAATAGGGTCAGTTTGAACTTTTCTATTCTCCATAAATTGCAACACTTCATCCAAGCTGTATCGAATACTTCCTCTTTTCCCACTGGAAATTTTACAGTAGGGGATTCCTCGCCCCTGATGCCTGTCATTCCTCAGTGTTTGCAAAGCCCGACCTGTGATTTTTGATACTTCTTTTTCAGTGATAAATTTTGGTAATCTTTCCATTTTTTTTTAACTCCTTTTTTAAAATGACAAAAAAAAATCCGGCGACACAGCAAGAACAATTCTCTCGCTGCATTCGCCGGACTGGTGTATGTCCCGTGAGGGATACTCGCAGTTTCCCGCGTGAAAAGGAATAATTTTATTTATTCAAATTATACCCCCATATATATGCAAAAGCAAACATTTTTTCTGTTTTTCCACTATATATAGTGTTCTGTCTTGTTAATTATAACCATAGCGTGAATTTATAAATTCATGCTGGTACGGTTCTTTTCGCATCTAAATTAGTAGTAATATGTTTTGAGATTAAATCTCCTGCCAAGTTCGAAGCTCTTCTCAGTGCACTGTCTCTTAGATGTGCATACCGTTGGGTCATTTGAGGTGATTTGTGCGTCAGGAGCCGCTGCAGCACATATAAGTCAACCTCGCCCGAACTGGCAAGCATGGAAGCATAAACGTGCCTTAAGCCGTGAAGTGGACGGAAGTCTTCTGGAAGCCCTGCAGTCCTCTTGATTTCGTTAACAGCCTTATTTATGTCCACCCGCTGCCGCCCCTTGCGCCCAGGAAACACATATTCGCTTGTATTTGGCAGGGATTCAAAAAGCTGCCGCGCCGATGCGTTCAGAGGGATTTTCGCCGAAACGCCGCCTTTCGGCTGCCGAATAAGGATAAAGCCCCGATCAAAGTCTATATCTTTCCATTGGAGCTTGAACATCTCTCCCCTTCTCATGCCTGTGAAGAGAGCAGATTTCATCATGGCCCCAGCAAGGGTATGATTTGAATTATTGATTGCTTCCAGGAGTGCGGTAATTTGATCCGAGGTTAAATCTTCGGTCTTAATGTTATCAACGCGAGGTACTTCGACAGCAAATCCCATGCCTGGTGCGAGGCCCTTGTTCACTGCAAAATTGTTAATTCGCTTTAAAATCCCGAGAACATGTTTGACCGTCTGCGGTGATTTTGTTTTAAGGAGTTTCCTACGGATTCTATCAATATCCAGGGGAACAAGATCTTTAAGCTCCCTGCCGCCTAATGAATCCTTTAAATACAGGTTATAACGACCTACGTCAGTTTTGAGAGATTTATTCTCATTACGATTTTTTTTGTACTCTTCCCATAATCTACCAATTATCCATCGTCCTTTTTCAGCCTCTTTTTTGGCCTTTTCTGCTCGTCTTTTTTCTTCATTGGTTGGCCTGGAACCTTCGATTTTTTTGCCACGCAATGTAGATGCTTTTGCCGCAGTCATACGATTTTGTATGGCACGGCCTGCCTTCTCCTCAACAAGTTTGCCGTTTTTCCGGTAGATAATGTAATAAACCCGCTCAACCTTGTTCGATCCTATAGCTTTTGATTCAATATAGTACACGCCAGGATACTTTGTTTTGATTCTTTCCCTTGCCGGCATATCTTACCTCAAACGAATTAATTGTTCTTCTACCCAACAGTATACCCAACATGTAAAATAAACGCAAGGGAAGGATGTGGTAAATTATAAATAATAAATTATCCCGATATTACAGTTATATTAACGATTAATGATAATAAGAGTAATAATAAGGAAACTTATAATTCCGGCCTGTCACGCCGGAGGTCGCGAGTTCGAGTCTCGTCGGCCCCGCCAGAGATAAGCAGAAAGCCGTAACGGTTTGTTACGGCTTTCTGCTCTACGGTCTTCAGCGGAAATTCGTCCCAACTCC
>Ga0209164_1004549_pt1 | contig 12336 bp, 11 predicted proteins | sample MTBNYHSulfiMetaG_FD_187458 | JGI IMG/M metagenome (GOLD analysis project Ga0209164, IMG submission 187458) | Enrichment culture microbial communities from rom New York Harbor, USA that are MTBE-degrading - MTBE-NYH (New York Harbor Sulfidogenic)... | ecosystem: Environmental > Aquatic > Marine >...
CGAAGGGGCACGATTGGAAATCGTGTATCCCGCTAATAACGGGATCGAGGGTTCGAATCCCTCTCTCTCCGCCATGCACATTGTGATGTAGATAATCGGAAGGAGGGATGAGAACCCTTCTGTATAAGCGGGATGGTTCGGCGACCGGAGGGAGGCGGAAGGAGCGAAGCGGATGAGCATATCCCTCTTTCTCCGCCATCCTACGCTAAAGCTTCGGATAGCGAGCCATTGCACCAAGTAGGGTTCGTGGCAAGCCACCTACTTGACCGAATCGATTGATCCCCATGGTTATTTTTGGTGAGATTCGATTTCTGGTTTTAGAGCCTTAAAAATTGCCTCTGCGTAAATCCGTTGGGTCTTAATATTTGGATGTATATCTCCAATATAAATGATCATATCCTTCGCAAGGGGACCATAGTCTTCGTCATAAGTATGGATAAAACCAAAACCAAATTTAGCGGATAATTCCTTCAGAATAGGATTGGGGGCTGTTTTAACATGTAAAGACCTCATGGTTCGAAAGTCCAAAATAAATACTTTTTTCCCATGAGTTAGATGTTTTATTTTTTTGAAGTAATCCCTCATTATTTCTTCCTGTCGGTGAACTCTCCTTTCTTTTATCGATGGACCTTCCTCCGCCTTTCCAAAAAAACTTTGACGCCCGTCCGGGTTTTTTGTTTGGTATAATGCCAATCGATCCCTAATATATTGCCTCATTTCCGCCTTGATATCCTTTATTTTTTCCTTTGTGTTTGGGACAAAATCATTTAAGATGGCACGAAAGAAAAAGAATTTTTGATGAGGTCTTTTTAAGATGTAGAGGAAGCGATCTCTTCCGGTTAATTTAGGGACTTTTCTAAGACTCAATAGTTGTTGCTCATCTTGTAAGGATTCTGCAATGAAAATCATGTCCGGATTGAATTTGAGGGCAAACTTTTCTAACACTTCGAGAATTTCATTATTGCCATAGCCCGCTATGGAAAGATTAATCACCTCATATTTTCGAGAAGGGATTTTCTCATTAAGCATTTTTTCTAAAAGAGCAGGATAATTCTTCCCTTCCTCCACTCCTTGCCCCATGGAAACAGAGGCTCCACAGATAACAATTCGAAAGACATCTCCCTTCTTCTCAAACTCCCTGTCTCGATCAATAAAGCCCAGATTATTTACATAAATCGGTACGCCAGCCAAGAATCCTTTAGAACGGGGCTTCAAACCTGTGTGGGTTGTATCATCTCTCTCCAACATAGCGATGGGAGATCTGATCCCAGCAGGGGAATACTGGTGAAATGATCTTATCCCTTCTATACCGAAATAATCCAATCTGAAATAGACTTCTCCAACGGATAGAAATAATAGTCCTGAGAAGAAGATGGTGGCATATGTCTTACGGTGTCCCTGGTGAATTAAAAAAATAATGATTAAGACAAGACTGAGCGCCGTGAAAATTTCATAATTGATGGCAGGACGGCCGGTCGCTTGATACAGAATTTGAAAATAGAGGAGGGCAAACAAAAAGGGTATTAAATTTTTAATGTATTTCATTTTTCTCTATAGGATGTGGTTCTTAAAATTGAAAGTAGATAAACGAACCGCTGCTTCCAATTTGGGCACTCTTGCCTAAAATTATCGCGTAAAGCGAGAGATAGACCATGGCCAGAGCAAAAATTGTTTTCCCATAAACTGGCCACTTCGTGACGATCAGGAGATCATCCTTTTTAAACTGATATATTTGTATCATTAGGAAAAAGAAAACAAAAAATAGAAAAGAAGAGGCGAGATAGGTGAAGTCAGGGGTGACCGTCAAATTAAAGCTCAAGGCATATAACATGTGAAGAGTTTGGGTTATGCTTTGGGACCTGAAAAACATAAACCCAAGACTCGTGACCTGAAACATGAATAGAATTTTAAAAACAAGCCATATCTTTTGACCAAGTTGACTTTTGGGTCCGATCCTTTGATTGAGGTAGGGTTTGAGTATTCGGTAGAGGATCAAAAGAGACCCCTCAAAAACGCCAAACCAGATAAAATGCCAGGCGGCACCATGCCAGAACCCGATGGCCACCATACTTATCATCAGGTTGATATAGACCCTTAAGTTGCCCTTTCTATTTCCGCCTAATGGGATATAGAGGTAGTCTCTCACCCAGGAGGAAAGGGTGATATGCCATCTTCTCCAAAAATCTTGGATATTCGTAGCCAAGAGGGGCAGATTGAAATTGACGAAAATATCAAAGCCCATTATTTTTCCCAACCCCCTTGCAATGTTGGAATATCCATCAAAATCACAAAGTACCTGAAAGACGAAAGCATAGGCTCCAATTAGAACCATTGTGCCAGAATAGGGTGGGTCGGATGCAAAGATGGGATCGACGATATTGGCGAGGTTATCGGCAATAAACATTTTTTGAAAGAGCCCCCAAAAAATGAGATAAATCCCTTCATAAAATTTAGTCAAAGTAATTTGGCGGGGAGAAAGGATTTGAGGAAGAAGATGGCTTGCACGCTCGATGGGCCCTGCCACAAGCTGCGTGAAGAAAGAGATAAAGAGGGCGAATTCAAGAAACCGGTACGTCGGTCTGGTTTGATTACGGTAGACATCGATAGAATAACTCATACTTTGAAAAGTGAAAAACGATATACCTACAGGAAGGATGATATGTAGAAGTCGGGGCTGCAAAGGAATACTGAGATGGTGAAACAGGATTTGCAGATTTTCGGCGAAGAAATCAAAATATTTAAAAAATCCCAAAATGGAGAGATTTCCAACCACGGCGAGGTATAGAAATAATTTCTTTCTCCTTTTCTTTTCTGATTCGAAGATCCTGATCCCGCAGAAATAACTTAAAAGTGTTGAGACAAAGATGAGAGAAAGAAATCTCCAATCCCATGAGCCATAAAAGACATAGCTCGCCACGAGTAGCATTCTGTTCTGCCACTTATGATTTAGGACGAGATAAAGGAGAAAGACAATAACAATAAATATGGCAAAAGGATATGTGTTGAATGACATAAATTAAATGGTATCTAAATATCATATTTTTTCATCCATATCCAGTAACATAATTCTCCATAAGCTGCAAAGAGAGGGTACGAGCACATCAAGCATGTTACGAATCAGTCCATAATTGTATAGACACCCCCATTGTTTTGTCATTCCTGGCTTGACCAGGAATCCAGTCTTTTCTCCTGGATTCCCGCTTTCGCGGGAATGACACTATGTCTTATCAATTATGGACTCCTTAGTAATGGATATGAGAGCATTTCATCCGCCTACGCAGGAGACCACGGCCTTGGCCGTGGAGGAATGCGTTAATGCGCGATATAACATTTCAGCAATCAATCTGTCATGCTCCGGCGGATTTCGCTCACCAGCTGATGACCCACCGAAGCCTTGGCGTAGGTGGGTATGGTTTTGGGGGACCACGGGCTTGCCCGTGGGGCTCCATTAAACCCGTTTTTAATTTTTGATTCATCATATCTTATTTCTTAAAGAGGTGAGGGCGTTGATGGTTAGCCGGAGAACAAAAAATTTAGTTGATTATTTCAACATCTCCTCTTAAAATGTTTTCAAGTTGGAAGAATAGGCGAGCCGTTTGATCTAATCAGATAGAGGTTCACGGAACAACCAGGAGGGGTTGTCCCGAATTTATCTCTGCGTCATGGGAGTCGTTCCCTATTTTTTAGGGGATTACATTTCGTAGGTTTGCCTTATCATCTTGTTGATAGTCGGGTCCTGCGCAACAAAAGATTACAAACCCCGTCAGATCCGGAAGGAAGCAGCGGTAGTAATTCCTTTTGTGTGCCGCAGGGAAGCCTGGCTATCAACAAGTTTTTTTAAGATGGAGGTTAGAGGTTAGTTAAAGGTTAGAGGTAAAAAATAAATCATAAAAGCTATAAGCCTCCAACCTCAAACCTCGAACAATAAAAATGCCATATTTAGTCTTAGCAAGAAAGTGGAGGCCACAGACCTTTGAGGAGGTCGTTGGGCAACGACACATTACCCAAACCTTACAAAACGCCATTTCACAGAAACGTGTCGCTCACGCCTTTTTATTTGCAGGAGCGAGAGGAGTAGGCAAGACCTCTACCGCTCGCATTCTGGCGAAAGCCTTGAACTGTGAAACAGGTCCCTACATTAATCCCTGCAATCGTTGTAGCCTCTGCGAAGAGATTACCAATGGGGCTTCAATGGATGTTATTGAGATTGACGGGGCCTCCAACCGAGGAATCGATGAAATTCGAGAGTTGAGGGAAAATGTCCGTTACACCCCTGCCAAAAGTCGGTATAAGATTTATATTATCGATGAAGTTCACATGCTCACCCGAGAGGCCTTTAACGCTTTACTTAAAACCCTGGAAGAACCTCCACCGCACATCATCTTTATTTTTGCAACGACAGAACCTCATAAAATCCCAGCGACCATCCTTTCACGATGCCAGCGATATGATTTTAAGAGAATTCCATTGAGGGAAGTCATCGGGAGCCTGAAGCGGATCGTAGAAAAAGAAAGGATTCAAATTAACCCGAGAGGGCTCCTATCTATTGCCCAAGAATCGGAAGGGAGCATGAGGGATGCACAAAGTCTTCTTGATCAGGTGATCTCTTATGCGGGAGAAAATATCCGAGATGAAGATATTGTTGAAGTCCTCGGACTTATCGACTGGAAGGTTCTCAATGATACCATAGAAGCCATTGCCAGTAAGAATATCGAGCGATGCATGGAGATCGTCGAGGATATCTATCACTTTGGGTACGACCTCCAGTATTTCTGTCGAGAACTGCTACAATATCTTCGCAATCTAATTCTCATCAAAGTCAGTCAACGTCCGGAAGGGTTAATGGAATTGTCGGAAGAGGAATTGGAGATACATAAAAACCAGGCTGAAAAATTCCAATTTGATCAATTGAATCATCTCTTCAGCCTTCTTTTAAAAGGCGAACAAGAAATTGCTCAGTCCACTTTTCCCCGGACGATGTTAGAGATGACGCTGATTCGAATGGCCACTCTACAGCCCATCCTTCCTATTGATGAGATGATTAAGAAGTTGGAGGCATTAGAAGACAGGGAACTTTCTAAAGGATCGAGGGAGAGAAAGACCTCTTCTACTTTGGAAAAGGTTATCTCTTCGGCAGATTCGGGAAAAAATAAAGAGGAGGAAGAACCCCTGTCAAAGAACAGTGAAGAAATAGGCAAAAGAAAGATCTATGAGAAAAAGGAGGATTTAAAGAATTTCCAGAAGGAAGGTGTCTTAGGTGAGCCCTCTCCGAAAATCTTGGAAGAGAAATGGAGAGGGTTGATTGATTTTACACGAGCCAAAAATCCTATATTAGGGTCATTCTTGGCCTTGGGAAGTCTTGTTCATCTCACTGACGAAAAAATTGAGATCGGGTTCGACGAAAATTCTTTTCACCATGAGAGAATGTTAGAAAGAGAAAATCGAATCCAATTAGAATCGGTCTGCCATGAATATCTTAAAAGAAAGACGAAGGTGGTCATTTCATCGTTGAAGCAGGAGATCGGATCAAAGGGGAGGGTGGTGTTGGGCAGAGGAGAAGGTGCCCGCAATGAACAGGAGAGGCGATCGGAGAAGGGAGAGGAAATGAACCCCCTCATTCAAGAGGCTCTCTCTCTCTTTAACGGAAAGATTGTGAAAGGCTAATTCCCGTTAGAAATTCCAATGGAGCATTAAACCCCGATGAAATGATTCTAAAATGTAACCCCGCCGTAGCCGCCGGCCCAGAGGGAGCAGCGGGGTTACATTTCTAACGGGGTAAGAGGAGAAACTCATGACAAAAGATTTGGGAAACATATTGAAGCAAGCTCAGCAGATCCATGCTAAAATTTCTCAACTCCAAGAGGAGATAGCTGGAAGGACGGTGGAAGCCAGTTCCGGAGGAGGAATGGTAGCCATCGTAATGAATGGGAAACAGGAAGTCCTTAGCATTCGGATTGACCCAGAAGTGGTCAGCCGAGAAGACATCGAAATGCTGCAAGATTTAATGGTTGCAGCCGTGAATGAAGCCATCCGAAAATCCCAAGAGATGATGACAGAGGAGATGAAAAAGGTGACCGGTGGACTTAATATTCCAGGCCTATTTTGAGAAACGGAGGAGAGCTAATGGCCCACTATGCAAAGCCCATTGATCACCTCATCGAGGCCCTGTCAAAACTCCCGGGAATTGGAAAAAAGACCGCTTCCAGATTGGCCTTCTATATTTTGCGGAGTAGCCCATCAGAGGCCCAGGAATTGGCTAGGGCAATTTCGGATGTCAAAGAGAAGATCCGTCTTTGCTCCCTCTGTTTTAATCTGACAGATGAGGATCCCTGCCGGATTTGCCAAGACGAACGGCGATCCCAAGAGGTACTTTGTGTCGTGGAGGGGCCGAATGACCTTATCGCCATCGAAAACACGAGTGTTTTTAATGGGAGATATCATGTTTTACATGGAACCATTTCACCTTTGGAAGGTGTTGGGCCGGACAACCTCAAGATTAAAGAGTTAATGGAAAGACTTCAGAGTGAGAAGATTTGTGAGGTGATTCTTGCCACCAATCCGACGGTCGAGGGTGGAACAACTGCCCTTTATCTCACCGATCTTATTAAATCTCTAAATATTAAAGTGACAAGGATCGCTTATGGAATTCCTATGGGGAGTGAGATAGAGTACTCAGATGGGATGACATTGTCCAAGGCCCTTGAGGGTCGAAGAGAAATTTAATAATTTTTATTGACATTTGAATTAGTATGGGTTAACGTTAACGCAAAATTTGAAAAGTGGAGCCTTTCATGTGGACTTAGGCCAATGTTGATGAATTAACTATCGGATTTTGTTTAATTTTTTTTCATTGAAAATCAATTTAAAATATATTATAAAATTCTTGTTTTAATAAATTTAGGAGAATCAAATGATTGAGATTCGATTTCATGGCAGAGGGGGACAGGGGGCTGTGACATCGGCGGAGCTTTTAGCCCTGGCAGCAATTGAAGAAGGGAAATATGCACAAGCCTTCCCAAGTTTTGGTCCAGAACGAAGGGGAGCGCCTGTTTTAGCTTTCTGCCGAATTGACGATCAACCCATTAAAATCAGAGCCAATATCTACGAACCGGATATTGTGGTTGTCCTTGACGCCTCCCTTTTAAAGATCGTCGATGTGGCTGCTGGCTTAAAACCGGACGGCATCGTTGTTACTACGAACGTTGAATCTCCCGAGAAAGTGAAAGAGGATCTGAAGATAAAAAACCGAATTGGAGTGGTTGACGCTGTAAAGATTGCGAGGGAGGTTCTTGGCCTCCCCATCACCAATACAACAATGCTTGGGTCTTTGGTTAGAGCTTCGGGGTTAGTCAGGAAGGAATCTTTCCTCTCTCCTTTGAAGGAACGTTTTGGCAGAATTGCCGAAAAGAACATTTCTGCTTTTGAAAGAGCTTATCAGGAGACCATCCTAACTCAATAATCTAATAATCCTCCCAACCCCCTTTGATTAGGGGCAAGTTGGGAGGATTGAATTTATTCATTTAGAAGAGGTAGATGGGTATGACAAAACCAGAATCAGAATGGACATGGAAGGAACTGCCAGTCGGAAACGTTGTCTTAGAACCTGGAAATGCCAGTCAGTATCGGACGGGGGACTGGAAGACCCTAAAACCTATTCTAAATAAGGACCTCTGTATTCATTGCGGATTGTGCTACATCTATTGTCCGGATATGGCCTACAACTTGAGTGAAGAGAATTATTTCATTGCGGACCTTTTCTATTGCAAGGGTTGTGGCATCTGTGCAAAAGAATGTCCCACCGGAGCCATCACCATGGTGCTGGAAGAGGAGGAGAAATAAATGGGAAAAAGGGTTGGAATGGAGGTTTCAATTGCTGCCGCCGAGGCGGTCAAACAGGCCAATGTGGATGTGATCTCAGCCTATCCCATTACGCCTCAAACGCATATTGTGGAGCATCTCTCAGAACTGGTGGCGAATGGAGAGTTCGATGCAGAATTCTTTTGTGTGGAATCTGAGCACTCCGCTTTAAGTGTATGTGTGGGGGCTGCTGCTACCGGAGCAAGGACGTTTACCTGTACGAGCTCTCAGGGGTTAGCCCTAATGAGCGAGATCACCTATATTGCGTCGGGGTTAAGATTACCGATGCTCATGATTATTGCGAATCGGACGATTTCCTCTCCTTTGAGTATTTGGAACGATCATAGTGATACGATGTCCATTCGGGATTGCGGGTGGATTCAATTTTTTGTAGAGAATGGGCAGGAGGTCTATGATCATGTATTTGCTGCCTATCGGTTAGCGGAGGACAGAAATGTTCTTTTCCCTGTCATCATCAATATGGATGGATTTATCCTGAGTCATGTGATCGAACCCATTGAAATGATTAAACAGGAAAAGGTCGATCAGTTCCTCCCTCCTTATCAGCCCCTTCATCGTCTGCACCCTGATCGTCCGGTGACCATGGGTGCTTTTGCTCTTCCCAGCATTTTTGCAGAGACCAAAAAGGCTCAGGAGGAAGCTCTCCGATCCTCCATGCCTAAAATCATAGAGACCTGGAAGGCCTTCGGGGACATGACGGGCAGGTATTATCATCCTGTTGAAACTTATAAGACCGAGGATGCTGATACTTTACTGGTGACCATGGGAAGTTGCAGTGAGACAGCTTCTGTGGCTGTGGATAAGATGCGAGAGGAGGGAAGATCTGTCGGGCTTGTGAAGATTCGACTCTGGAGACCTTTTCCTTTTGATGATTTGAAAAAGGCCGCCCTTCATGCAAAACAATTGGTGGTCATTGATCGCGCCATTTCCGTAGGAGCTTGTGGGCCTGTTGCATCGGAAGTGAAGGCAGCCCTCTATGGGAGCGACCAGAGGCCATCGGTGTATAATTTCGTTGCAGGGATTTCGGGAAGGGATGTGACTCCTTCAGACTTCGTCAAGATGGTGGACAAGGCAGAGATCGAGATTGAAGAAGGAAATAAGGAAGGTTTCGAAATTTATGGGGTGAGAGGATGACTGAAAATTTAAATGTTTTTGCAGTTCGGACATTGACGCAAAAGGAATACTTTGCACCCGGCCATCGGTCCTGCCAGGGATGTGCCGAGGCGTTGGCAGTGAGATTAGTTGCCAAGGCATTGGGGAGGAACGTTATCATTGCTAATGCAACGGGCTGTATGGAGATCGTCTCTTCGCCGCTTCCCTACACTTCATGGAGGGTACCATGGTTCCATGTGGCTTTTGAGAATACGGCCGCTGTTGCATCTGGCATTGAATCAGCCTTAAAGGTATTGATGAGAAAGGGGAGAATCCCCCACAAAAAAATAATCACCCTTGCCATGGCTGGAGACGGAGGGACGGCAGATATTGGACTTCAGGCACTCTCAGGTGCTCTTGAGAGGGGTCACAACTTTCTCTACATCTGTACTGACAACGAGGCCTACATGAACACCGGTATCCAGAGGTCCTCTTCTACGCCTTTTGGTGCCTCCACGACCACCTCTCCCGTTGGGAGGGTTCAAATGGGGCAGATCACATGGAAAAAGAATATGCCCGCTATTGCAGCCGCTCATAATATTCCTTATGTAGCGACGGCCTGCCCGAGTTATCCAATCGATCTGGTTCAGAAAGTGAAGAAGGCGGGTGATATAGAAGGTCCTGCTTATGTCCATATTCTGTCTGTCTGTCCCACTGGATGGAGGTCGGCACCAGAGCTTTCGATCAAGCTTGGTCGGTTAGCAGTTGAGACAGGAATTTTTCCTCTTTATGAGGTTGAGAGGGGTCAATATCGTTTGAATATTGATTTCCCAAAATTGAAGCCCATCAAGGAATATATCAAACTCCAGGGACGATTTCGCCACCTCACCGATGATGTGATTGGGGAGATTGAGAAACGAGTTCATCGTGAATACGAGCAGTTGAAAGAAAAGGCATCAAAAGGAGTTTAGAATGACCCATTCAGAGATCGACGCCATCATTGACCGATACGAAGGAAAAGAGTCTTCAATTTTGGCTATCCTTCAGGATGTTCAGGCGGAAGAGAAATATTTACCCAAAGAGACGCTCGAACATGTAGGAGAACGACTTCACATCCCTTCAAGCAAGATTTACAGGATTGCGACTTTTTTTAGGGCTTTTAGCCTGATGCCCCGGGGGCGACACGAGATCGTTGTTTGTCTCGGGACGGCCTGCCATGTCCGCGGAGGACAGAGAATTGTAGATCAATTCACTATGGAATTGGGAATCCGTTCTGGAGAGACCACCCTGGATCGGAACTTTACTCTGGAAACCGTGAATTGCTTGGGAGTCTGCGCCGCTGGGCCAGTCGTTGCCATTGATGGTCAATATTTTGGAAAGATGAGTTCCACCAAGGTGGAAGAAACCCTAAAAATATTTCGCTCGGGTAAAAAGGAGGGGACCCATGGGAAAGATTAGTTCTCCTCAAGAATTTGAACGATATCAGAATGAGATTCTGAGCAAGCAGGATCCTCATCAACCCTGTGTGACGGTTTGCGGTGGAACGGGGTGCCATGCTTCGGGATGTCATCAAGTGATCGATGCATTCAGAAGGGTTCTTCAGGATCATTCAAAAAGCAATGGGATAAATATTCGAGTCACTGGGTGCCACGGATTTTGCGAAAGAGGGCCTTTGGCAGTCATTTATCCACAGAAGATTCTTTATCAAAAGGTCAAACCAGAGGATGCCCGGAGGATCTTTGAAGAAACGATCTTGAATGGAAAGGTTATAGAATCCCTTCTTTACGATCACCCTACGACGGGGAAAAGAATCATTCATGAAGAAGAAGTTCCCTTCTATCAAAAACAGATGCGTATCATTTTCGGGAATAATGGAAGTATTGATCCAACCCGAATTGAAGATTATTTGGCAGTGGGAGGGTATCGAGCCTTGTCAAAAGCCCTGTTTTCAATGACTCCCGAAGAGATCCTTCGGGAGGTGAAGAAAGCCAATCTGAGGGGACGGGGTGGCGGAGGATTCCCTGCTGGTATGAAGTGGGAGACCTGCAAAAAGGCGCCGGGTGATATCAAGTATGTGATCTGTAATGCCGATGAAGGAGACCCTGGTGCCTATATGGATCGAAGCCTTCTCGAAGGAAATCCTCACAGTGTTCTGGAGGGCATGATCATTGGTGCTTATGCCATCGGAGCTCATGAAGGGTATGTCTATGTCCGGAACGAATATCCACTGGCTGTCATTAATATTGGTATTGCCATCCAGCAGGCTCGAGAGTTAGGGCTCCTTGGGAAAAATATTCTCGGATCAAAGTTCGATTTCGACGTCCAAATCAGTCGAGGGGGAGGAGCTTTTGTCTGTGGAGAATCGACTGCGCTCATGGCCTCCCTCGAAGGAAATGTCGGAGAGCCCAGGGCCAAACATATCCACACTGTGGTGAGTGGCCTCTGGGACCGTCCGTCTAATTTGAATAATGTGGAGACCTGGGCAAATGTACCAGTTATCATTGAACGCGGCGCTGATTGGTATACCCAAATCGGTACGGAAGGGAGCAAAGGGACCAAGATTTTTTCCCTTGTTGGGAAGGTCAATAATACCGGACTGGTCGAAGTTCCTATGGGAATTACCCTTCGAGAGATTGTTTATGATATTGGGGGCGGAATTCCTGGAGGGAAGAGATTCAAGGCTGTCCAGACCGGAGGGCCTTCCGGTGGGTGCATCCCTGAGTCATTGATCGATCTTCCTGTGGACTTTGATCGGCTGACCGAAGTGGGATCGATGATGGGTTCCGGTGGGATGATTGTGATGGATGAATCCACCTGTATGGTGGACGTGGCCAAGTATTTTACAAATTTTCTCAAGGACGAATCGTGCGGGAAGTGCACCTCCTGTCGGGAGGGGACAAAGAGGATGCATGAAATCCTCACGGAGATTACAGAGGGTAGAGGGAAACCGGAGCATATTGATCTCCTCGAAGAACTGGGGTGGGTGACCGCAGAAGCTTCTCTTTGCGCTTTAGGAGGGACGGCTCCTAATCCTGTCCTTTCTACCATTCGGTATTTCCGGGAAGAATATCAGGAACACATTATCAACAAGCGGTGTCCAGCAAAGGTCTGTCGGGCTCTTCTCGAATATCGCATCCTCTCCAATGTGTGTACGATGTGTGGAAGATGTGCAAAGGTTTGTCCCGTGAAGGCGATCGCCGGTAAACGGAAGACGAAGAAAGAAGCGGGAGAACCTTTCCGGATCGATGCCGGAAAATGTATCAAATGTGGCATGTGTTTTGAGACTTGCAAATTTGAATCGGTTGAAGTCCAATAAAAATATATGAAAGTTAATGAGTTAATAAGTGACAAAGCAAGTTGACGACT
>Ga0209164_1004550_pt1 | contig 12333 bp, 17 predicted proteins | sample MTBNYHSulfiMetaG_FD_187458 | JGI IMG/M metagenome (GOLD analysis project Ga0209164, IMG submission 187458) | Enrichment culture microbial communities from rom New York Harbor, USA that are MTBE-degrading - MTBE-NYH (New York Harbor Sulfidogenic)... | ecosystem: Environmental > Aquatic > Marine >...
GTCGCCCTCCGCGCGAGGGCGTGGATTGAAACTCAAGGACGTCCGGCGCGGCCGTCCTCTCACTCTGTCGCCCTCCGCGCGAGGGCGTGGATTGAAACTTCCAGGTTCGTCCGGCTTGTGGCGATGAGCCAGGTCGCCCTCCGCGCGAGGGCGTGGATTGAAACTCGCCGGGCAACCCCCGCCCGCCGGCAGGCCCCCGTCGCCCTCCGCGCGAGGGCGTGGATTGAAACTCAAGCTCCGGGCGGGGAAACACGGCGCACAATCGCGTCGCCCTCCGCGCGAGGGCGTGGATTGAAACTCGATAAGCTTTTTGAAGCGCTGTTTCGGCCGGAGTCGCCCTCCGCGCGAGGGCGTGGATTGAAACAACCAATCATAGGCGATGTCCATCGGGTTGCTCTGTCGCCCTCCGCGCGAGGGCGTGGATTGAAACATCTGGACCCGGTATTTCAGACGGCGATCCTCGTGTCGCCCTCCGCGCGAGGGCGTGGATTGAAACATCTCACGCCCGGCGACCTCGTCCTCATCCAGGGTCGCCCTCCGCGCGAGGGCGTGGATTGAAACGGGCCGGGGACGATCAGCTCTCCCGGACAAATACGGTCGCCCTCCGCGCGAGGGCGTGGATTGAAACAGGTCGTGCCGAATGAGGCGTTGGCGTCGCGGGAGTCGCCCTCCGCGCGAGGGCGTGGATTGAAACTTTCCAGATCAAGAGCATGGCGCAGACGCGGGCTTGTCGCCCTCCGCGCGAGGGCGTGGATTGAAACTCCTCGGGCTTGATCGAAAGCACTTCGACCTCAGTCGCCCTCCGCGCGAGGGCGTGGATTGAAACGCAAATGCACCCGCAACCGCGCCAAAATCCCATGGTCGCCCTCCGCGCGAGGGCGTGGATTGAAACTGGCCGCGGCTCCGGCCTCGGGCGGCGCGGTGGGTCGCCCTCCGCGCGAGGGCGTGGATTGAAACTATGCGCTGATTCAAACCAATCGATACCGTGAAAGTCGCCCTCCGCGCGAGGGCGTGGATTGAAACACATCCCATTCTTTCTGTGCTTTGCAAAGAATACGTCGCCCTCCGCGCGAGGGCGTGGATTGAAACATGGCAGGGGTGAGTTTGAGAGTCCCGATGAAGGTCGCCCTCCGCGCGAGGGCGTGGATTGAAACCTGACATTTGCCGTCGAGAATGCGGGTGCGACCAAGTCGCCCTCCGCGCGAGGGCGTGGATTGAAACCCGCCGCCTCCGTCAGCCGCCGCCAGCCGTCCGGTCGCCCTCCGCGCGAGGGCGTGGATTGAAACCCTGAATGGAGATTCAATGTACGATATCAACAAAGTCGCCCTCCGCGCGAGGGCGTGGATTGAAACTGGTCGAAACGGTGCGACGACCGGCACAGCCGCGTCGCCCTCCGCGCGAGGGCGTGGATTGAAACTTGAAATAGCCCTCCTCGACAAACGGCACCAGACGTCGCCCTCCGCGCGAGGGCGTGGATTGAAACTGAAGCTTTTCCAACTGCTCTTCGAGTGCTGCAAGGTCGCCCTCCGCGCGAGGGCGTGGATTGAAACAAACCTGCGGCTCCAAATACGACCCCAACCCGCCCGTCGCCCTCCGCGCGAGGGCGTGGATTGAAACAAAGCCCTTGCAGGCCCGTCTCGCTGCCGAGCAGGTCGCCCTCCGCGCGAGGGCGTGGATTGAAACTGGACAAATCTCCGTTTTCCCCAATGGTACCAACCGTCGCCCTCCGCGCGAGGGCGTGGATTGAAACATAAATCAGCATCGAGAGAAGCCGTCCAATGGCGTCGCCCTCCGCGCGAGGGCGTGGATTGAAACTGGACAAATCTCCGTTTTCCCCAATGGTACCAAGTCGCCCTCCGCGCGAGGGCGTGGATTGAAACTGGAAAGTTTGGCTATCGAAAGGCGGCCGGACGTGTCGCCCTCCGCGCGAGGGCGTGGATTGAAACCGATCAGGTCAGCCGAAATATGGATTCTATGGCGTCGCCCTCCGCGCGAGGGCGTGGATTGAAACATCCTGGCGCTGTGGAGAACGATAACCGAAGGGAGTCGCCCTCCGCGCGAGGGCGTGGATTGAAACACGAGTAATACCCGGACACCTCACCCGCGGCATCAGGTCGCCCTCCGCGCGAGGGCGTGGATTGAAACAGGTACTCGAAATCCAGATAGTCCACCGCAAAACGGTCGCCCTCCGCGCGAGGGCGTGGATTGAAACCCCGGGGTCCCGTCATTTCATCCGTCCCATCCATGTCGCCCTCCGCGCGAGGGCGTGGATTGAAACTTCGTCACCCAAAGCATGATGTCGTCCGCGGCCGTCGCCCTCCGCGCGAGGGCGTGGATTGAAACCCGCGAAGCCTGCAACGCATACGGCCCGGTCGGCGTGTCGCCCTCCGCGCGAGGGCGTGGATTGAAACATAATTCCGATGCACAACCCGCTCGACGCCCTCGGTCGCCCTCCGCGCGAGGGCGTGGATTGAAACCTGACCCTGACCTTCGCAGAGCGCAAGGGGGTGAGTCGCCCTCCGCGCGAGGGCGTGGATTGAAACTCCACCAGGCGGCTAATTCGACTATCCTCTCCCAGTCGCCCTCCGCGCGAGGGCGTGGATTGAAACAGCACATAATCGGTCTTGTACGACCGCACCCAGAGTCGCCCTCCGCGCGAGGGCGTGGATTGAAACAACAGCTTGTCGAGCAGTTCGGCGTTGCTATCAAGTCGCCCTCCGCGCGAGGGCGTGGATTGAAACATGAGCCAGTTTCTTAAGGTTGTCGCCACCGGCATCACGTCGCCCTCCGCGCGAGGGCGTGGATTGAAACATAGAAAAGGTGTCTCAATCCGCAAGAGATAGAGTCGCCCTCCGCGCGAGGGCGTGGATTGAAACTGCTCCTCCTCGGTCCCCATGTCCCGCTCCCACGGTCGCCCTCCGCGCGAGGGCGTGGATTGAAACCACACAAAACGCCTTCAAATGCGCCTGATCCCGAGTCGCCCTCCGCGCGAGGGCGTGGATTGAAACCCTTTGCCCCTGGCTTTTCGCTATCCACTCAGAGTCGCCCTCCGCGCGAGGGCGTGGATTGAAACCTCATCCCGGTATGTTTTGTGCAGTGTCCATCCAGTCGCCCTCCGCGCGAGGGCGTGGATTGAAACCCTCCTTCCCCTCTACCCCCGAGTTTAGAGTTCGGTCGCCCTCCGCGCGAGGGCGTGGATTGAAACTTTGGTGTGGTGGCTGAACTCCTCCCTCTGGCCAGGTCGCCCTCCGCGCGAGGGCGTGGATTGAAACAGAACCAACTCGACCAGCACCTGGTCCCGCACCCCGAGTCGCCCTCCGCGCGAGGGCGTGGATTGAAACCGTATTTGTCCGGGAGAGCTGATCGTCCCCGGCCCGTCGCCCTCCGCGCGAGGGCGTGGATTGAAACCCACGGCTGCACACATCACACATAGTGGATTCTCGTCGCCCTCCGCGCGAGGGCGTGGATTGAAACTTCTTTTCCTTTCGTTCTTTACCGAGGTATTTTGTCGCCCTCCGCGCGAGGGCGTGGATTGAAACCACCAGACTGGTATTCCCCTGAAGCGGGAAGCCGAGTCGCCCTCCGCGCGAGGGCGTGGATTGAAACATCCACAGCTTTCCGCTCTCCCGCTCTCGCAAGGTCGCCCTCCGCGCGAGGGCGTGGATTGAAACCCTCTTTTGTCATTCTGAGCGAAGCGAAGAATCTGTCGCCCTCCGCGCGAGGGCGTGGATTGAAACCTAATAACTTCAATCCCTCCATCCCGTCCATCCTGTCGCCCTCCGCGCGAGGGCGTGGATTGAAACTCTACCCCTCAGTTCAGAGTTCGCGCTTCAGCGCGGTCGCCCTCCGCGCGAGGGCGTGGATTGAAACCTTCACTTCCCCGCGGGAATAATCCTTCATCACCCGGTCGCCCTCCGCGCGAGGGCGTGGATTGAAACTCTCACTCATGATTTCCCTCCTCGATTCAAGAGGTCGCCCTCCGCGCGAGGGCGTGGATTGAAACAGCTATTACTATACGACCGGCGGCGTGTCGCTGTGTCGCCCTCCGCGCGAGGGCGTGGATTGAAACCGGACTATGAGACCGCCCGAACGCTGGCCAAGCAGGTCGCCCTCCGCGCGAGGGCGTGGATTGAAACGACAGCAACCGATTCGTTTACATTGACGGGGGGGGGTCGCCCTCCGCGCGAGGGCGTGGATTGAAACACCGATATCCACCGGAGCGATGATGGGACCGAGCGGGTCGCCCTCCGCGCGAGGGCGTGGATTGAAACATAGAGCGTCTCCTGAATCGCTTCCATGCCACTCTGTCGCCCTCCGCGCGAGGGCGTGGATTGAAACTCAGTGGTATGACATTGGCAATCCTGCGCTCCAGGTCGCCCTCCGCGCGAGGGCGTGGATTGAAACATAATGCGACGTTCCCGTGTTGGAGCGCCTGTAAAGTCGCCCTCCGCGCGAGGGCGTGGATTGAAACATAATGCGACGTTCCCGTGTTGGAGCGCCTGTAAAGTCGCCCTCCGCGCGAGGGCGTGGATTGAAACTCAAAAACCGCTCCACTTCACTCATCGCCTGGCCCGTCGCCCTCCGCGCGAGGGCGTGGATTGAAACACGCCGATGTGCCATTCGGGACATATGTTTTAGCGTCGCCCTCCGCGCGAGGGCGTGGATTGAAACAGATCTTCCGCGCTTAAACTCCCCGGCATTTCCGGTCGCCCTCCGCGCGAGGGCGTGGATTGAAACTCGGGACACCAGAAACGCATCAGCACATCCAGAAGAGTCGCCCTCCGCGCGAGGGCGTGGATTGAAACTTCTTCCTCCCCGGCCTCGAACCCATCGCTAATCGTCGCCCTCCGCGCGAGGGCGTGGATTGAAACAGCTCTCTCTTACGTTGGGCGCGCGCGCACGCGTGTCGCCCTCCGCGCGAGGGCGTGGATTGAAACTGGATACCGCAGATTCCGCCGTCGCGGGAGGCGAGTCGCCCTCCGCGCGAGGGCGTGGATTGAAACATACCGCGTTCGGCGTCAGCCGGCCGCCCCGCGGTCGCCCTCCGCGCGAGGGCGTGGATTGAAACGCGCCGACGCGCAGCAGCACCAGTCCGGTCGATAGTCGCCCTCCGCGCGAGGGCGTGGATTGAAACAATCATTATGCCGTGACCGAATGGGCGGAAACCTGTCGCCCTCCGCGCGAGGGCGTGGATTGAAACTGGATACTACACCAGGATCAATTGGATGCGGAAACAGTCGCCCTCCGCGCGAGGGCGTGGATTGAAACTGCACCAGGCCGATGTCCACTTCCTTGTTGCCTGGTCGCCCTCCGCGCGAGGGCGTGGATTGAAACTGGTTGTCCTGCGGCACGGCGATGGTCACGTCCGGTCGCCCTCCGCGCGAGGGCGTGGATTGAAACTCTTGCCAAGCTTCCTCGACCGTTGCGGGTGGGGGTCGCCCTCCGCGCGAGGGCGTGGATTGAAACTTGGGTGTCGGTTATTCGCCGGCGCCGGCGCCTGGTCGCCCTCCGCGCGAGGGCGTGGATTGAAACCCGGATGAAAACGCGACTCCTTCAGATTCGGATGGTCGCCCTCCGCGCGAGGGCGTGGATTGAAACATGATCGCACCGCGCTGGTGGTGATGCATAAGCGGTCGCCCTCCGCGCGAGGGCGTGGATTGAAACATAATGCGACGTTCCCGTGTTGGAGCGCCTGTAAGTCGCCCTCCGCGCGAGGGCGTGGATTGAAACTTTAAGAGGGGTGGTTAGTCATTCGGGGGATGTGGTCGCCCTCCGCGCGAGGGCGTGGATTGAAACGATGAGCGATCTGCTCAAGGTCTGCCTGCAATGGCGTCGCCCTCCGCGCGAGGGCGTGGATTGAAACGGTGAAGGTGAATCTAGTGGAAGAGGCTCTATGGGTCGCCCTCCGCGCGAGGGCGTGGATTGAAACAAATAGTGATTTTAGCGGAGACAGACACCGATTTGGGTCGCCCTCCGCGCGAGGGCGTGGATTGAAACAGGTGCAGGTCCTCGACATCCAACCCGGCGACCTGTCGCCCTCCGCGCGAGGGCGTGGATTGAAACTATGCGGCGTGGCCCGTTTTGTCGCGGCGCGGTGGGTCGCCCTCCGCGCGAGGGCGTGGATTGAAACACTTCAAAAACCCTCGCAGCAAGCCCCGCACCCGGGGTCGCCCTCCGCGCGGCGTGGATTGAAACACTTCAAAAACCCTCGCAGCAAGCCCCGCACCCGGGGTCGCCCTCCGCGCGAGGGCGTGGATTGAAACAGGACCAACTCGACCAGCACCTGGTCCCGCACCCGTCGCCCTCCGCGCGAGGGCGTGGATTGAAACAACTTCACGATCCCCGCGGCATTCGACTCGCCCCAGTCGCCCTCCGCGCGAGGGCGTGGATTGAAACAGGGAATAGGTGAGATAGCCGATATTCTGCTCCTGTCGCCCTCCGCGCGAGGGCGTGGATTGAAACACCACCCCATTAACAACCCCACTAAACACCCCCTTGTCGCCCTCCGCGCGAGGGCGTGGATTGAAACTCCAGCGAGCCTACCATCAGGATCTCCAGGATGACGTCGCCCTCCGCGCGAGGGCGTGGATTGAAACTTCAATCATCTGCGGCATGGGACCGGGCGTCCGGTCGCCCTCCGCGCGAGGGCGTGGATTGAAACGATGAGTGATCTGCTCAAGGTCTGCCTGCAATGGCGTCGCCCTCCGCGCGAGGGCGTGGATTGAAACTCACCTAAGGGCGGGTGAGGAGGCCGCGCACGCGCGGTCGCCCTCCGCGCGAGGGCGTGGATTGAAACGGCAGCGCGTCCGGGCGCTCGGGCCCCAGGCCACGGTCGCCCTCCGCGCGAGGGCGTGGATTGAAACACCACGGGCTGCCCGCCACCCGGGTGTAGAACCGGTCGCCCTCCGCGCGAGGGCGTGGATTGAAACACAACCGGCATGACGCGAAGGAGCGGGCGGCGAAGTCGCCCTCCGCGCGAGGGCGTGGATTGAAACAGGACGAACGAGCCGAAATTCTCAAAAGCTATTTGTCGCCCTCCGCGCGAGGGCGTGGATTGAAACAGCGTGTACCTTTGTGCCTTTGCCGCTCTGCCCCTGTCGCCCTCCGCGCGAGGGCGTGGATTGAAACATTCGCATCGACAATCTGATGCCGCCGGCCGTACTGTCGCCCTCCGCGCGAGGGCGTGGATTGAAACTCGATACAGAAACCCATTACGGCAGCAACGGCTTGTCGCCCTCCGCGCGAGGGCGTGGATTGAAACTCAGCAACCGCCCGCCATTCGTCGGTGGAGAACTGTCGCCCTCCGCGCGAGGGCGTGGATTGAAACGTGAAGGGCGATTGGGTGGAAGTCAGCCGGGAGAAGGTCGCCCTCCGCGCGAGGGCGTGGATTGAAACTATGTATTACTCGAGGATGGACACTGGGTTGACGGTCGCCCTCCGCGCGAGGGCGTGGATTGAAACCTTGCCCTGGCCCTCCTATCCCCAGGGCAATTTGTCGCCCTCCGCGCGAGGGCGTGGATTGAAACATAAACAAGCCCTAATCAACGCAAGCCTAGCAGCAGTCGCCCTCCGCGCGAGGGCGTGGATTGAAACCGGGCCACACTGACCAACGCATCCCTTCGCTCAGTCGCCCTCCGCGCGAGGGCGTGGATTGAAACAACACGCCGACCTACGACGTGGCGGCGGTGTTCGATGTCGCCCTCCGCGCGAGGGCGTGGATTGAAACAAGGTTTGCCGCTGAATGTTCGTACGTCATCCCAGGTCGCCCTCCGCGCGAGGGCGTGGATTGAAACAAGGCGGAGGGGAGGGAGAGCCGATGACCCGAGGGGTCGCCCTCCGCGCGAGGGCGTGGATTGAAACTCATCCTGGCCGTCAACGAAGCCTTGAATTGCTTGTCGCCCTCCGCGCGAGGGCGTGGATTGAAACCTGCTCTCGGAGATCGAGGCGGCGAGCGAGGCGAGTCGCCCTCCGCGCGAGGGCGTGGATTGAAACCAATCTGATACCCTGCGGATTCCGGTTTCTGGAAGTCGCCCTCCGCGCGAGGGCGTGGATTGAAACTCGCCGGCCGGGCGTTTGGTCGTGCGTTTGAAGGTCGCCCTCCGCGCGAGGGCGTGGATTGAAACCGGCGACCTCGTCCTCGTCCAGGGGCCGAACGGCGTCGCCCTCCGCGCGAGGGCGTGGATTGAAACAAGCTTAAAGAACAAGGAGAGAGGACGATGAAAGTCGCCCTCCGCGCGAGGGCGTGGATTGAAACATATCCGCATGAGGAGGGCCTGGCGCGACTGAGGGGTCGCCCTCCGCGCGAGGGCGTGGATTGAAACACAAGGGTTGAAAACCCCTGCACCGGCAAAGCATGTCGCCCTCCGCGCGAGGGCGTGGATTGAAACAACAAGGAGGACATGGCCTTGGAGCAAATGGCGCGGTCGCCCTCCGCGCGAGGGCGTGGATTGAAACCAGAGTGTAGCATAGCATTAGTTACAAGTCAAGTGTCGCCCTCCGCGCGAGGGCGTGGATTGAAACCCAGTTGCCCGAGGACCTCCAGGAGGCGATTGCGTCGCCCTCCGCGCGAGGGCGTGGATTGAAACTGAGCTTTGACAGCGGCTCCAGCGAGTATGCGAGTCGCCCTCCGCGCGAGGGCGTGGATTGAAACATCGCGATATCCGCATTCCACCGTCGCATCTCGGTCGCCCTCCGCGCGAGGGCGTGGATTGAAACTTGAAGGGCTGGATGAAACGGGGAAGGTGAAGCGGGTCGCCCTCCGCGCGAGGGCGTGGATTGAAACTGGCGGTAAGCTGATTCGTTGGGAGTTCGCGGAGGTCGCCCTCCGCGCGAGGGCGTGGATTGAAACACATTTGGAATGAATGGGTTTTCAGCCCCGATGAAGTCGCCCTCCGCGCGAGGGCGTGGATTGAAACTTGGTTGAGCCAGGTGATGGGGTGGCAGATCAGCGTCGCCCTCCGCGCGAGGGCGTGGATTGAAACACCAGGAAAGCGCAGGTTTGCTCCGCGCTGCCGGGTCGCCCTCCGCGCGAGGGCGTGGATTGAAACTCCACTCTGGTGCGGAAAGTTTTAGGCAGACAGTGTCGCCCTCCGCGCGAGGGCGTGGATTGAAACGAGTTCCTTCCGAGCGCCTTCCGAGTTCAGCCAGGTCGCCCTCCGCGCGAGGGCGTGGATTGAAACTGGGTCAAGTCCTGGGACAGGATAAAGCGATTGAGTCGCCCTCCGCGCGAGGGCGTGGATTGAAACTCGATCATCTCCGCCGGAAGATAGACCTCTTTCGGTCGCCCTCCGCGCGAGGGCGTGGATTGAAACGCAGCCAACTCGTCGTCGCTTGCTTGTCCACGCAGGTCGCCCTCCGCGCGAGGGCGTGGATTGAAACATAGCCGAGCGGCTACGTAGCGATGGGCATACCGTGTCGCCCTCCGCGCGAGGGCGTGGATTGAAACACTCACCCTCAAGCAGGTTCTGGACGGTGAGCCGGGTCGCCCTCCGCGCGAGGGCGTGGATTGAAACCTGGCGTTGTGTCGTGGGTTAAGAATTCTTCGAGTCGCCCTCCGCGCGAGGGCGTGGATTGAAACATTGGACGCTCGACTGGCTCTGCTTCTCGGTCGAGTCGCCCTCCGCGCGAGGGCGTGGATTGAAACATGCCTCCGTTAGGCGCAATCCCGCGAGGCCCTGCGTCGCCCTCCGCGCGAGGGCGTGGATTGAAACGGTAAAACCCGTTCGGCTCAATGCGAAAATCCGGCGTCGCCCTCCGCGCGAGGGCGTGGATTGAAACCTGACCCCTTCTGCTTCACAATTCTCAAGCCCATGTCGCCCTCCGCGCGAGGGCGTGGATTGAAACACCTCCGGCGAGTTCAATTCCTCATCCATTGCCAGTCGCCCTCCGCGCGAGGGCGTGGATTGAAACCGAGCGGAGGGTAGATCGTGAAGTGTCCAAGGTGGTCGCCCTCCGCGCGAGGGCGTGGATTGAAACGCAATTGCTCGGGCGGTAAGGGTTTTGCATTCTGTCGCCCTCCGCGCGAGGGCGTGGATTGAAACGTACGAGTTGGGAGGGCTGGAGGAACCGAAAAAGACGTCGCCCTCCGCGCGAGGGCGTGGATTGAAACCTACCGATACCGCTTCTTACCCCCGCTGCTGGTAGTCGCCCTCCGCGCGAGGGCGTGGATTGAAACTACTTCGAGCGGCAACAAATCTCCCGCCTTGCTCGTCGCCCTCCGCGCGAGGGCGTGGATTGAAACAGCACCACGGGAATCAGTTTTCGCTTCAGCATCTTGTCGCCCTCCGCGCGAGGGCGTGGATTGAAACACGCTCCCATGCTTCAAAATCGTCCCGCGCAAGAGTCGCCCTCCGCGCGAGGGCGTGGATTGAAACCCCAGCACGGTAACCTCCTCGACAAACCATTGCAGTCGCCCTCGGCGCGAGGGCGTGGATTGAAACATCGTCGTGAACGTCGTCTCGCTGCCGGCGTGCTGTCGCCCTCCGCGCGAGGGCGTGGATTGAAACATCACTGATGAGCGTGAATTGCTGGCTCACGCTCGGTCGCCCTCCGCGCGAGGGCGTGGATTGAAACAATGAAGCGGAGATTATGGAATTCGAGCGCAATTGTCGCCCTCCGCGCGAGGGCGTGGATTGAAACAGCGTCCGGGCGGTCTCATAATCCGGGCCATAGGTCGCCCTCCGCGCGAGGGCGTGGATTGAAACTCGCCGACCGCCCGGACGGAGCTCGGCGAGTTCGGGTCGCCCTCCGCGCGAGGGCGTGGATTGAAACGAGCTGGACGGCCAGGTGCAGCCGGTCGATCAGGTCGCCCTCCGCGCGAGGGCGTGGATTGAAACCCGTCACCGTGCTTGAGCCAAGACCAGACAACTCGTGTCGCCCTCCGCGCGAGGGCGTGGATTGAAACGAGCCGCTCAATAAGCTGATTGACAGCGTTGCAACGTCGCCCTCCGCGCGAGGGCGTGGATTGAAACGACACCACTTGGACTGATAGCGACCTTGGCACAGGTCGCCCTCCGCGCGAGGGCGTGGATTGAAACACCGATGATATTGTGCAGAAGTACAACACCGGCTGTCGCCCTCCGCGCGAGGGCGTGGATTGAAACCTTTGGCAAAGGGGAAGCCGGCGCGGAACGCCGATGTCGCCCTCCGCGCGAGGGCGTGGATTGAAACTGGCGCGGGCGTTTGGCGGGTGGCGGCGGTGGTCATGTCGCCCTCCGCGCGAGGGCGTGGATTGAAACTCCAGTAGTGGGACTTCAACCGGCTCCCACTCCTTGTCGCCCTCCGCGCGAGGGCGTGGATTGAAACATCCCACGTCTGAACGCTCCCTTTTGTTGCGCAAATTGTCGCCCTCCGCGCGAGGGCGTGGATTGAAACACCTCTGCCCCCGCCACGCCGAGAGCGCGGGGCCGTCGCCCTCCGCGCGAGGGCGTGGATTGAAACACTTCCCGCCGATCTTCTTCGCCTCCGGCCGCCGGTCGCCCTCCGCGCGAGGGCGTGGATTGAAACCACGCCATGCTTGCTCGGTTGCCGGATGACTTTGTCGCCCTCCGCGCGAGGGCGTGGATTGAAACACAAGCGGGACAACCTCGTTGACCTCGCGGGCTAGTCGCCCTCCGCGCGAGGGCGTGGATTGAAACATTACGGCCGTGCTGGGAGCAATCTGACAACTGGCGGCAATCGCCCGATTGCTCAGGCCGCACTGCCACTTTAACCGCAATACTTCTCGGACCTTACGCATGGACAGTCTCTCCATTGGGATCGTTCCCTCCTTGGCTCGCTTTGAGAATCGCCCAAAAGGGGCTACGATACGCTCGAATCTGAGATTGTCCCGCGTCGCCCTTCGCAGGAGCCCGACGGATCGTCACATCAGACTGGAGCTGTGACCGAATCACCCCGGAATGGGTGACCGAATGAAATCGGAATCCGTGGCCGAATGAGAGCGGAATATGCACTTATCATTTCTGGATGGGCCCCATGACCCCCTCCGCCGAGCGTCCGGCAATTAGTATCTCCACCGAAAAAGCGACGACTACAGAAACGCCGTGCGCAGAAAACTGGATGCCTATCACCGGCACATTCAGGTCGGCCTGATCGCTTAGGGGCTCCTGCAATATCTTTCCTCCGTCTTCCCGAAGCTCGTCTGGGCCCGCTTCGGCTCCTGGATCCGCACGATCCGCCCAGGAATCTGCCCGTCCGAGCAAGTCACCGCCATCGTCATGAAAAACACCCTTCCACAATTTCTCGCAGATTCATCCCAAGAAGCAATCCTTACGCAATTCCTCCGCTAGATATCTCAAGAACAGAGGGTTTGCGGATGATCGCATAGGTGGAAAA
>Ga0209164_1004552_pt1 | contig 12329 bp, 16 predicted proteins | sample MTBNYHSulfiMetaG_FD_187458 | JGI IMG/M metagenome (GOLD analysis project Ga0209164, IMG submission 187458) | Enrichment culture microbial communities from rom New York Harbor, USA that are MTBE-degrading - MTBE-NYH (New York Harbor Sulfidogenic)... | ecosystem: Environmental > Aquatic > Marine >...
GTATCCCCACAATCGGCATTGGGGCCGGTTCCGATTGCGACGGTCAGGTACTCGTGATTAATGACCTCTTAGGTCTTTCGGGAGAGTTTCGCCCCAAGTTTGTAAAACGGTTTGCCGACCTTGAGCCTTTAATTTCTGAAGCAATAAAAACTTACATAAAAGAAGTTAAAGAAAGCAAATTTCCCGGCGCTGAACATAGCTTTTAATTGTGTTATGAATACCATTAAATCAGTAAGCGACATGCAACAGTGGGCCTGTGCGACCCGGGAGGCGGGGAAGAGGATAGCTTTTGTCCCCACGATGGGTTTTCTCCATGAAGGCCATGTGGCTTTGATGCGGGAAGGAAAAGGGAGGGGAGATTACTTAGTCGTGAGCATCTTTGTAAACCCCACGCAATTTGGCGTGGGAGAAGATTATGAAGATTATCCTCGTGATTTAGAAGAAGATACTGAAAAAGTTTCATCAGCGGGTGGGAACATTATCTTTGCCCCTTCGGCAAAGGAGATGTATCCTTCGGGCTATCAAACTTTTGTCGCGGTGGAGAAGGTGACGCAAAATCTTTGCGGAGCTTCTCGCTCCACTCATTTTCAAGGAGTTACTACCGTCGTTGCTAAACTATTTAATATTGTAAAACCCCATGTGGCGATTTTTGGAGAAAAAGATTATCAACAACTGGTAACGATCCGGCAGATGACCAGAGACCTTAACTTTGATATCGAAATCATTGGAATGCCGACCATAAGGGAAGAAGACGGATTAGCCATGAGTTCCCGCAATAAGTATTTGAGCCCGGAAGAAAGAAAACAAGCTTTGTGTTTATTTAACGCTCTTAATCAGGTGGAAAAATTGTTCCGGGGAGGGGAGAAAAACTCCAAAAAACTTATTGACCGTGCCGCGACAATAATCCGCGTTCAATCTGCCGCTGACATAGATTATGTCAAAGTGTGCCACCCGGAAACCATAGAAGATTTAGAGTGGATTGACGATAGGGCTTTAATGGCTCTCGCTGTTAAGATAGGAAAAACAAGGCTTATTGATAATCTGGTTTTAAAAAATTAAGCAAAGGAGGTTGTTCCCGTGCAAAGAACTATGCTCCAATCCAAAATCCATCGGGCGACGGTAACTGACGCTAACCTTAATTACGAGGGGAGCATTACTGTTGATGAAATGTTGATGGAAAAAGCAAATCTGATCCCTTTTGAGCAAGTCCACATATATAATATCAACAATGGGGAAAGGTTTCAAACTTATGTTATCCCCGGACCTCGCAATTCAGGGACCATATGTCTTAATGGTGCGGCTGCACGAAAAGTTGCCAAGGGAGACTTGATTATTATCGCAAATTATGTCACTATGGATGCAGAGGAGGCAAAGCATCACATTCCAAAGCTGGTTTATGTGGATGCTCAAAACCGGCTGGCCCAAAAAATAGCAGCGGTTTCTAATAATTAAAATGTTTTGTTCTTATACCAAGGTGCTTTCAAAGGTAGATCGAGGCGGCGACGATCAAAACGTGAAAAGTGAGACGTGAAGTGTGAAGTGTTTTAACACCTTACGTTTAACTTTTTACGATTTACGAAAATTGCCGAGGAGCCAACAAAGATATACCAATGAAGGCGACTTGGTATTAACCAATCGCAACAGGTGTTTTATATTAGCGCATTGGTTTTATTCTTTCTTTCCATTGAAGCGCCCTCATCGCTTAAACTACGTGTGAACTTAGAGAAGACTTTAACGTCCTTCCTTTAAGGAAGCACAACCTTACATTTTAAACGTGGTAATGCTATGGCAGAAAAAACTATTAAGGCAGCTGTGTTAGGAGCAGCGGGTCGTATGGGGATGCGCATTATTGACCGCATAGCCCAAGCTAAGGGGATCGTATTGGCCGGCGCGGTTGAAAGGCCAGGACATCCTTTCCTCGGTCAAGAGGTTGAGGCCTTTACGGGGATAAAAGGTTTAAAAATCGTTTTGCAGGATGACGTGAGAAAAATTTTGTCCGGAATAGATGTGGTGATTGATTTTACCGAAATAAAAAGTTCCTTATCCAATGCGGAAGCAGTTGCTTCCGAAAAAAAAGCCCTGGTTATCGGCACCACGGGATTTTCAACTCCAGAAATCGAAGCGCTTAAGCAAAAACTGCGCGGGACCCGCTGTGTATTATCTCCCAATATGAGCATTGGGGTTAATGTAATGTTCAAAATCGTACGTTCAATTGCCCAAATTTTAAAAGATGATTATGATATCGAAATCGTGGAGGCGCACCATCGGATGAAGAAGGATGCTCCAAGCGGAACGGCTCTCCGTCTTGGCAACATCATCGCTGATGCTTTGGAGCGCGATTTTGATAAGGTTGGGATATTTGGGAGGAAAGGGGTTGTGGGTGAAAGAAAAACTCAGGAAATCGGCATTCATGCCGTGCGCGCCGGGGATATTGTGGGTGATCATACTGTCCTTTTTGCCGGAGTTGGCGAGCGGCTTGAAGTAATTCATCGAGCACACAGCCGGGATACTTTTGCCGGTGGCGCGGTGAAGGCCGCGCTTTGGGTGGTTGATCAGGCTCCGGGAATTTATAGTATGGAAGATGTGCTTGATCTTCACACATGATACTTTAAAAATAAACTTGACACAAGGTCTCATGAAAGGGAAAAAAGCTTTAGAACTGGTCAGAAATATCTTGGTCATTCGCAATGGCGCCTTAGGTGATTTTATTGTAACGTTACCGGTGATAAATAGCCTTAAGAAAATCTTCCCTTCTGCCCAGATAACACTCATGGGAAATCCTTGTTTTTTAAAATTAGCTCAACACCAGGTTAATGCTATGGTACCCAACGATCCGTCCGGATTTTATACCCTTTTTCGCTCCGAGGGTGAATTTCCGGAAAATATTAAAAGATTGTTCAGCGGCGTTGATTTAGTTGTCTTGTATACTCCAGACCCAGAGGGCATTGTTATCAAGAATTTGGAAAAAATTGGCATTCCTTGGATCGTCGATGGGGGATTTTCTCCCCTGGGAAAACCCACTGCTCCGATAGCCGATTTTTTGCTTTCCCCTTTTGAAAGAGAAGGAATACCAATTTTTTTTGAACCTCCCAAAATCGCGCCCTCTTTTTGTGACAAAAAAATTGCAGAGGAGTTTTTTCAGTCATCAAGTAATTGTGGTGAGGGAAATTATCCGGTGGTGGCAGTTCATCCTGGGAGTGGGAGTTCTAAAAAATGCTGGCCAAAGGAAAAGTTTGTGGCGTTAATACGGTGGGCAAAAAGGTATCTTGGAGCAACGATCCTCCTTATCTCTGGCCCGGCTGACAAAGATATTTTAAAAACAATTTGGCCATTAATCAAGGAATGTAGTCCTCTTGTGGCGGATAACTTACCTCTGACTCATTTAGCAGCCATTCTCGAACGGTGCACTGTTTATGTGGGAAATGATTCGGGAATTACCCACTTAGCGGCTTCGGTCGGCACTCCCACGTTAGCCCTTTTTGGACCTACGGATATCCGGATTTGGGGACCCCGGAATGAAAAAGTTAAATGTCTTTCTTGCATTTATCCTTGCGCTCCCTGCGCCCCCCGGCAAATGGCTGAGTGTCAGGATCAGGCTTGTTTACAGTCCCTATCGGTGGTAAAAGTTAAAAAGGCCCTTTTGAGCCTTTTGTCTCGGTTTGGTTCCCCTCGTTTATTTTCTAAAAATATCACACGCTTAAAGGAGAAAGAAAAATATGTATAAAGATAGTGAAAAAAGATTCGATATTAGAGTAATAGAGAAAAAAATTCAGGAAGGAATTGTTACTCATCAAGAGTATGAAGAACATCTACAAAGGCTTCGCGATGTATCCTCAAATATTGATGAAGAGTATCTCTTGGGTTTTCAGAGGGATGAGAAACGATAAGGAGAAGAAAAAGTAATAAGAAGATTTTTTCCCCAGAAAAAAAATTATTATGCCGGATTTTAAACTAAAAACTGAATATTGGGAAACGTATCAAAAAGTCGAAGAAATTTTCAAACAGAGCCGCATCCTTAAACGGCAGTTAGAACTGGAACTTGGTCGTTGGAATTTTGTAGTCTTTGGACCACAAGGGAATGAACACACCATCATCAGAGTGGGGTCTGCAGTCCATATGAAGGTTAACGATTCTTTGATCTACATCGCCACGCTTGGAAATCCCGAGGAGGTTGGCATGCGAGGGATGCCGATTAGAGAATTTGCTCAAGGAGATGTGCCTATGGAGTTGAGGGACGTAGAGATTTATCAGATCGACCCCCTTCGACCGTTAACGATTTTTGATAAACGAAAGGGACCCCCCCCTTCGGAAGCTACCGAAAGAATCATGGAGGAATTTCAGGACAAAAATATTGCGGTCATTGAAACTCCGGATGAAAGTTACTGGAGCCTATCAGTCCTCAAGTATTTAAAAGAATGTGACCAGTTTTTTCCTGATGCCCTCACCGAAGCTCTTAAAAAGGGGCGTTTACCGATAAAAGGGCATTTTTTTTCCGAAACGATGAAGTATCACTGATCATCATGAAACTTAGGCGCTCGATAGCAAAGGGCTTCGATTTGTATGCACGCCCTCCTCGCAACAGTTGCTTAATACCAAGGTGCATTCAAAACAGATCAAGTCAGGGACGATCAAAACGTGAAAAGTGAGACGTGAAGTGTGAAGTGTTTTAAAACCTTACGTTTAACTTTTTACGATTTACGAAAACTGACGAGGAGCCAACAAAGATATGCACATGAAGGCGACTTGGTATAAAGCCTGAAAGAACAATGTTCAGGTTATGCTGACCGCACATCAAACCCTCAAAACAAAAGTCATCTCGAACAGTTTGATAATCACGGGATAGGGAATAACCGCTTTAATAAATTTGACTTTATAGTAAATAGCTGATACGGTATTAATACTTCCTTGGAATAAACCCCGTTAGAAGGCTTTCACACGGGGCATTCATCGCGTTAGAAAATTTTCTAATGGGATTTACTCCGTGTGAAAAAAAAATAAGAATTTTAAGTTTACCCCGTGTTTCTTCCCCCGTTAGATATTTGATATCTAACGAGGCAAGTTGGGCTTTTCTAACGGGGTAAAAATACATTTGATATCGGGAAAAAAAGAAGTTGTGTACGAAATTCAGTATAAAATCCATTTTTTTCCATGGGGTGAATTGTCAATGAGTTGCAAGGCTAAACCGAGTTTAGGAAAAGGAGCGGAAAAATATGAAAAAGAATAAACGAGTGTCAATTTTTTTGATTATAATTTTTTTCTTTTTTTTGGGGGGTGGTTTTGGATGGGGAGGCGAGTCGGAAAATTTAAAACCAGCTCCTGACCTTAAGTTAACGGACCTCAACGGAAATAATTTTAAGTTATCTGATTATAGAGGGAAAGTCGTTATCCTTAACTTTTGGGCGCTATGGTGTCCTCCTTGTCAGATAGAAATTCCTCATTTAGTGTCTCTTTATGACAAATATAAAGATAAAGGTCTGGTTATTTTAGGGATCGCCATTAGCTCAGGAAATGATAAAAAAATAAAAGAGAAAGCAAAGGAATGGAACATTAACTACCCGGTGATTAATGAAGAGGACTGTCCATCCGTCCGAAGAAATTTTAGGGAAGTGCGGACAATCCCAAACTCTTACATTATCAATCAGGAAGGAAATTTTTTTAAGAATTACGTGGGCTTTTCTACGACGACCCCGATCGAGTTGGAAAAAGACATTAAAACCCTTCTTGAACAGTAATCATTTTTTGGATGTTAGGCTAAAAAAATATGGGCTGTAAGGAGTATGATCTCATTATCATTGGGGGAGGGGCCGCAGGATTAACGGCTGGGATTTACGGGAAGCGATCTAAACTGAATACCTTGTTAGTAGAAAAGCTTCCTCTTATGGGTGGACAAATTGTATATTCTGAAAACGTAGAAAATTATCCTGGTTTTCCCGAGGGGATTTCGGGTGTTGATCTCAGTGCTTTGATGGAGACGCAGGCACGCGGATTCGGGCTTGAGATAAAGACCGGCGAGGTGATCGGAGTAAAGGATGATGGAGATATTAAACGGGTCTTGTGCGACGGAGAGGAATATCTTTGCCGAGCAATTATCATCGCTACCGGGGCTTCTCCCAATCTTTTAGGGATTGAAGGAGAAGAGCGTTTCATAGGGAAGGGAATATCTTTTTGTGGAACGTGTGACGGATTTTTTTTTAAAGACTTAGATGTAATCGTTGTTGGAGGGGGAGACACAGCTATTGAGGAGGCTCTTTACCTCACCCGGTATGCTAAAAAAGTTTATGTCGTTCATCGTCGAAACACCTTGCGTGCCACCAAGATTTCTCAAGAGCGAGTATTAAAAAACGATAAGATTGAGTTTATTTGGGATACCGTAGTGGCAAAGGTTGAAGGAAATACGTCAGTAGAAAAAGTGGTTTTAAAGAATGTCAAGACTGGAGCAACCTGGGAAAAACCAATCTCCGGTTTATTTGTTTTTGTAGGTATTAAGCCGAATATCGCATTTCTCCGCGAAACTGTCGTTCTGGACGAACAAGGTTTTATTGTGACGAATGAAACCTTAGAAACTTCAGTGCCCGGAATTTTTGCCGCTGGAGACGTGAGAAAGAAACTATTACGCCAACTTTCTACGGCAGTAGGCGATGGAGCAACCGCTGCTTTTGCTGTCGAAAAATACTTAGAAAAATTTATTGGGTAGGTTTTATATGGCGCCGATTTCTTATATTGCCGCATTTTTAGGCGGCTTACTCACTGCTTTTTCCCCTTGTGTCCTTCCTCTGATACCCGCGTATATCTCTTATATCTCAGATGTCTTCGTAGAAGAACTCATGCAGGATGGGAGCAATAAATGGAAAATACGAAGAAAGCTTCTCTTGAACGCCATTTTTTTTTCCGCAGGCTTTTCCTGTATTTTTGTGCTTCTCGGTGCTTCCGCCACACTTATCGGCAAGTTTCTGTTGGCTCATCTGCACGTCCTGAGCAAGATTGCAGGTATTGCGATTATTCTTCTGGGTCTATACTTTGTCGGCCTTTTAAAGCTCTTTAAAATAAAATTTCTTCACTATGATAAACGATTTCAGTTCCAGAAAAAATCTATTGGTCTTGGGTGGTCATTCCTGGCAGGTATGGCGTTTTCGTTTGGCTGGACTCCCTGTGTTGGTCCTATCCTGGCAGGAATACTGGCGTATGCTGCCACGCAAGAAACTCTTGACCAAGGAATTTTACTCCTGAGTCTTTTTTCTCTCGGCATGTCAATCCCTATTATTGCTACGGTCTTTTTTATTGGTTTTTTCAGCAAGCTCTCGTTTGCCACTTCTATTCTCCGGAATTTTGAAATTGTAAGCGGAATTCTCCTTATTGTTTTCGGAGTATTAATTTTTACTAATGATCTTCAATCGTGGGCAGGAATCATTACTTCAAAGTTCACTGGAGCAATGGCGTGGATACAGACTTTTGAAGAAAAACTTTTACATTTCAATTGATCAAAAAAGGAGAAGACTATGGGAAAAGAAATAACTTTAACCGATAAAAATTTTAATGAAGAGGTCATTAATTCCCAAACCCCGGTCCTGATTGATTTCTGGGCCGAATGGTGCGGGCCGTGTAAGATGATTGGGCCGGTCGTTGCAGAAATCGCCCAGGAGTTTGAGGGAAAGATCAAAGTAGGAAAAGTCAATGTTGACGAAAACCAAGCAACGGCGGCAAAATATGGCATTCGAGGTATCCCCACGCTCCTTTTTTTCAAAGGAGGTGAGCTGGTGAATCAGGTAGTGGGAGTTCAACCGAAAACCAAATTAGTGGAGCTGATAAACAAAATTTTATAAAATGTCTTTACAAAAAAAGAGAAGGGAACCCCCGATTCAGGTAAAAGGGGTAATTATTTTTTTTCTTGTTGTTATTGCGCTCTGTGTTTACACCTTTTATTTTCTTGTTCCTTCTCCACCAGAGAAAAAACCTGAATATATATCGACTCCGAAACCAACGCGGCCACCCGGGCCAAAGATTAAGGATTACACCGCAACCTGTCGGCAGATCAATCAGCAGATTTTGCTTTGCGCGAAAGATCTGGGAGCACATGAAAAGGACTTCCGGATTCTTAAAGAGCAGTCTTTGCAAAGCAAGGGAAAGAGATGGATCCATACTGAGGCGGAAATTTATTTTCCCCGAAACGTTGATCTGTCTGAAGCAGCCCAAACTCTGGGTAAGGAACTAAAAGATTTCCCCGGCCTTTTTTCAAAACGGGAAAAAGAAGAAAACCGGTTTTCTTTATCGCTGTGGTTAGATAAGGTCTTGAGCCATTCTTTTACGCTCCTCCATCGACCTCCTCAGCTTGCCATTATCATTGATGACATTGGAGAAGATTTGAAGCAGACCAAAAAATTTCTTGATCTGGGTATCCCCCTCACACTTTCCATTTTACCGGATCAATCTCATTCCAAGGGTTCGGAGGAATTGGCACATGAACGGGGTTATGAAGTGATGCTGCACCTGCCCATGGAACCCAAAAACCGTCCCCAGCATAATCCCGGCGCAGGAGCTATTTATACGAATATGGATGAAGGCAGAATTGCGGAAATAATCAAAAGCCATATCAAGAAATTTACCTATATCAAAGGAGTGAATAACCACATGGGTTCCCGAGCTACCGAAGATGAGAAGACCATGGGCGCCGTGTTAAAGGCCTTGCAACCAACCGGTCTTTACTTTGTTGATAGCCAGACCTCGTCTCAATCCATAGCTTATAACGTGGCCCGGGAAATGGGAATTCCCAGTGGGGAGAATCTGATTTTTATTGATAATGAACCTGAGGTAAATTATTCGAAAAATTTTATCGATAAAGCTATCACGCTGGTAAGAAAGAGGGGGCAAGGCATCATTATCGGTCATCCCCGGGAAACAACCCTTGAAGCATTGAGGGAAATGACTCCTAAGCTTAAGGCTGAGGGGATAGCGTTAGTATTTGTTTCCACGTTGGTGCAATGAAGATAAAAGGAATTTTATTTGTTGTCCTCATATTCTTGTTCGTTTCTCCTGCGTGGGGAAAGGTAGACATACTGGATATCCGGTACTGGAGTGCCCCTGAATATACGCGAATCGTGGTAGATTTAACCGGGCCGGCCTATTACGATCTCTTTGAGTTGACAGAACCAAATCGGGTGGTTATCGACCTGAAAGAAGCGAATACGCTTCTTTCAAAAAAAGAATTCATCATTAATGACCAGGTAATCTCAAGAGTCCGGTGGGGTTATTTTACCCCGGGCACATTAAGGGTAGTAGTGGATTTGGTTAAATCTGCGGAGACTAAAGTATTCACCCTGAAAAAATTTTATGATAAGCCCAACCGTTTAGTGATTGATATTTTTCGGTCTGATCTGGAAAAAAAAGAAGAAGAGAAAAGAGCAGTTTTTCAAAAAAAATCCTATGGAACTTATATCGTGGTCATAGATCCCGGACACGGAGGAGAAGACCCGGGAGCGATAGGTAAAGCAGGCGTGAAAGAAAAAACGATTGCCTTAGGAATTGCTAAAAAACTTCGTGATGCCATTAACCGGGAAAAGAATGTCAGGGCTTTTTTGACCCGGGAAAGTGATTATTTTATCTCTTTAAGAAAAAGGTGGAGGATTGCCAAGGAATATAATGCCGACTTGTTTATCAGCATTCATGCGAACGCGGGTTTTAACCGAAACAAAAAAGGAGCAGAAGTTTATTGCCTTTCCTTGGGGGGGGCGAGCCAGGAGGCTGCGCGTATATTGGCTGAAAAGGAAAACTCCTCTGACCTTATCGGAGGGGTAGACCTTGCTTCGTGTACGGACGGGGTAGATTCCATCTTGGTCCAGATGGAGCAAACGCGAACGATCAATGACGGTCTCATTCTGGGCAAAATTACTCTTGAGGAACTTAAAAAGGTCCATAGTATTAACTTTCCCGAACCCCTCCAGGCGGGGTTCGCAGTGCTCAAAGCTCCGGACATACCCTCAATCTTAGTTGAAGTTGGTTATCTTTCTAACCCTCAGGAGGAAAAAATGTTACGCACGTACCCCTTTCAAACTAAAATAGCGGAAGCTATTAAAAAAGGCGCCATGCTCTCCCTGCAACAGATTGGTTGTGAGGTAACCTTACTCAAATAGATAGCAATAATAAAAATTATCAATTTATCTTAGAACGATGCGACTTGGTTTTCATATATCAATTGCCGGCGGATTATCCCGGGTGATTCCCCGGGCTTTAAAACTCGGGTGTGAAACCATTCAGTTCTTCTCCCGTAATCCAAGGGCCTGGCGAGATAGTGTAGTAGATCGCGATGAAATACAGAAATTCAAGGAGGCTCTTGCCCAAACAGATATTTTCCCGGTTTTCCTCCATACCCCCTATTTGCTTAATTTGGCTTCTCAGGATCACGACCTTTATGCACGTTCAATCATCTATCTTGGTGATGAATTAGCGCAAGCCGAGAAGGTGGGAGCTTCATTTGTTATCGTTCATTCGGGAAATACACTCGGAAGCGAAGAGAAGGAAGCTTTGCAACGAGTTGCTCAAGCGATTAATAATGTTTTTGCGAAAGCAAACAATTCCGTTCAACTTTTGTTGGAAAATACCGCGGGACAAGGAACTGAAATCGGATATAAGATTTCTCACTTTCAGGAAATCATAGCTCAGGTCGAAGATCGAGACCGCATTGGGATTTGTTTAGACACGGCGCACGCTTTTACGGCTGGTTATGATCTTGCTACCGCGCAAGGACTGGATCACATGGTAGAGGAATTTGATGCTATGCTTGGGTTACCGAAATTAAAGGCGCTCCATCTCAATGATTCAAAAATGCCTCTTGGTTCGAAAAAAGACCGGCATTGGCACATTGGAAGGGGTGACATTGGTCGCTCGGGGTTTTCGAAGATTATTAATCACCCCAAGCTGGCACATCTGCCGGGGATTATGGAGACTCCCCGCCAAAGTAACGCGGATGACCGCCGGAACATGAAAGCAATGCGGAGTTTGATACGGTAATTTTCCATGGTGATTAATAAAATTAAAAAAATTATTGCTGATCGTCCCCGGAAGATCATTGAGGATAAAGGCCGTATCCCCGCGGCAGTCCTTATCCTTCTCTATGAAAAAGCAGGTGAGATTTACCTTCTCTTCACCCGGAGAACCGAGAAAGTAGCTGATCATAAAGGGGAAATATCTTTTCCCGGCGGGGCCCGGGACCATAAAGATGAATCATGGGAAACAACCGCTCTCCGGGAAGCCGCCGAAGAGGTTGGGATTATTCCTGAGACGGTTGAGGTGCTGGGCCTTCTGGATGATTGTCTTACTTTGTCATCGAATTACGTGATTGCACCGGTGGTGGGGACCATAGCTACTACTCCCCACTTTCAGATTAACCCCGATGAGGTGGAAGAGATAATCGAAATTCCCCTCTCATTTTTCCAGGATGTTTTTAGGCAAAAAATCTCCCCGGCTGACGAATGTGCTCCCAAGGCGCTCACGTTTCAATACCGTGAGCACCTTATTTGGGGAGTCACTGCCTGCATTATGAAACAATTTCTGTCTTTGCTTGCATTTATTGATTAAGTATTTTATTAATGGAGGACGATTCGTATTAATTTTCAGGATGTAAAGGGAACGTTATGACCAGACGACCGATAACCAAGGAAGGTTACAACGTGTTGATGAAAGAACTAAAATTCCTTAAAGAAAAGGAACGGCCCAAAATCATCAAGGAAATTGGGGAGGCTCGCGGGCACGGAGATATCAGCGAAAATGCTGAATACGAGGCAGCAAAAGACAAACAGGGAATTCTGGAAGCAAGGATCAAAGATCTTGAATACAGGCTCTCTATGGCCGAAATCATTGATCCTTCGACTCTATCTCACGACCGGATAGCGTTTGGAGCTACGGTGCGGCTGCTCAACGTAGAGACCGACGAAGAACAGACCTATCAGTTAGTGGGACCGGATGAGTCTGATGTGGCACAGAAAAAAATTTCCGTTTATTCACCCTTGGGCCACGCACTCCTGGGAAAACAAGTAGATGACAGCGTAATGGTTAAGGCTCCCAAGGGAGTTATTGAATATGAGGTTTTGGAAATTTCTTTCGATTAACCGACAGTTATTTATTGCGTCTCCACAATTACCTTGACAATCCCACCTCTTTCCTTCTTTTACCCTCAAGGAGGTTGCCATGCAGATACTCACTGAACAACTTATGCACGACCTGATTATTCACGAGGTAAAAAATAAATATTCTAAAATCCACAAAGAGGTTCACATTAATCCCGGGGAGGAAAAAAACTTTGAGATACAAGGACTCTATCCTGATATTGTCTTCGGGGG
>Ga0209164_1004553_pt1 | contig 12328 bp, 14 predicted proteins | sample MTBNYHSulfiMetaG_FD_187458 | JGI IMG/M metagenome (GOLD analysis project Ga0209164, IMG submission 187458) | Enrichment culture microbial communities from rom New York Harbor, USA that are MTBE-degrading - MTBE-NYH (New York Harbor Sulfidogenic)... | ecosystem: Environmental > Aquatic > Marine >...
CGGTGACCTGAAAATAGTAGGGATTTTGGAGGAGATCCGAACGGTTGGCGGGGGTTTGGGCGAGGACATGGCCAAGATAGCGGGGGTGATGCGGGCCGAGTCCCAGGTCCTCGTACAAAAGGGTCTTGCCATCCGCATCCTCGGCTTCGAGATTGATGGTGATGATCTCGGCGCCGGTCACCGTGTTCTGGTCCAGGGGGGTGGCGCCGTGCGCCCCTCCCACCCAGTTTTGTCCCCGTTTTTCATAGTAGAGGAGGGTTGCGCCGCTCTGACCGGATACGGCCTGGGCAGGCAACCCAAGCGCGACGCGTGCGGCATTGTCCTGGATCTGCAAGGTGGTCTCGGCACCCACGGCCGTGGTGGCCAGGTTGAGGCGGCCGGTCGAAGGGGGCAGGGCGGCCCGCACCGCAATTCCCGCTGCATCCAAAAGTGTGTGGACTTCCTGGACCGTGACGGCCTCTATGTCCTGCACATTGCCACTGCCGACGGCATCGACAGTCCCTGTGAAGCCCAGGACGTCGATGGCGGACACCACCACCCGGGCGCCTGTGCCGCGGCGATCGCTGCCGATCACCAGTCGGTCGCCGCCCTCCAGGCGGGCGTAACCGTGGCGGATGCCGGTGTTGATGGTGCCCAGCAGGTCCGAGCGGCTGATATCGCCGGTGGGGATGGGGACCTGCTGAGCCACGCCGTTGATGGCGATTTCTATTACCGTGTCGGCCGGAATCGTCACCGGATCCGCGATGGCGGCGGCGGCCTCGGCTTCGGCGGCGACCCCTTCAAAGACTATCGTCGCGGTTCCGGAGCTGAGAATAATGCCGAGTTCATCGCCGGGGTTAAGGGAAAAGGGCGGTGTACCGCCTGTGATTCGTGCCGGCTGTGCCGGCGTGGCGGTGGTGCCACCCACGCATAACAGCGAACCGGCCGGTGCTTTGGGCATCACGGCCGGCGTCACGCGTGTCTTCCGGGCAAAGATCCTCACCCGGCCGTTGCCGCCGCTGCCGGGATGGCGTGCCGCGAAGCGGGCCACGTTGCCGTCCTGGGCCAGGATGGTGGAACTGGCCACTCCGTCCGAGGTGGCCTCGCCGTCCCCATTGGTGCGGGGGACGAACGTGCGGCCGATATAGAGCCGTTTGCCGCCGTTGTCGAAAAAGGCCCGTGCCGCGTGGGCCATGTGGTTGGTCGTATTCGGGCTGGCGTCCGTGCCCGATCCGAACGACAGGTTCTGCAACCCGCCGTAAATGCGTTCGAATTCACCGAAACTGGTGACCACTTCGGGTGTTCCGCTGAGCGGGCCCTTGCGGGTGGGGCCCACGAAGGCGCAGGTGCTGGTGCTGACACCCTCGATGGATTTGGCCCTGAAGCTCACCTCTTCGACGTATACCCCGGGTGCTAAGTATTCAGGCATGACACGTCCTCCCTTTTTATTCCTCTTCTGTTAACTTGATATACAAGGTCATGGTTCGGGCTTGTCCGGTCTTCAGCGCCAACTCGAGGCGCGGGCGAAACAGATCTTCGCCGGCCGTCCGGAATGATTTGCGCCAGTCGCCGCAATGCGTCTCCATGGTTGCCGGATCCACCGGCCAGGGCGTCGCGGGCGTCACGATCGACTCCACCTGAACCGGTGTTTGGGTTTCGATTACCGAACCGGCGGCCAGCCAGTCCGTGGGGTCCGGCGCGTCCGAATCATCGTCCGAATCATCGGGCTCCTCCCCGCCCTGGGAAAAGGTGGTGATGAGGATCCCCGGTACGATGACGATTGCCTCGCCGCGCGGATCGCTCAGACCGCTGGTGAGCAATCGTCCTTCCGTATCGAGCACCCGCAGCAGGACACCGGGAAGCGGCTTGCGGGCCGGCATCTTTTCCGAATCGTAAACGGCCGCGCGGATGATGCTCCAATTGGGCCTGGTGCGCGCAGCCGGTGCCGCGAACATGGGAATCTCGATGGGTTCGAAAAGGTTTTCGTCATGATCTGGGTCCGGATCGCGGGGGAGCTGAAAGGAAAAGTGGCGGTCGAGATATTCTCCCAAAGGGTCCCGGACCGTTACGGTAAAGTTCAGGGAAAACAGATCGGGGCCCTGTGGCGCTGCCGGCGGCGTTTCGAATGCCGATAGGTGGGATGCCAGTCCCGTGGCGGAACGGATCACGTGCAGAAACGATCGATTGATCGTGAAACCGAGCGCCGGAGAGTGGATGCGGAAGGTTCTTTTGATCCTGCTTCCGGTCACCTGGTCGATGAAACACAGTGCGCCCAGCACCCGGCGGTCGATCGTCTCTTTGATTCTAATCTGTTTCATCTCCGCTTTCGAGCTCTCCATATCCGAATCGAGTGGCCACCACAGGCCGACCCGCTGCGACCTCGTCCGGATCGATGCGCACCACACGGGCGATATACGGTAATGAGAGACGGTAGTTGGGAGTCAATACATCCCACAATCGCATCAAATCCTCGTTGCTCATCTCCATGGGGACGATATGGATCTGGTCGGCGCCGTCCCATTCACCCGAACCGGACAAGGTCGATTTGTCGAGGATGGGATGCTGGTGCAGTTGGGACATGACCCACGCCGTGATGGTGTGCTCGGCCAGGGCCGAATCGGCCCAGATCATAATAAGGTAGAAGAGGGCCAGCGACAGCGGATGCGGCGTGATCTTGGATCCACGCGAATGGGTCTGGTTGCGGGTGTTGGGATCGATTTCGATCCGGTACAGATAGAGCGTCACCGCGGTTCCCATGCTCTCGGTCTCGGCCAGTTCACCACTGGAGATCAGCCGGAATTCGCACGGGTAATCACTGCGCAACGGTTCGGGATAGGAATTGCGCAGAAAGGTGATCAAGGAATCGCCCACCGAGTGGACTCTGAAATAGGTTGCCATGTGCCTTGAATTGGTTTCGGGATTCGGTTTATCGGCTGATCCGGGCGGAACGATCGTCCTCTATTTTGTGCCGGGAAGAAGAGACATAACTCCGTCTCCTGGTTTCCATGGAGATCATGCGAAGGGCCTTACGGAAACCACTTCTGGCGTTTCATGACGCAAGAACGGTACCATCGTCTATGGACGCGTCGGCGGCTGGAACGGAAAGGCGCGGTTGCAAAGGAATCGGCGGTGGCCGAGCGGAAGGGGAAGGATAATTAAAAAGGCCCTGTAACATTGGAATGCCACAGGTCGCGTGCCGGATGGTGATCGGTTCCGGGTCTGACGGCCGTGCTGAACCGATGGGTGTTCAGTGGGCCGGCAGCGTGGCTGGTTTCGGGTGGTGTCACATCGACTGTAACGCCTCGAAGATTTTCACCACCCCGCTTCAGCATGCGGGGGTTTTATGGTATGCAGATCCTATCGCTCGACCGATGCCGGCCTCATCGCAAGGCATTGGGGAGTCGATCGGAGCTGGGCATGGTTGGTTCATCTGAAGCGTTCGCCATTTATGTCAAGCGCCTCGTATGGGGGTGGTCGCTACTACTGTTGTTGATTTCCTGCGGTGCCAGGCAGCCGGTGTCCGAGCCGGCACCCTACCTCGAGGTGGGCGTGGCAAGCTATTACGCGCGCAAGTTTCATGGCCGCCCGACGGCCAGCGGCGAACACTACGATGAAAACGCCATGACCGCGGCCCATCCCCACCTGCCTTTCGGGACCCTGCTCAAGGTCAAGAGCCTCAAAAATCACCGCACGGTCGTGGTGCGGGTCAACGATCGCGGGCCGTTCGTCAAGGGGCGCATCGTCGATGTTTCCAGGGCTGCGGCCAGACGGTTGGGAATGTTGCAGGACGGCCTCATGCGGGTCGAGGTGACCCTTGCCGAGTCTCCTGACGGCACTAGCTGATGGATATCCAGATATCGGGCCAATGGGTCATTTGTGGCTGGACACTACCTGGCGAAAGCCCAGGGATCGAAGGTATCCTTGCCCTCACGCCGCTCCAGATTCGGATCGATGACGGTATTGAAGGCCACGCGTTCACTGTGCTCGTCGCATCCGTTGGGACAGACCAGTCGGCCATCCTTTTTCTTGAACAGTATTTTCTTGCATTTCGGACATCGTTTCATCACGTCACCTAAAATTGGGTATAGCAAAACCGCGGTCTTTCATCGAGAACCGACCCGCGATTGCATCAGGTTGAGTCGTCAAACTCCGTACTTTTCGGTCACTATGGCGAACAAAGCAATTTCAGTGCCATAAAAAACATCAAATAAATACGGCGTGATATAAAACGGCAGTCTTTTTCATGTGGGGAAAGCGCCAGGAAGTGACCGGATATTTCTTCTCACGTAGGAACTTTTTTTCCTATTGGCATTGCCTCGAATTTCCATAAGCCATATTTGTTTTGCACTCCGGCCACTGCTATTTTATGCTGATGTCGTCTTTCAAATATGACTAGATATACGGAGATGGCATGGAACCGTTGATCGTTTTTTCGGTATTTTTCCTGATTGTCGTTCTCGCCTGGCTGGTCGGGACTTATAACCGTTTCGTGAAATTCAAAAACGGCATCGAAGAGAGCTGGAGCGGCATCGATGTGGCGCTGAAACGGCGCCATAATCTGATTCCGAATCTGATCCGCGCGGTTGAAGGCTATAGCGAACACGAGGCCACGCTTTTCCGGACCAAAGGCGACTATTTGACCGGATCGAGCGGGGTTTCGAATCGCGTCGAAGAGGAGAGCCGAATCTCCGAATCCCTGCGCGGTCTTTTGGGATTGGCCGAAGCCTACCCGGATCTCAAGGCCAGCGCCAACTTCATCGCGCTCCAGGAAAACTTGAATGAGGTCGAAGAAGATATCCAGAAGGCCAGAAATCGATACAACCGATATGTGGGCAAATTCAATACGCTGGTCGAGTCCTTCCCGGCCGTTTATATTGCCAGACGATTCGGATTCGAAAAGCGGAACTACTTCACGCTTGACCTGGCCACACAACGGGAACTGCCGGAGGTAAATTTTTCTCCATCCAGCAGCAAGGAGTAAACGGTATGGAACGATTGACCGACGATATGAAAATAGACGACATCGATCCAAACGGTGCTTCGAAATTCACCCGGAAACGCTTTGGCTGCCTGCAAGTCATTGGATTGATGACCCTCGCCGTTCTATTGACGGCGGGATTGACCTTTTTCATTGTTAAAATTTACTTCTTTCCCTCTGAATTCAAGCCCGTGACCTTGAACCCCGCCGAGGAAAAAATCCTGGCTGCCAAATTGGAGAAGCTCGATTCAGCCGGCGGCGGCAATATCCCACATCGCCTGGATGGCACCGGGAGAGCGGCCCCATCCGATCGGGCAGAAGCAGGTGCAACGCTTGAACCCGAACGTTACGACGAAAGCAAAATGAAAAGGGAGATCGCCTTTACCGAAAAGGAACTCAACGGCCTGTTAGCTAAAAATACCGATCTCGCCAGGCGGTTGGCCATCGATTTGTCCGACGATCTGGTCAGCGCCAAATTGCTCGTACCGGTGGATCCAGATTTTCCGATTCTCGGCGGGAAAATCCTGCGGGTCAGGTCCGGTATGGGATTTTCCTACACCAAAGGAAAACCTGTCATCATCCTCAGGGGCGTCAGCATCATGGGGGTGCCCATTCCCAATGCCTGGCTGGGCGGTTTGAAGAATATCGATCTCGTGGAAAAATTCGGCTCCGGAAACGGCTTCTGGAAGACCTTGGCCGACGGCATAGAGGACTTGAGAGTCGAAGACGGTCTGTTGAAAATCAAGTTCAAGGAATGAGCACTATGCCCCGGCCTAGTGCAGTCACGCCAACGTTCACAGCAAAGCCGGTCGCAACGATGCGGCCGGCGACGACGCGGCCATGGCCACCCAGATTGGCCTGCGCAACATGGAGCGCTACAGCAATGAAAACAACGCATGGCGGACCGGGCACATTGCGGTCGTGGACGTAATGGAAATGGAATTGGCGCGTTAAGCCAAATCGACTACTCTTATGAACGCCCTTGGAAGCTAATGCCAAGGGCATTTTTTTGTTTCGTAAAAAATCCATTTTTTTTCCAACGGTGTGACCGGATCTGTCACACCCCTTTGATAATGTCGCCTCCAGAGGATGAAACATCATTTCAACCCAGGAGGACGACATGACCTACCATTGCACGATTCAGGACGGCCAGGAAGCCTACGAGTATCACGGCAACACCGCCATCGAGCGTACTCGGATGATCCATGGCAGTGTGCAGCGCGACTGGCTCTTTTTCGATTCGGCCGAGGAGGCCGAGGCGGTTTTCAACGATCATTGTGCGTGTTGCGAGGCCGCGTGATGGCCGGGCGTCTGATCGGCGGGGTGATCGATTGCGCGGCCATGGCGCTGTTCGTGGTCTTCAGCGCGGGTTTGACTTGGCTGGTCTGGTATTGAGCGGCAGGCTCAGGGTGATGGTGCAGCCGGTTTGAGGATTGTTGGCCGCCTCGACCCGGCCGCCCATGGCGGCGACCAGCTTTTTGACCAGAGCCAGGCCGATGCCCGTACCGCTGGTGGTGCGGGTCAGGGCGCTTTCGGCGCGGTAGAAGTCGTCGAATATGCGTTTGAGGGCTGGGTGGGGGATGCCCGGACCGCTGTCGGCGACCGCGATACGCACCCATGGGCCTTCGATTCGGGCATCGATGTGGATATGGCGATCCGGCGCATTGCGGCCGAACTTGATGCTGTTCTCGATGATGTTGATCAGGACCTGGAGCATGGCCTCGCGGTCGTAGGCCATTTCAATCTCCCGGCCGGTGCCGATGGTCAAGTCGAATCCTTCCTGGGCCAGCTTGGGCGCCATGATGGCGTGCGCTTCGTTGAAGAGATCCTCCAGGCGGCCCGGCTGCAATTCCACATGGTGCTGCTTTTTTTCCAGCTTGGCCAGGGTCAGCACATTGTTGATGAGGCGCGAGAGGCGGGTGCTTTCCGAGCCGATGATGCCAAGGTATTCCTGCTCGCGCTGGGGGGTGGCGGCGATCCCCTGTTCAAGCATCTCCACGTACATGCGGATATTGGTCAATGGGGTCTTCAACTCGTGGGTCACCGACGAGACGAACCGGGAGCGGCGCTCGGACAGATCCACCACCGACCGTACGCTGTGGTAAATGGCGAGCAGGCCCAGCAGCAGGACCGCACCGAGGGCCGCCAGGGCGATGTGCACGCTCTTGCGGGCCGGAGAGGCCGGGATGTGATCGCAAGCGATGGCCGCGCTGATGAAATCGAACGGTGCCGGAAACGTCCGCAGGGCCACGACCCGCCCCTCCCGGGCCGCGGCACCCGTTTCGAACCTGCCGTTTTGCGGATCGTTGCCGGCCACCTTCAGCGTCAAGCGAGAGAAGGCGGCCATGGGATGGGGCGTGAAATAGGCGTCGGCCATATGCTGCAGAAACGGCTTGAGCATCAATACGAAGCCCTGCCTGAGAATCTGGTCGTTGACCGCCACCCGGCGGAAAATGAAGACCCGCTCCGAGTCGATGAAGAGAGACTGCATGGGCGCCACCTCGACCTGGAATCGCGGCCGGTCCGAAGCCGATTGGGACGCTTCGGGGGGGCTGGGTGCCGCGGCCGGCGGCGTCGGCGCTTCCCGGCGTTTGACCGTATCCATCATGGCGTCGAGTTCGGCTTCGGCCGACGCCGTTGCTTCGGGGTGCGGAGCGACGGCGTCGGCCGCCTGGCCCGCCAGGTTTGACATTTGACGCGGTGTGAGCTCCTCGACCCGAACGCTTTTTTGACCGAGACGCGTCTGGGGCGCCTTGCGTTGGGGGGCGGCCAGGTAACGTTCGGCGAATGTGGATGACTGCGCTTCGGACGTTTTGGCCTTTGCCAATGCGTCCTTAGGCGGTTCAGGTACCGATGAGGGGAGAGACCATTTTTTTTGATTGAAGGCCTGGTTAACCTCCTGGAGCGCGGCGACCACGCCGCGATATTGGGCTGGGGCCTGCCCCAATTCGGCGGTCAAGGGAGTTTGCATACGGCCGTCCGGTTGGTTTTGCAGATATCCGAGGATATAGGGCTCGTTTGGCGGCGTGGAGAGCGACGGGGTCTTGCCGTCGGATGCCGGTGCTTGATATTCGTCCACGGCACGGCGCTCTTCGCGCTGGATCAGTTCGGCCAGCTCTTTTTGCATGTCATCGATCAGCGCCTCGGCGAAAAATTCGAGTTGGGCCAGTTCTTCCCGGGCCACGCCCGTATAGGTGCGCCAGACCACATAGGAGAGCGGCACGGAGACCGCGATGCAAAAGAGAAGAAAGTAGAGTTTTAAACGGACCACCGATACCCCTCGCCACGCACCGTCTCGATGAGCTGGATTTTTTCATCCAGCAACGCGATCTTTTTGCGCAGTTTGAGAATGTGGATATCCACGGTGCGGGTTTCGATGTCCGCGTCTGCGTAATGCCACACCTCGGTGAGCAGCTCTTTCTTGGACACGATACGGTGTTGGTTCTGGTGCAGGTAGACGACAAGATCCATTTCCCGGCGGGTTAGCTCCTGGATCCGTTGGCCGCAGGCGGCCTGCAGGTTCTGACCGTCGAAGCGGATGCCCTGGTACTGAATCCGTTCGTCTCCCGTGGGCTTGCCGCTGCGCCGCAACACCGCCTCCACGCGGACCATCAATTCCCGCAGGGAGAAGGGTTTGCTGATGTAGTCGTCGGCACCGGCCTTGAAGCCGGTGACCACATCCTCTTCGGCTCCCTTGGCGGTGAGCATGATGATCGGCTGGGTCGGCTTTTGAGTTCTCAGCGTCCTGCAGATGGAAAAACCGTCCAGGGTCGGCAGCATGACGTCCAGTAGCACCAGATCGTAGGCGCTGCCCAGGGCGGCGGCCAAGCCGTTTCGGCCGTCATCGGCCCCGTCGGCGGCATAGCCGTTAAAGACCAGGACATCCTGAAGACCGTTGAGAATCGCGGGGTCATCTTCGACGATCAGGATGCGCGCTTTGGGTGCCTTCATTGTTACTCTCTCCCTCGATGGCGGTCGGCGCCGATAAATCTTCGGCCGTCCGTCGACAGTTCGGCCAAGATTACATCAATCCCCCGACCCTGCAAAGTAAAAGTTTTGTAAAAATCTGCGCCTAACCTTTTGCATTTCTTTGAATTGTCTTTTTCCGGGGTGGGCATAGAATCGCCCCATGACCGACTGGAAAAATGAATCATTCAATGAAGGAGGAAGGGAATCATGCGCACATTGAACAAAGGAATGGTTGTGATCGTGGGGTTGATCGCCGTCACCGTGGCGGTATTGGCCTTTATGGGGATGCATCCCGAGCCCGTTCAAGGCGGCCCGCTGGCGGTCAAAGCCGGCGACGGCCGGGTGAGTGTGGCAACCCGCATCACCCAGGACAAGGTCCTCGTCGGATCGGATGGCCGGGTTGCGATGGCGGTGACCATGGCGGCCGCAGCCGTGATGTCGTCCGACGATTTGCCGGTGCGTCCGGTGGATCTGGTGATCGTGATCGATCGCAGCGGCTCCATGCAAGGGCAGAAAATCGAGGCGACCCGCAGCGCCGTTCTGCGATTGATCGATCGGCTGACCCCCGGGGACCGGCTGGCCCTGGTGAGTTATGCCGACGGGGTACAGGTGGTCGCGCCGCTGACCGCCATTTCGGCCGACCGGCGCGTCCAATTGGCCCGACTCGTGGCCCAGATCCAGGCCGGAGGGGGTACCAATCTGGGGGGCGGGCTGCGGCAGGGCATCGAGTTGCTTCAATCGGCACCGGACACGGCGCGTCAGAGAAGGGTGATTCTGATCTCGGATGGGCTGGCCAACCAGGGAATCACCGATCCGGGTGCCCTGGGGCAAATGGCGGCCGCGGCCTCTGACGGTCACTTTGCGGTCAGCACGGTGGGCGTCGGGCTGGAGTTCAACGAGTTGCTCATGACCACCATCGCCGACCACGGCCTGGGCCGCTACTATTTCCTGGAGGACCCCCTGGTGTTCGCCCAGGTGTTTGAAAAAGAGTTCCAGTCCGCGCGTCAGGTGGCGGCTTCCGATGTGACCTTAAGGGTGCCCCTGGTCGAAGGGGTTGGACTGATCGATGCCGGCGGTTATCCCATCCGGAGAGAAGCGGGTTATGCTGTCGTGCGGCCCGGCGATTTGCTCGCCGGTTGCGAGCGCAAGCTGTTTCTGACCTTCCAGGTGCCCACGGATCGAGAAGGCCGGTTTTCGCTCGGCGGTGCACGGCTGTCCTACCGGTCCCAGGGTAAGGAACACGCGCTGGCGCCGACCGGGGAATTCTTTGTGGCCTGCAGCATGGATCGGCAGGCGGTAACGGCCAGCGTGGACAAGGAAACCTGGGGCGGGCATGTGGTTCAGGAATCCTACAATCAGCTGAAAGAGGCGGTGGCCGATGCGCTGCGGCGGGGAGAGGCCTCGGAAGCCGAACAGCGCATCCGCGACTATGCGGCCGAGAAGCGCCAGATAAACGCCACCGTGGGATCCGCTGCCGTGGCCCGTCATCTGGATCAGGATATCAAGGCATTGGAGGAGACGGTGGCCGAGACGTTTGCCGGGCCGCCGGCCGCCGTGGCCGCCAAGCAGAAGCAGAACGCCAAGGCGCTGCAGTACGAAAGTTACCAGGAGCGCCGGGCCAAGAAATAGACGAAAAAGGAGAAGAGAAGATGGGCATGATGACACGCATATCCAGATTGTTCAAGGCCGACCTGCACGGCGTGATGGATCAGGTGGAAGACAAAGCATTGCTGCTTAGACAGTGTGTGCGGGAGATGGAAAGCAGCCTGCAGCAGAAACGGCAACGGTTGGACGGCTTGAACCGAACCTACCGCCAGATGGACGCCGATCGCGAGGCGAGGGGAAGGGAACGGCAGAAAGTGGCGGCCGATCTGGACTTGGCCGTCCGCAAGGAGAAGGACGATATCGCCCGGGCATTGATCCGCAAGCGGCTGGTGCTGGAGGCCGACGACGACCGTTTGGCGCGCCGGCGGCAGCAGTTGGATGCGGAGCACGCCCGCCTGGGTGAAGTGCTCCGGCAACAGGAGGAGCAGTTGGAGCGCCTCAAGGTCAAGTGTGCGGCCTACTGGCAACAGACGGAAAGGTGTGCCGTGGATGACGCGGCCGAGACGTGGGGCGATGCGGCCGGCCATACTTATCCCACGGAAGCGGAGATCGAACTCGAACTGCTGCGCTGCAAAGAGAGCGCGTCCCAGGGAGGTGTCAAATGATCAAACCCGTGCGCACGACCATCGTTTTCGGTTTGGCGAGCGGCCTGCTTCTGCTCCCGGTGGCATGGCTGAACGCGAACCATTGGGGCTGGTCCGCGGCGTTCCAGTTGGCCCTTTGGGCCGAGGCCTCGCTCTATGCCCTGCTGCTGGCCCGCTGGAGCCGAACCGGTCTGCTGTCCCTCGTTTTTCCGCTGGGGATTTTGCTGGGCGCAGCCCTCTGGCCCCAAGTCTCGGCCGCCTTCTTTCTGCTCGGACTGGGGATTTTCAGCTGGATCCGCAGCGGCATCTGTTTCAACCGTCATTCCCTGCGGGGGTTGATGGCCGAAGTGGTCACCGTGGGCGGCGGCGCCGCCCTGGTGGCCATGTGCCGGCCGACCACGCCGTTGACATGGGCAGTGGCCGTCTGGCTCTTTTTCCTGGTGCAGGCGCTCTACTTTTTTATAGTGCCCGGGATGTCGTTGTCGGACGGGACGAAAAGGGTCGAAGATCCTTTCCAAACGGCCCTGCGGGAAGCCGAAAGGGCCATCGAGTCCTGATCCATTGTGTGGCAAGGCCACACACGAAACCCTATGTGAGACGGCTGAAAGATTATTTCAATCTATGCAGCGCTTCGATCAAATCATCGAACTGCTCTCCGTTGAAGCAGAACTGCATGCGGGTGAAGCGCTGCCTCAGCCGTTTAACCTCTTCTCCCACCTCCTGGCGCCGCAGAATCACATCCGCCATGAGCTGGGCTACCGTTTCGAAGTCCTCGGGCTGCATGCCGAAACGGGTCATTTCGGCCACGCCCAGGCGCAGGGCGCCGGATGCGGTAAAACCTTCCTCCTCGGGCGCGGCCTGGAAGTTACAGATGATGTGGTTGGATTCCAGACGGCGGGCCGTGTCGGGTCCCTGGGCATATCCCACCTGGACGATGACCTGGTGGGTTTCGGTAAAGTCGATGGCCGGATCGCCGGCCACGTCCAGGCCGCAGGACTTGAGGGCGCGGGCGAAGGCCTTGGCGTTTTGAATGACCCGGGATTGGTAGTCGTCCTTGAAGACGTTCATCTCCATGGCGGCCAGCAGCAGACCGAGCAGCGTGCCGAGATGGTGATTGCTGACCGACCCGGGGAAGGCGCGCCGCTGGATCGCCTCCCACAGGGGCATGGCGAGCGGATCGGCCGGATCCATGTCGGCGGCCACCACGCCGCGC
>Ga0209164_1004554_pt1 | contig 12328 bp, 7 predicted proteins | sample MTBNYHSulfiMetaG_FD_187458 | JGI IMG/M metagenome (GOLD analysis project Ga0209164, IMG submission 187458) | Enrichment culture microbial communities from rom New York Harbor, USA that are MTBE-degrading - MTBE-NYH (New York Harbor Sulfidogenic)... | ecosystem: Environmental > Aquatic > Marine >...
TTGGTCGCAATCTCTGGCCAGCCGCCGCCCCGCTGGCTGATGTCGATGATGGGCTGGACGATGTAGTAGGTGGGGAAGATGCGTCCTATCCACTGCGGAATCTGAGGGAAGAGGTAGATGAGGACAGGGGCGTAGAGGAAGATGCCGAAGAACTTCACCACCGCGAAGAGGCTGCTGGTGTCCTTAATGACGGAGGCGAGCAACAAGCCTATGTCAGCGGCCATGATCGAGCCCAGCACCAGCACCAGGACAAGCAGCAGCGGTTGGGCGCCGAAGGCTTGATTGATAACGAGCATCAGAATGCCCATGCACAGGCTCAGCACGATGCCGAGGATCGCCTTCGCCACGAAGACGTCCGCCACCGTCGTCGGGGTAACAACCACTGCCTGCAGTGTCCGGTTCTGCTTCTCGGCTATGATCGAGGTGGCGGGCAAAAAGATTCCTCCTATGAGCACGGCGATGAGCACAATGAACGGCAGCAGCCGGTCACTCCACGGGACACTCACCTCGTCGCCCAGGGCGACGGCCTCAATGTCAACGGGCACCTCCTGGCCGGCGAGTTCCCTTATCAGGTCGGCGAGGGTGACGGACAGAATGGTACGGTTCTTGGCCAGGCTCTCGCCCCAGACGTAGGCGGTGATCTCGGTCGTCTCTCCCTGCAGAACGGCGTCGTCGAACCCGGCGGAGAGCACTATGCCCATGTCCACCACGCCGCTCTCTACGGCCTGTTTCAATCCAGAGACTGTCCCGTAGTCCTTGGTAACGACTGAGTCAAGCTGGCGGGAGAGGGCGACCAGTTGGGAATCGCCCTCATCCATGATGCCCAGCCGTGGCTGCTCACTGAAGAAAGTGCCGAAAACCAGAGAGAACACCAGTGACATGAGAAGCGGGGCGGCGACGGCCCAGATGAGGATGAAGCTCCTCTGGCCGTGAAAGAACTCCTTGCCCAGCAGAATGCCCACGCGTTTCAGGCTCATCGGAATCTCCTTCCCAGTGCGGCAACGCCGGCCACTACAACCGCCAGGTCAACCCCCAGCAGCACCAGCAGGTTGAGCGAGACGTCGCTCCAGCCGGCTGCAAAGGCCGAAGCCTGGTGGACGGTATCGGCGAGGTAGTAGGACGGGATGACCTTGGCCCAGCCGGAGACAGTGCCGGGGAATAGTATGCCGAATGCCGGGATGATGAAGATAATAAGAATGAGCATGCCCCATCCGAGGGATGACATCATGTCTCGGGAGAGAGAGGCTATGAGGAAGGCGAATCCGGTGACGAGCACGGCGCCGAGGAGCAGGGCGGTGAGGATGATGAACGGCTGGCTGTTGAGGCCGCCGATGACAGCCATGAACAGTGCCGCCTGGCCGAAGGCGAGGCCGATCCCGAGGAGCCCTTTTGCGGCGAACAGGTCGGGCACCCTCATTGGAGTCACCAGCAAAGCCCGGCCGGTGCCCTGTTGCACCTCGTCGGTGATGAGACCGGCCAGGCCTATCATCTCGAACAGCACCAGGAAGACGGCGAGGAGGGGGCGCATGCGGTCCCGTATCGGTATCTGCTGGCCCAGCATGTCCGGGCCAAGGACCTCCGCCGATATGTCGACGGCCAGCGGCTCCCCCACCTGCAGGTATGCCAGCTCTCGTATGACAACCTCGACGGCATCGGTGACCTCGGCAGGGGTATCCGCCGTGGAATAGACGGTTATCTGTGGTCTTTCGCGCGAGGCGAAAAGGTCAAGTATGTCCGGGGGGAGGGCGACCCCGACGGCATACTGTCCATCCGTCACTGCCTCCACGAGGGCGTCCTCAGATTCAACTTCCTCGAATACCAGCCCTTCTCTCGCCACCTGCTCGAACGCCGGGGGCACCACTTCAGCGTAGAGCCCGACCTGCAGGGTCTCGTTGACCGAGCTTGGCATGACGAAGTAGATGACGATGTACAACACAAGTCCGAGGGCGGTCATAAGCCCGAAGAACTTGTTCCTGAAGAAGAGGGAGAGGTCCTTTGCCACCAAAGCGGCGATTATGCGCAGGCTCAACGTCTACGCCTCCGTTTGGCGGGCTTCGCCGTGGCCGGCTTCGGCCCGATGAGCCCGCGTCCGGTGATCTCGATGAAGATGTCTCCCAGCGTGGCCTCCTCGCTGTGGACCGTTACCACGTTCTCTGTGGAGAAGAGTTCATGAATGGCCTCGGGCGTCTCGGACGTGTCCAGTGCCACCTCGCGGTTCTCAAGCGCGCCGCTTTGACTGGCCACCTCAACCCTGAGCGCCCGCCTGCCATACTGCTGTTTGAGTTTGTGTGGGGTGTCAAGGGCGACAATCTTACCGTGGTTGATGAAGGCGACCCGGTCGGCAAGCTCATCCGCTTCCATCATGTCATGGGTGGTGAGAAGGACCGTTGTGCCCTGCTTGCGAACGGTGCGAATGAGGTTGCGAATGGACTTGGCGGATGTGGGGTCGAGCCCGGCAGTAGGCTCGTCGAGGAAGAGGATCCTGGGGCGGTTGACCAGCGCCCGGGCTACCATGAGGCGCTGCTTCATGCCTTTGGAGTACGTCTCCACCCGGTCCTTCTCGCGGCCGCCGAGTCCAACCCTCTTGAGAAGGGGATAGGGGTTGAATGAGCGAGTGCCAAACAGTCGAGCGAAAAGCTCCAGGTTCTCCACGGCGCTCATCTGTTGGTAGAGATTGGACTCCTCGAAGCACACGCCAATCTTGCCCTGCACCTCATTGGTGTAGCGCGCCACATCCAGCCCCAGGAGCACCGCGTGGCCGCTCTTGGGCTTGAGCTGACCGGTCAGCATCTTGACCGTGGTGGACTTCCCTGCCCCGTTGGGCCCGAGAAACCCGAAGATCTCGCCCTCGGCGACACTGAAGCTTATGTGGTCTACGGCCACCAGACGGCCGTACCAGTAGGTGAGGTTCCTGGCAATAATCGCGTCACGGGCCATGGTGACTCCTTTCGGGTGTCATTCTTGTGTTTGCAGGCTATCGTTCCTTCTCCCCATCAACCCGTACATGTAGAGCGAGGCCAAATCTCGCACGAGTTCCGCGTTGTGCTCCGGTGATTGAAACACCTCGGGATGAGCGAGAAAGCCTCTGCGGAGAATGTCGAAGTAGAGCAAGGTCGCCTCCTGCGAGACGTCTGGGTTGATGTAGCCCAACCTCTTGCCCTCTTGGAAGAAAGCGGCCAGCCGTTTGACGGCCTCCTGGTACATGGATTCGACATACTCCTGCATCACCGGGTCATTGGAGGCAACTGCCTGCACCAGCTCACCCTCGTACTGCCGGGAGAGCTCCGTCTTGTCGAAGATGATAAGGTCCAGTTTCTCCAGGAAGGGCCTGTCGCTATCCATGATCGCCCAGTATTTGTGCACCGTCTCCTCCAACAGCCGCCTGATGACGTGACGCACCAGCCCTTCCTTGGTGCCGAAGTGGTTGTAGATGGTCGTCGGAGAAACGCCTGCTTTGCTGGCTATGTCGGCTATGCTTACCTTTCTGAAGCCGAAAGCCTTGAAAAGCTCAATTGCAGCCTGGTAGATGCTGTCCTTCTTCCTCTCCTTCCGCCTGTCAAACCCGTCCATTGCTCCCTCGTATCTGTGGTGTGGGGAAGTTATGTAGCAAGTGTAGAGGCATTATACAATAAGTACAAGTGGTTGTCAAGGCTTCTGGGAGGGGAATGCCTGTGACCAGGGTGAGAGACGCCGGTTGAGCGTGTCGGCTCAGGGGGAAAGTGCGCTGCATACGATGGGGGGTGCTGGGCGCTTGTCAGGTGGTCTCGCTCTCGGTCTCCGTGGCCCACTCCTGCATCATCTTCTTGATGCGCTCGGCGAGCTTGGGGTTTGAGCGGAGTCGCTGAATGAAGACGGGGCAGCCCTCAAGGAGGGAGTTCTGTGCCGCGGACGCCAGGGAGGCAAGGAATTGCGGCATGCCACCCTGGTCTGCTCCGGGGAGCAGGGCCCCGGGCATTGAGGACTCCAACTGCCTTTTCAGGTCTTCCTCGGTGACCCGTATTGGCAGGACGCAACTCTTGTACCACGGGCATGTCTTGCACTGAACCAGTGCCTGTGCTTCGTCGAGGACGTCTCCCATAGTAATCACCTCACGATGTGCGGCTCAGCCAGCCTGGGCCTCCATCTCGTCGTATAGCCTGGCGATGCCCTCATCGAACCTCATGCTGGCCTGGTCCTCCATTGCCGGCTCGATGGGGTAGAAGCTGATGAGGTCGTGGGTGCGTTGCACTACCTCCTCTTTGCCGCATCCGTCGCGGCGCAGGCTGTCCACTCTGTCCCACATCTGACGGAAGTAGTCCAGGGCTCTTGCCGCCTCGGCCTTCTCGCAGATCTCACCGTGGCCGGGGACGATGACGTCAACGTCCATCGGCTGGATTGTCTCCAACGCCTCTATCCACTGCCGGAAGTTGGCCTGACCCTTGTAGGGGTGCATGTTGGACACCAGGGTGTCACCGGTGAACAGTATTCTATCCTCGACCAGGTAAACGAAGATGGAGGAATCGGTGTGGCCTCCGGCGTGGATGAGGTATAATGTGGCGTCGTCCAGGTGGAGCGACATCCGGTCGGTGAAGGTCAGGTGAGGCAGTTCTATAGGCAGGTCATACACCTGCTTCTTGATTTCAGGGGTTAGGTCCTGATTCGCCGACACGAAGTAGTGTCGCATCGTGCCGTCAGGCTTCACCATCTCTTCGTAGGTCGACTGGTGGGCGACGATGTTGCGGCTGAACAGGGCGTTGCCTAGGCAGTGGTCAAAGTGATGGTGCGTATCGATGAGATAGGCGATGCGGCCGTCACCCAGCTTGGCCACCGCATCCTTCCACTGCCGGATCTCGTCGGGCAGATACGGGGTATCGATGAGTACCAGACCCTGCTTCGTTTCCACACAGGCCACGTTTGCCCCCATAAGCGTGGTGTCAACGTAGGTGCGGCTCTTGACCTTCTGTATGCTCATATGTCCTCCCCTGGGGCATTATAACACAGCAGCCAGCGCTGGGCACATGGTGGTGTCTGGCCCCAATCCGTTCGCCCCAGGCCCTTCGGCTGCGTTCAGGGCGGGGTTGACTTCTTTCAAGGGGGACGTTGCGGCATTTGGTCTGGCGATGCCCAGAGCATCTGCTCTGGGCTACCCTTGGTTGTAGCGTCGTTCACCCTGAGCCTGTCGAAGGGCGATGGGGGACGAGGGAATATAGGGGCGTTCAATCGAACGCCCCTACAGCTACGGAGAACCGCGGTGGTGCGGCGAGCGGCGGGCAATGTGAAGGATGCCTAGCGCGGTCTCGCGAGATGTGGCCAACAAGCCACGCGCGGTCTCGCGACATGTGGCCAACGAGCCAGTGGCGGGCAACAGGTCGTGGAGCGCTGTTCAGTAAATGACGCCTTCGCCCACCAGGACAGCGAATTCCTCCATGGGCATACCGAGAAGTTCGCAGAATACATACTCGTTGTGCTCGCCCAGCAGGGGCGAATGCCTGGTTGTTTCGGCAGGGGTGTCCGATAGTTTCCACGGTGGGGCAAGGAAGGTATGCGTGCCGGCTTCAGGATGGGCTACTTCGACGAAGGCGTCGCGCTCCAGCAGATGCGGGTCGCGGGATAGTTCCTCTCGACTCAGAGAGGGAAAGGCGGCTACGCCAGCCCTTTGAAGGATGTCGGTTACCTCGTAGTGGGTGTAGTTGGCGGTCCATCTGGAGACCAACCCATCGAGCTCTTCCTGGTTGTGCCACCGGCTCTCGGCATGGGAGAACCTCTCATCGCTGAGCCAGTCAGGCTTGCCGATGGCGTGGCAGAAGGCTTCCCACTCCGTATCGGTGGCAATGGCGATGCTGACCCACTTGTCGTCGCCGCGGCAGGGGTAGCAGTTGTGGGGGGCCATGAGGCTGTCGCGGTTGCCCGTGCGGGTGGGGCTTCTCCCGTTCATGAAGTAGTCCATGAAGGCATCGCCTATGATGCAGTTGGTGGCTTCCCACTGCGAGACATCGATGAACTGGCCCTCGCCAGTAAGGGCGCGGTGGACGAGCGCGGCGGCAACGCAGAAGGCAAGGGCGGCACCGGCGAAAAGGTCGAGGCGGCCGCGGCCGCCCGATAGACTCGGCATGCCGTCGGCATAGCCGGTGAGGTCGTACAGGCCGCTCAGTGCGGCGAAGTTGGGGTCGTAGGCGCGGTAGTCGCGCTCGGGGCCGGAGGCTCCCCAGCATGACATAGACAGGGCGATAATGTCCGGGTTGATTCCCTTGAGAACAGGGTAGGTCAGGCCGAACCTCTCCATCATGCTCCCGCTGAAGTTGTCCGTGACCACGTCGCTCATGGCGACCAGCCTCTTCACCAGCTCAATCCCCTTTGGCTGCGTCAGGTTGATGGTAACGCTGCGCTTGCCGAGGTTGAGGCTGTTGTACATGGTGCTCCGGTTGACGTCGGGAGAAGACTGCCCCGGCTCCGGGGTGCCGCGTCGTGTAAGGCAAAGGTGGTCCTGGCTCTCTACTCTGATGACCTCAGCACCGAGATAGGCCAGTAGCTCTGTGCCTGAGGGACCGGCCCACACCCAGCAAAGGTCGGTGAGGCGTACCCCCTGCAAGGGCTTGCCCCTGGGCGTCTGGTTACGCGTGGTCTGCGGCCTTGGCGGGTGGCCGTCCATCCTTACACCAGGAAGTTGCTCATTGTGCTGTCCGAGAAGGGGAGCAGGGCGTTCAAAGGCTATGGGCGAGGCGGAGAACACGCCTAGGCCCCGCGGGTAGCCAAGCGTACCGGCCTCGGAGTGCTCCACGTCGACGAAGAACTCCCGTGCCTTCATACGCTCCGTGCTAGGCACCTCCGCAACGGTGTAGAGGGGGGAAGCTGGGCAGCGTCGCTTCTGCAGCGCGTGGAAGATCTCCTCCCTGCAGTGTTGTGATAGCCAGGGTTCCGCCAGCGGATGAATCTCTTCGGGGCTCAGCCAGCGGCGTTCCTGTGGGGTGCTGAACCTCTCCTGCGTGGCCCACTCCGGGTTGCCCATGAGGTCCATGAAACCGCGCCAGGCCCTGTCCTCCAACAGCATGAGGAGAACGCTGCCGTCCTTGCAGTGGTGCACACCGCTCCCGCCGGTGAACATGGACGGGCTCCCCCTCAGCTCGGGGTATCGATGCTCGAGATAGAGGGCGATATCGGTCCGCTGCAGGTGGAGCAAGGCCTCCTGCTTGGAGACATCTATGTGTTGCCCTGTCCCGGTGAACAGGCTCGAGTACAGGGCGGATAGAGTAGCCAGAGAGGCAAAGATCCCGCAATCGTATTCCGCAATGTATCCGCCTTCCCTGATAGGCTCGCGCTCCGGCTTTGTGAGCAGCCGCGGGTTGACCGGCGTCATATAGCCCAAGCCGCTTCCGTGGGAGACATTGAGGTAATAGGCCTTGAAGTCCTTGTAGGGCCCGGTCTGCCCGAAGGGGGTAATCGAGGTCATGACCAGGCGAGGGTTGATGTCCCGTAGTGTGGCGTAGTCCAGTCCCAGCTTGCTCAGGGTCCCGGGACGGGTATCTTCTATGAACACATCGGTCTGCAGTATGAGGCTCTTGAACAACTCTCTGTGGGCGGCAGACTCCAAGTCCAGTGTTACGCCCGACTTGTTGGTGTTGTTGTAGAGGAACAGGCCGCTGCGTTCGGGGTGGGGGATGTCACCGGGGAAGGGGCCTCTTTGTCGGGCTATGTCACCCTGGGATGGCTCGATCTTCGTGACCTCAGCGCCGAGGTCGGCCAGCAGCTTGGCGCAGTAGGGGCCGCTCACGAACTGGGCGTACTCCAGTATCCTTATGCCGGACAGGGCTCTACTGGGCATAGTCGCATCTTTCCTCATCAGTAGATGATGCCCTCGCCCACCAGGGTGGCGAACTCCTCCACAGGCATGCCGAGGAGCTCGCAGAACACGTATTCGTTGTCCTGGCCCAGGAGAGGCGAGTGTTTGTCGATCTCTGCCGGCGTCGCTGACAGCTTCCACGGAGGGCTGAGGAAGGTGTGCCTACCCGCTTCGGGGTGCTCGACATCGCGGTAAGCGCCACGCTCTAGAAGGTGAGGGTCGCGAGCCAGCTCCTCGCGGCTCATGCTGGGGAAGGCGGCGACGCCGGCGTTCTGGAGAATCTCAGTCGCCTCGTAGTGGGTGCGTTCAACGGTCCACCGGGTGATCAACCGGTCAAGCTCGCTCTGGTTCTGCCATCTGGACTTGGCATCAGCGAATCTCGGGTCTGTCAGCCACTGGCGGTTGCCTAAGGCGTGGCAGAACGCCTGCCATTCGTCATCGGTGGCGACGGCGATGCTCACCCACTTGTCCTCACCCTGGCAGCGGTAGCAGTTGTGAGGGGCCATGACCGGGTCGAGATTTCCGGCCCGCGAGGGGCTCCTACCATTCATGAAGTAGTCCACGTAGGTATCGCCGAGAAGGCAGGTCATGGCTTCCCATTCCGACAGGTCGATGAACTGCCCTTCTCCCGTCTTGTCGCGGTGCGTCAGGGCGGCGATGATGGAGAAGGCGAGAGCGGTGCCGGCGGAGAGGTCGAGGCGGCCGCGGTTGTCCGACCTGCCTGGGGCGCCGTCGGGATAGCCGGTGAGGTCGTAGAGGCCACTGAGCGCGGCGAAAATGGGGTCATAGGCGCGGTAGTCCCGCTCGGGGCCGTAGGAGCCCCACCCCGACATGGAAATGGCAATGATGTCCGGCTTTATCTCCTTCAGCATGGGATAGTCCAGGCCAAACCGCTGCATCATGCCCCCGGCGTAGTTGTCAGACACGACATCGCTGATGGCGACCAGCCTCTTCACCAGGTCAATGCCTTCGGGCCGGGTGATGTTGATGGTGATGCCTCGCTTGTTGAAGTTGAGGCTGTTGTAGGTGATGCTCTGGTTGACGTCGGGCGGGCGCGCCCACGGCCACGGCGTGTTGCGGCGGGTGAGGCAGATATGGGACTGGCTCTCTATCCTGATGACCTCGGCTCCCAGATAGGCGAGCAGCGCAGTGCCCGACGGTCCGGCCCAGACCCAGCAGAGGTCGGTGAGCCGCACCCCCTCCAGCGGCCTCCCGGTTGGCAATGGCGCGGCGCCGCTCGAGAAGCGTGGCTGTGGCTCAGCTGCAGCGGACAGGCTGCCGGTGCGCAGCTCCTCGTTGTGCTGTCCCAGCAGCGGGGCGGGCCGCTCGAAGGCCGCTGGCGTTGCGGAGAACTTGGCCAGCGCGGAGGGATGGGTGAGGCGTCCCGCTTCTGGGTGCTCGATGGTGACGAAGAACTGCCGTGCCTGCATGTGCTCTTCGTTGGGGACCTCGCCGACGCGGAAAAGGGGCGCGGCGGGGCAACGTCGCTTCTGGAGGTCATGGAAGATTTCGTGGCGAGTGTGCGCATCAAGCCACGGCCTCAGGCGAGCCTCGACCTCTTCGGGGGTGAGCTGGCGACGCCTCTCGGCGGTGGCGAACCTCTCATCCCTGGCCCACTCGGGACTGCCCATCGCCTCGATGAAAGCCTGCCAGGCCTGCTCCTCGACCACGAAGAGGAAGACGTGGCCATCCTTGCAGCGCTGCACCCCGGTCCAGCCGCTCACCAGGCTGTCGTCGGCCCGGCTCTCGCGATGGCCGGTGGCAAGATACATCGCCATGTCCGGTCGAAGCAGGTGCAGCAGCGCTTCCTGCTTGGACACGTCGATGTGCTGCCCGACGCCGGTGGCTCTGGACAGTCTGAGGGCGGCCAGCGTGGCCACGGCGGCGGATACGCCGCAGTCGTACTCCGACATGAGGCCGCCTTCTTTCAACGGCTCACGCGCCAGGATTGTGGGGTCACCGGGAACCTGGGGACAGGTGTAGCCGATGCCGCTGGCGTGCGCCACGTTGAGATAGTACGCCTTGTAGGTGCGGTGAGGTCCGGTCTGTCCAAATGGGGTGACCGACGTCATCACCAGACGGGGATTGATGTCCCTCAGCGCGACGTAATCCAGCGCAAATGGCTCCAGCGTGCCGGGCGTGGTGTCCTCGATGAATACGTCCGCATCTCTGACGAGGTGCTTCAATACCTCCCGGTCTTGGGAGGATTCCAGGTTCAGGGTGATACCACACTTGTTGGTGTTATTGTAGAGGAAAAGGCCGCTGCGTTCGGGGTGGGGGGCGTCGCCGGGGAAGGGGCCCCATCTCCTCGCCATGTCACCTTGGGGTGACTCTATCTTGATGACGTCGGCGCCGAGATCGGCCAGGAGCTTGGCGCAATAGGGGCCGCTTACGAAGTGGGCATATTCGAGTACTGTTGTTCCGTGCAGGGCCTTGTCGGGCATTCTGCCTCCTCGCATTGCACATCAAGAAGAGATTGTATCAGGGGGTGGTAGGGAGAGTCAAAGCTGATCTTCACGGTGCCCGCTGTCCCGCCGCGGGGAGACCTCAGTCCTGTCATGGGAGTGGGCCCGGCACGAGAAGCGGCGATACATCCGCCCGTTGGGAGTATCGCCGCGCAGTTTCCGTGTGAGCTACCGCGCTGCTCCTTGCCCTGAGACACGTTTCACCCTAACCCTCCAGGGGAAAGGGAATCGTGGTGGTGGGGAAGCCATCTGCACCTATACCGCCCAGTGTGCCCCCGTAGCCTACGCTCTCCTGAGGTGCCACCTGATGCCGAGGATGGCTAGCAATATGATGATAACGACGGCGGCGGCGAGGCCGATGATGAGAGGCCAGTTGATCCACAAGTAGTGGGTGAACTCTCCGGTCAGGCCCTCGACAGCCACAACATGGCGCCCGGCTGCGTTGCCGGTCAGGGTATATACCACCTGCTGGCTCTCCCCCGGGCCGAGGTGTACGGTGTTGTTAGCTACTGCCTCGCTGTTGACTTCGAGAATGATGGGATAGCCAGCCTCGTACTTGCCGGTATTGGTTACGGTCACCGAGACTTCAGCTTTGTCACCTGTCCTCACGGCAAAGGTGAGGAAGGGCCATATCTCAGTGCGGGACGGGGTTACCGAGAGGTTGCTCACTTCGAAGGCCGGGACCTCAGCGAGCGTGGCTAAGACGGTGAAGTGGTTGATGAAGCCCTTCAGACTGGCGATATCGGCGACCTGGGCGGCCTCGGTCTCAATCTCGTTCCACCCTGCCCCGTCGTGGTAGGCCATGAGCGTCCGCACGGCGTCGCCGGAAAGGTCATCAAGGTTATAGCCGAGCGTCAGGCTCGCCTGTTTGTCGAAGGTGGTGCCCGATGGTTGGAAATCGTAGGCATCGCGCACCAGCAACGTGTTCACGGGCAAGGTAGGGGCGCTTGTCTTCCTGATCTTGATGAGCTCCACCGGGTTCCCTTCGCTGTCGAGCACCTGGGTGCGCTTCTCGATGAACAGGAGGTGGAGTTCGTCGGGGCTGTATGCATAGCAGTCGCCGCAGAGGGCGCCGTCAGCAGTGGTTGCGACCCTTGTTATCCTGCCGTCGAAGTCGACGGTGAGTGTCTCGGGGCATGGATTGGACCAGTCTCCTCCGATGTCGCCGCCACCGATAGAGGGTGCCTGGAGCGTTATGACTTGCTGGCATTGGATCGCATTGCCGCAGTCATCGGTGGCGGTCCACGTGCGGGTTATCTCCGCGGGGCAGATGCCGTTGACAACATCTTCGTAGGTAATGTCGACGTCGTCGTCGCAGTTGTCTGTGGCGGTGGCGTTGCCCGTATCGGCCGGCTCCGTGGAGTTGCCACACAAGATAGTGATATCCGACGGACAGGTTATGATGGGTGGTGTGTTGTCGTTGACGGTGATAGTCTGGGTAACATTGATCGAGTTACCGCATTCGTCGGTGACGCTGTAGGTCCTGGTGATGGTGCCACCGCATGGAGAGGTCAGCTCGGTATCGCTTACGAAGGCCACGACGGGCTCTGCGGTGCAGTTGTCGGCCTCATCGGTGACTACGGTGATATCAGGGTCAGGGACGTCGGCCGGGCACTGGACGGTGACCGGCGCGGGATTGCTGGCGGTGGGCGCGGTGTTGTCGTTGACGGTGATGGTCTGTACCTGGTCGTCGGCGTCATTGCCGCAGTCGTCGACGAGGCTCCAGGTGCGGGTGATGATCACGGAGCAGGGGTCGGTATCGTTGACGGAATCGGCATAGGTAGCCTCGCCGACGCCGCAGTTATCGGCCTCGTCGGTGACATCGCCGGTTACCCCCACCGATGCATCATAGGAACAGCTTGCATCGCGGTAGATGGTGATATCGGCGGGCCTGGTGAAGGTAGGCGGGGTGTTGTCCTCGACGGTGATGGTCTGTACCTGGTCGTCGGCGTCATTGCCGCAGTCGTCGACGAGGCTCCAGGTGCGGGTGATGATCACGGAGCAGGGGTCGGTATCGTTGACGGAATCGGCATAGGTAGCCTCGCCG
>Ga0209164_1004555_pt1 | contig 12327 bp, 12 predicted proteins | sample MTBNYHSulfiMetaG_FD_187458 | JGI IMG/M metagenome (GOLD analysis project Ga0209164, IMG submission 187458) | Enrichment culture microbial communities from rom New York Harbor, USA that are MTBE-degrading - MTBE-NYH (New York Harbor Sulfidogenic)... | ecosystem: Environmental > Aquatic > Marine >...
CGGCGTCGGGATGCTCGGCCTCGGCGGCCAGCAGCCAGAAATTGCAGGCCAGCACGTTGGCGGGGACAGACTCCAAGGCCTCGCCGTCCGCAGACTCGGAGGGTTGGCCGGCGAGCAGCTTGGCAAGCGCCAGGTTGTGCTGGGCATGGCTATCGGGGGATTCCTCGTGCTCGAGGCTGGCCCCACCGGCCAAGATCAGGATGGGCAGCGGCTCGCTGAGAACGGTCTGGGCGATGGTGTTGTACCAGTCGAAGATGCGGAAACCGATCTGGTCTTGCTCACCGTCAGGAGTGTAGTAAGGGCGCGCCCCGGGCCAGCGTTCGGGGCCACCAGCGCCCCAATTCAACGGACGGTTGCCCGCCCAGGCGTAAGCCCCCAGCACCAGGCTTTTCAGCAAGGCATGCTCCCCTCTATCCTGCAAAGCGCCCAGGGCGGCCTGCAGGAAGGCGGTATCCCAGTAATCGCCGCCCGGCTCGAGCGGGGGGAAGACCGGCGTCAAACCAGCATCGAGCAACTCCTTGGCCAGGGGGATGTAGATATCCAGGAAGCGCTCGACGAGGTCGCGGCGCGCCCAGGAGCCGGTCGCCCAACTGCTGTGGCAATTTGGCCGGTCGAAGAGCGCCACGTAGCGCACCCCCCAGCGGCAGTAGGCGTCGTAGATGGCGCGCAATTCACCGGGCTGGGGAGGGGCGATCAGGGAGACATCGAAGTGCAGCACCGGCTCGATGCCGTCGGCGATCAAGGGGCTTAGGAAATCTTCCGGGATGGCCCGGTCGAGGGGCGCTTTGAGTGTGACCCAAGAGGCGCCCAGCGATCGCAGGCGTGGCAGCCAGCGCTCGATATCCTGCTGGCGGTAGTGCTCTGTGTCGGGGTAGTAATGCAGGCCTAAGTGGTCGGTTGAGTTGGCGGATTGGTCCATGTCGGTCTCCTGAACGAGCTAGCCTTAATGTTGCAAGAGCTATGCCAGGAGACTGGCTGGGAGACGAGATGGCGCCGAAGCGGGCGTGCTATAATGCCAAGCCAGCAAAGGAACGCTAAGCGGTTTCAACGAAATCTCATGATTCTGGTCACAGGCGGAACTGGTTTCATCGGCCAGGCGCTGATTCGCCAACTGGTCGAGGACGGGCACCGGGTGCGCGCCCTGGTGCGGCCCTCCAAAGCCACCCCCAGGCTGCCCAAGGGTGTGGCGGTGGAAGCCTCCATCAGCAGCATCACGGACGAGCGCGGGCTGCGGGCGGCGATGGTGGGAGTGGACAGCATCTACCACCTTGTAGGGGTGGAATGGCGCGGGGCCAGGGAGGCCCACCAGATCGAGATCGACGGCATCCACAACCTGCTGGATGGCGCCAAAGATGCCGGCGTGAAGCGCATCTATTACCTCAGCCATCTGGGGGCCAACCGTGCTTCGGCTTACCCGGTGCTCAAAACCAAGGGGGAGGTGGAAGAGGCCATCGTGCGCAGCGGGATCGAGCACACCATCCTGCGGGCGGGGCTGATCTTCGGCCCGGGCGACCACTTCACGACGGCGCTGGCCAAGCTGCTGTACGCTTTCCCGGGCTTCTTCCCCATCCCAGGGGACGGCAGTGCCCTGATCCAGCCGCTGTGGGTGGAAGACCTGGTAGCTATCCTGGCCTGGATGCTGGAGAGCGAGGTGCACCGCAATCAGGTCTACGAGGTGGGTGGGCCGGAGCAGCTCACCATCCGTCAGGCCATCGAAGAGGTGATGGCGGCGATGGGCGTGCGCCGTTACCTGGTAGGGCTGCGGCCGTCCACGCTGCGCATCCTGGGGGTGATCGCGGAGTACTTTCTGCCGCGCCTGCCGCTCTCGGTGGATTGGCTGGACTATCTGGCGGACAGCCGGGTGTGCGACCTGGACTCGGTCTCGCGGCGCTTCGAGCTGCTGCCGGCGCGCTTCTCCAAGCATCTGGGTTACCTCGAGAACCGCCATTGGGGGCGAGAGTTGCTGGGCGACCTGTTCAGGCGCTGAGCACACCACTTTTCCCCCAAGCTCACGGCGTTGATAAATCAAACTCCTCCGCCATCGCGTTTGCGCGATGACAGCCCCTCATATATACTGCCTGATAGACGTTCTCCCCGCTGAAAGTGGGCAGGCATGCGCACCTATGATGTCACCCTGAACATCTCTCCCGACCTGGTGGTTTGGCCGGGGGATCCCAAAGTGAAGCTCGAGCGTGTTTCGAAGATTGAGGAGGGGGAGGTCTCTAACGTCACTCGGATAGAGATGAGCGCGCACACCGGTACGCACGTCGACGCCCCATTTCATTTCCTGGCAAAAGGGCAGACGGTCGAGAAGCTGCCGCTCAAGGTGCTGATGGGCCGGGCCTATGTGCTGGACGTGGGCGACGCCGAGCTAATCACTGCCGACCTGCTCAAGGATTCCCCCATTCCGCCGCGTAGCAAACGGGTGCTGTTCAAGACGCGCAACTCGAAGCTGTGGGCGAAGAAGGATGGGACGTTTGCCGAAGATTACGTGGCGCTGGATGGCGGGGCGGCCGATTATCTGGTCAAGCGCGGGGTCAAACTGGTGGGGGTGGATTATCTCTCGGTGGCCCCATTCAATGATGTGAAACCGGCCCACGAAGTCTTGCTCAAGGCCGGGGCGGTGATTGTGGAGGGCCTGGACTTATCCAAAGTGGACCAAGGCCGCTATACCTTCTACTGCCTGCCGCTCAAGCTGGTAGGAGCCGATGGCGCGCCGGCGCGGGCCATCCTGGTGGGTGTGTAACTTTTCCCCCTAGAAATCCCCAATCAATTTATATCCCCAGCTAATAAGGTGCGTCCGCCATCGACGACGATGACCTGGCCGCGGATCATCTCGGCGGCCGGGGTGCACAGGAAGGCCACCACGTTGGCGACGTCTTCGACGGTGGCCAGCCGCCCGGTGGGGTTGGCGGCCGCCAATCGCTCGAGGATGCCTTCCTGGCGGGTGCTCTCGAAGTGCTGGAGCGCGTCGGTGGCCACCAGGCCGGGGGAAACGGCGTTAACGACGATGTTCTTGGGGGCGAACTCGATGGCCATGTAACGGGTGAGGGACTCGATGGCGGCCTTGCTGGCGCCTACCACGGCGTAATCCGGCAGAACGCGGGTGCCGCCGGGGCTGGTCAGGCTGACGATGTAGCCGCGGCCGCGTTTTTCCATCAGCGGCACGGCCCGCTGAGCGGCGAAGAGCAAAGCGCGGGCGTTGATGTTCATGGTCCAATCCCAGCCCTTGGGGCGCTGCTCGAGCACGGGGCGATTGTAGCCGGAAGCGGCGTTACTCACCAGAATATCCAGGCCGCCGTACTCGGCCTCGATCTGGTCGAACATGGCGTTGATCTCTTCGATCTCGCCGACGTTGGCCTTCACCAGCAAAGCCTGCCGACCGAGGGCGCGTATCTCTTCGGCGGTCTGCTCGGCGGGGCCGCGATTGCGGAAGAAATTGATGACCAAATCGGCGCCGTTGCGCGCCAGATGCAGGGCGATGGCGCGACCGATGCCGCGCCCGGAGCCGGTCACCAGGGCCATGTGGCCCTCGAAGGGGAGTTGTTTACCTGTCATGGTTTCCCTTTTCAGCGCCATGCGCTTTGCGAGGATAAGCGGATTGGCTTGAGTGAATTGCCATGGAATCTAGCATAGCAGATACTATAACACAGCGGCCAGGGTGAGGTTTCCCCAACCCTCGCCGCTGGGCATGGAATGATAAAAGCCACCCAGACGAGATGTCCAGGTGGCTTAGTATGGAAAGAAAGGAGGCTATCGGGTCTTAGCTTGCCAGTGAACGCAGGGCCTTTTCGACGGAAAGCTCGCCCTGGCTCAACTGGTCGAGGATCGCCAGGCGCTGCTCCTGGCTGAGGGGCTCCACGTGGGGGGTGGCGACGGAATCGCGCTCGGAGGCGACCAGGTAAAAGTCACCGGAGACGGTGTGGGTGTGGATGCGTGCGCCGCCTCCGCCGAACTCGGCGACGGCTGAATTTCGCCTGGCGGTGTAGCGGGTGGCGGGCAGGGAGGTCTTGAAGCGGCCGCTCAGGCTGTGGGAATGCACGGTGCAGGCGGTGTCGGGCGGCACGATCAGGGCGATATCGCCTGAGACCGATTTGAACTGGAACTCGTTCTCTTCACTTCCGATGGGCGAGGCCTGGATTTGCAGGTTGCCGCTGACGGTGGAGCAATTCAGGGAGGGAAGGTCGCACTCTTGCAAGATGATGTTTCCCGAGACGGTCTTCAGGCGCGCCTGGCCGCTGAGCTGCTCGCCGTGAATGTCACCGCTGACGGCATCCACGTGCAGCTCGCCGGAGAGTCCGCTCAGGCGCAGCTGCCCGCTGACGGCGTGGAGATCGAATTCCCCGTGCAGGCCCTCGAGCGAAGCCGAGCTGCTCACGCAGCGCAGATTGACGCTGCATTGCTGGGGAACCTGGACTTTGAAATCGACCTTGCACGGGCGGCGCACGCGCCACCAGCCATCCTGGGGGTGGCGGGAATAGGCGTAAACCGCGCCGTTCTCGTCTTGCCCGATCTCGATGATGGTTTGCTCGGCGTCGCCGGTATCGAGCTGCTTCTCGGCGGTGACGAGGACGACTTTCTCCTCACCGGCTTCGATGGTCACACTGCCACGGACGTTCTTGATGCGCAGTTGGGCAAGCCCATCGACCTCGAACTGTTGGGTTTGGTTTTCGACGGTCATGATCCTGACCTCATTCGATGAAGATCTCGACGTGCTCGCCATCTTCCTCGTCGATGACGTCGACGATCTTGCCGGTAAGCCCGGTGCGGATGGCATTGGCGATCTCCTCGACGCCCATCTCGGGGACGAAGCTGGTGGCGATGTTCATGCCGGCGTCCACCAGCGCCATAGGCAGGTTGACGCTGACCTTGGTCTTGCCGGTGATGGAGTCGGTCACGCGCACGCGCATGTAGCGCGCGTCGGATTGCCGGGCGACGCTGCGGCTTCGTTGACTGCCTTCATGCAAGGCAGCCAGCAGCTTGGCGCCGTCTTCCGGACTGATCTTGCCATCCTGGATCATTTGTAAGATCTTGAGTCTTTCTTCACTGGTTGCCATGAGACAACTCCTTTCGATCCGGTAAAAAAAACTAGCCGATGAAAACTTGCACTTGCTCGCCGTTCTCGCTTTCGTCTACTTCGATGTAAAGCGGCTGGTCGCTGTTGAGGTTGTTCTCGAGCGCTAGGATGATCTCATCAACAGCGGTCTGGTTGAGCCCTTCGATGTGGTGGCCGAAATTGCGTAGAAACCAAGTCGAAAGCCCGATGGGGATGGGAAAACTGATCGAGATGCGTTCAGGCTTTTCGCCCGGGGACTGCTTGACGCGTACGTGCAGCCAGGGAGCATCGCGGCTGGCGAAGGCTAGGGCGGTCAGGCCGACGCCGAACAGCAGGAAGAGTAGCCCGACGTAGAACCAAAAGCCGGTCCCTGAGGATTGCGAGATGGCATACATCCCGTAGCTCGATAGCAGCGTAATGGCCACGCCGACCCACAGTGGGATCATCCACCAATCGCGCCATCTTCCCAGCTTGGGCATCTCCGCGTGGGGGTGCGGCGCGTGGGCGGTGATCTCAACCGCGTCCCCTTTGGGAGCAGGGTGACTTTCATTGCCAGCGGATGCACGGAGCAGATCGGCAGCCTGTTCGGGCTTGAGTTCGCCGCGCTCGACCTTTTCCAGAACCTGCATGGCATCCTGTTCGCTGAGGTCTTCTGGCGGGCTTGGCTCATCGGTGAGCCCGGAGAGCAGGCGAGCGCCCTCATCGGGCGAAAGCTCACCGTTTTCGATCATTCCTAAAATGCGTAGGCGTTCATTTTCTGATGGCATCGTTCACCTCTCCGGGGAATTGGAGATCACTTTTTGGATTTCTTTTTTTTATCGGTTTCTTCTTCGGGCGTGGCAGGAGCTTCAGGAGTCTCGGGGGTCGCCGGTTCTGCGAAGGTCGCCGGTTCTGCGGGTTCCGCCAGTTCTGCCGGGGCCTTTGGCAAGGCCTCGACGGGCTGCCCCTCGAGGGCGGCCAGCAAGACCTCGGCTTCGTCGACGGAGATCTTCTTGTCGGCCACCATTTGGAGGACGACCTGACGCTCTTCATCCGAGACCGGCTCGCCCGGCTCTTTGGGTAGATGGGGCGGGAAGCCGTGGGCGGGGCGGCGCAGGTGCAGGCGCTTGGTGCGCTCGGCGGCCGCCTTGGCCTTAAGAGTGGCGCGCCGGCGGGCATGCTCTAGCTTATGCTCCAGTTGACGCTGGGTTCTGGCGATCTTGCGCTCGGCGCGCCGGGCGGCATCTCGGGCTTGCTCGGTGGCAGCGGTGTTGATCTGGGCGGAGAGCCCGCTGAGCTGGGCGTTGAGGGCCTCGATCTGGGCTTCGATCTGGTCGGTCACCTGGGCGGAGATCTCCTCGGCCAGGTTGCTCAGATCGGCGAAACCGGACATGTCGTCGGCGAAGTCGAAATCGAAGTCGAAGCTCCGACTGTAGCTTTCGTCATCGCCTCTGGCGACGAATTCAACGCTGCCCTCGGCCTGCAATTCGATGACGGCCATCGGCTCACTGCCCAGGCTGAATTCGTGGCTCTCACCCTTGACGATCTCGGTGCCGTCGGGGGAGATCTTCACGATGATGGATTCCGATCCGCTGTGCAATTTGACGTGTGCGTCGGTGGTCTCCTCGACGCGGCAATAGATGGAGCCTTCTGTTGAAACCTTGTATTCGCTGCCGGGAACAGTCTCGAGCCGCAGGTTGGCGTTGCCGGAGCCATCCACCGACACTCCGATGAACATGCCTCGCAAACTCAGGTTGCCTTCTAGGTTTTCGCAGACGAAACTCCCGTCGATATCTCGAATGGTGGCGCTGCCTTCGATGGTCTCGACGCTCAGATCGCCCTCGATGTGCGTGGCGGTGAGATTGCCGTTGACCTCGTTGACCGTGACGGAGGCTAAATTCTTGAGGAGCAATTGGCCCTCAACGGTGCCGATCTTGACTGGGGCTTCGAGGGCCTTCAGGGAGGCCTCGCCGCTCACCTCGATGATCTCCAAGGTGCTGTCGAACGGCAGGCGGATGATGCAGTCGCTGTCACAGGTGAGAATGATGGTGTCTTTCTTCTTGGATAGCTCGACGCTGTCCTCGGTATCGGCATCGACGCGCACCGTCGATTCGCCCCAGCCCTTGACGCGCAGGCTACCAGCGACCTCTTCAATGACCACGCTCGAGGCTTCACTGGCATCAATATCGTAACGTTTCATTTGTTCAATCCTCGCTTTCCTTCAGCATGCGCATGGCTTCCTCGTATTCGATGTGGCCGTTCTCCAGGTCTTCCAGGATGCGGCGGCGCTCCTCTTCGGTGAGGGTAGTCGGCTCGGCGCCACCCGGCTCGTAACCCATGGAGCGGATCACATCGTGCAGCCGGTTGCGGATGGTGGGGTAGGAAAGCCCCAACTCATCTTCCATGCGGGTGATCTTTCCTTCATTACGGATAAAAGCATCTACGAAGTCCAATTGTTCGAGCGTGAGCATGGCAAAGGGGCCGGTGACGAACCTGCCCTGGATGGTGGTGTCGCAGAGCCGACACTGCATTCGGGTGATGACCAACTCTCCGCCACAAACGGGACACTCACTGAATACTGGATGCATGCTTTCGCTTCCTCAGTCCAGGCGCAGATTGGAGGCCATGGGAACCCGATGGACAGCCGCTCGATCGTATTCCTTGATGCGTTGGCCGACGTTGATCAGCAGGTCGCCAAACCTGGCCAGTGCTCGCAGTTTCTTGCGTTCGGCTCCCTTGCCATTCAAGGCCTGCTTGAGCAGGGATTGTCTGTCGGCTTCCTCGGTGCGCTGGTCGAGCAGGATTCTATGTTTGAGGTAATCGTTATCGAACATTTCACTCTCTCCAGATAAGAAATCCTAACTCACTCTTGCCATTACGTCAACATTATATAATAAAAATTGAATTTGTCAAGAGGAAAATTTATAATTCTTATATGTTGTTTGATTTTTCTTAGATAGATATCTAAATTCCCCCGTTGTCACGGCCTGGCGAGCGTTGGCCTTGCCAGGCAGCTAGAGCAACTGGTTGAGGGGTGATACGAGGGGCGGCCACAGGCCTTGGCGGCGATTGGCTTCGATCTCACCTTTGATGAAGTTCTCCAGGGCTTTGAGCTTGTGAGAATCATCGGGGGCCAGGGCGTTGAACTGCTCGACCAGCGTCTTCAAGCATGCGGCGTAGAGGCCGCGCGGCTCGGCGGCGATCAGGCGCTTCTGGAAGCCATCTTCATTGGGTAGCCAGGCGGCGCGCCTCTCAGCCAGCAAGGTCTCCACCTCTTCGACCAGCAGGGTGGGGATATCCTCGTAGCGGAGCTGGATGATGGGCGCGGGTGAGCTTATCGAGACCTCAGTGGTTTGGGGTTGGCTTTCGATCTGCATTTGCCCGCCGAAGGTGAAAGCCTCGACTTTCTTACCGACCCGGTCGCGCAGGATGATCCGTCCAGGGCAGACTTGGTACTGGTTTTTGAAGTGCCAGGGGTGACTCACCTTGAGATGCGTGATCTCAGCGTGCTGGGTTGGGATTAAAAGCTCGACGGTATCGGGATCGTAATGCTCATGGGTGGGGGTGAGATGGAGCCAGATATCCAGGCGGGGTGAGCCAGGCGCGTGGCGGTAGGCCGGGGGACGGAAGAAATAACCCAGGTCAAGCTTCTGGCCATAGGAATGGAAGGCGGCGTCTTTGCTCATGTCGCGATCCTGTCTTGGTTAGAGGGCTTGTACTTGGGCGCTGACTGATTCGCCCTGATGCTCAACCGTGACCTGGCTGCCATCTTGGAAGCGGGGGCATTTGAGGACGGCCAGGGCCAGCGGGCCTTGGTGGGGGAGAGGACGGTCTCCCGGGCGGCACGATAATCGGGTGGGAGAGGTGAATGATTGCCAGACATTGATGCTCTTTCGCTAAGCCTTTATGCTATCATATTATCGCGCTGAGTGATTTTCGAATCTAGTGGGGGCACGCTCGCTTGGCGAACGTGGCGTATCCCGGGATGGAGACCATCCCGATCTTTGGAGGTAGCTGATGGCAAGCAACATGATGGGCGTTCCCAGCAAATATGGGTTGGAGAACCATGGATTGAGCAACCTGAGCGTGGTCTACTGGACGCTTCCCACCGCGCCGCTGGTCGAGCGGGTGGTCTCGCGGCGAGAGGGGATGCTGGCCCACGAAGGCGGCCTGGTGGTGCGTACGGGGATACACACCGGGCGCTCGGCCAACGATAAGTTCATCGTCAAGAGCGGCGAGGCGTCCGAAAAGGTGTGGTGGGGAAAGATCAACCGGCCGATCCCGGAAGATTGCTTCGAGAGCCTGTACACGCGCATGACCGGCTACTTCCAGGGGCGGGATGCCTTCGTTCAGGACGTGATGGCCGGCGCACATCCCGATTACGCCATGCCGGTGCGCATCGTCACCGTGCGGGCTTGGCACAGCCTGTTCGCCCGCAACATGTTCATCCGCCGTCCAATTGAGGCGCTGCCCGATCACGAGCCGGAATTCACCGTCCTGCACGCCCCGGGCTTCCACGCCAACCCGGAGATCGAGGGCACCAATTCCGAGGTCTTCATCGTGGTCAATTTCGAGCGCCGCGTAGTGCTGATCGGCGGCACCAGCTACGCCGGTGAGATCAAGAAATCGGTCTTCACGGTGCTCAATTACAAGCTGCCCGTGCTAGGCGTGCTGCCGATGCACTGCGCCGCCAATATCGGCGAAGATGGGGAAGCGGCGCTGTTCTTCGGCCTCTCCGGCACCGGCAAGACCACGCTCTCCTCTGACCCAGACCGGCAGCTGGTGGGCGACGACGAGCATGGCTGGGGGGATGATGGGGTGTTCAATTTCGAGGGGGGCAGCTACGCCAAGGTGATTCGTTTGCGCAAGGAGCTGGAACCGCTGATCTACAATGCCACCCGCCATTTCGGCACCATCCTGGAGAATGTGGCGATGGACACCTACACGCGGCGGGTGGATTACGACGACAACACCTACACGGAGAACACCCGGGCGGCTTACCCGCTAGGCTTCCTGCCCAACAGCGTGCCGGAGGGGCGCGCCGGGCACCCCAAGCACATCTTCTTCCTGACCGCCGACGCCTTCGGCGTGCTGCCGCCTATCGCCCGCCTGAACCGCGAGCAGGCCATGTACTACTTCCTGAGCGGCTACACCTCCAAGCTGGCGGGCACGGAGAAAGGGCTGGGGCAGGAGCCCCAGGCGACCTTCTCGGCCGGGTTTGGGGCGCCCTTCTTGCCGCTGCACCCCAAGGTATATGCCGAGTTGCTGGGGAAGAAGATCGAGAAGCACGACGTCCAGGTGTGGCTGGTCAACACGGGGTGGACGGGCGGGCCTTATGGGGAGGGTGAGCGTATTCATCTGCCCTACACGCGGGCGATGGTGACGGCGGCGATGAACGGCGCACTAGAGAATATCCCCACCCGCGATGATCCCAACTTCGGCCTGGCGGTGCCCGAACGCTGCCCTGGCGTGCCGGAGGAAGTGCTCAATCCACGCCAGACCTGGAAGGATAAGAAAGCCTACGACGAGCAGGCCCGCAAGCTGGTGGCGCGCTTCCGGGAGAACTTCGAGCAGTATCGAGGCGAGGTCTCGAAGGAAGTGGTCGAGGCTGGTCCGGCGAAGAGCTGATATCCGGTAACAGGTTGACTGGCGTGGGCCAGAAAGGAGCAGGAACATGAAGCTGACCGGTTTGCATCTGCTTTTGACCTATCAGTGCAATTTCGAGTGCGATCACTGCTTCGTGTGGGGCAGCCCGTGGCAGAGCGGCACGCTGACGCTGGCGGGCATCGAGGAGATCTTGGCGCAGGGCCAGCAGCTCGGCACGGTGGAGTGGATCTTCTTTGAGGGCGGCGAGCCGTTCCTGTATTACCCCATCATGCTGGCGGGGGCGCGCAAAGCGGCGGAGATGGGCTTCAAAGTGGGGATCGTCTCGAACGCCTACTGGGCCACCAGCCTGGAGGATGCCCTGGAATGGCTGCGGCCTTTCGCTGGCCTGGTGGAAGACCTCTCGGTGAGCGGCGACCTGTTCCACTACGACGAGACCATCAGCGAGCAGGTGGGCAACGCCCAGGCGGCCGCCGAGGCTCTGGGCATCCCGCTGGGGGTGATCAGCATCGCCCAGCCGGAGGAGAGCGATGTAGCGCGCGTGAGCGGCCAATTGCCCAAGGAACTCAGCGGGGTGATGTATCGTGGGCGCGCCAGCCAGGAGCTGGTGGGTCGCACGACGGAACGGCACCCCTGGCGAGAGTTCACCGAGTGCCCGTATGAGAATTTACGTGATCCTGGCCGGGTGCACATCGACCCGCTGGGCAACCTGCACATCTGCCAGGGCATCGTGCTGGGAAATCTCTTTGAAACGCCGCTGACGGAAATCTGGGCGAATTACCACCCCGACGAGCACCCGATCACCGGGCCATTGCTGGCGGGAGGGCCGGCGGCGCTGGTGGAGGGCTACGACGCGCCTCACCAGGAGAGCTACGTGGACGCCTGCCACCTGTGCTATACGACCCGCAAAGCCCTGCGTGAGCGCTTCCCGGAGATCCTGGGGCCGGATCAGATGTATGGGGTGTTTTAAGGGAGGACGGCGCTGTGTAGGCGTTTTGTTAACGCCGGGGCGGGGAGGTAAAATCCTCCCCGGTCGTTTCGTCTAGAAACATAGGCAATCATTGTCTGCAAACACAAGAAGGAAGGTTTACCGAGGTAGCTATGGAATCCAACGCAAATGTCGCCGGGAACGGCTCCGGCGGGGGCGAACACGTCAAAGTATTAATCATCGGCGGCGGCCCGGCGGGGCTTTCGGCCGCCCTGTACGCGGCGCGCGCCCAACTCGAGCCGGTGGTGCTCACCGGTATGGAATTGGGCGGCCAGGTGTCGCTGACGCACATCGTGGAGAATTATCCCGGCTTCCACGAAGGCCCGTCCGGCACCGAACTTGTCGAGGCCTTCAAGCAGCACGCCGAGCATTTCGGCGCTCGCCTGGTCTACGAGCTGGCCACGGAGGTGGATTTCTCCGAGCGACCCTACACGGTGAAGACCTACAGCGGCGAATACAAGGCCGATACGGTGATCATCGCCACCGGCGCTTCGCCGCGCCACCTGGAAATCCCCGGCGAGACCGAATTCACCGGCAAGGGCGTGTCCTACTGCGGCACCTGCGACGGTTTCTTCTTCAAGGAGAAAGAGGTGGTGGTGGTGGGCGGCGGCGACAGCGCCTTGGAGGAAGGCCTGTTCCTGACGCGCTTCGCCAATAAGGTCACCGTGATACACCGCCGCGACGAGCTGCGCGCCGGCCC
>Ga0209164_1004556_pt1 | contig 12326 bp, 11 predicted proteins | sample MTBNYHSulfiMetaG_FD_187458 | JGI IMG/M metagenome (GOLD analysis project Ga0209164, IMG submission 187458) | Enrichment culture microbial communities from rom New York Harbor, USA that are MTBE-degrading - MTBE-NYH (New York Harbor Sulfidogenic)... | ecosystem: Environmental > Aquatic > Marine >...
CGGGCAGTCGCCGCCCGGCTTGACAGGCGTTTCATAGGCGGTGTTGACAACGGGCCGGGCCCCGAATCTTTCGTAAAAGCGAAGGCGCTCCACATTCTGCTTGAGAATGCTTGGATCCTTGCAAAGGCTTGGGTCATCAGGCAGGCTTTCGAAGAACAGGCCCACGGCATGAAGGGCTTTTGCCTCCTCTCTCACCCGCTGGTACAGGGCGCCTCCAATCCCGCCGCCCGTTCTGTAGGTTGCAGCCGAGATGAAATCCAGGTAACAGAAGCGCAAATCCGGCACATGTTGCAACAGGGCAAAACCTTTAACTCTGCCTCGGATGCCGTCGGCCACAAAGAGAATGGAGCGGAACCGGTATTTAAAGGGATTTCGCAGCTGATCGGGAAGCTTGTCCACCTTCTCCTTGGAAAGAAGAGGGAATTGTTCTCTCAGGATGTCCTGGACCTGCGCAATGGCCTTGCGGTCAAGGGGCAACAGGTCATCATAAATGCGACGAATCCGAAACATAGTTTAGAAAACTTCCAACGGGTTTGGAGTGACAACCCGGCGTTATTGGGACGTAAGAATAGAGCAAGTGTTCAGGGGTTCAGTGTTCAGAGTTCAGCAAGCATGGTTCTCCGTTTGTTCTCAACCGGCTCTCTCCCTCAATTGTCAGGCTCTTTCCAAAACGTTCCAGCAGTGTTGCCGCGGACCCTCCTGCTCCTGAACTCTGAACCCCTGAACACTGAACACTCGAAAAGCCTTTTTAAAAGATGTTGCTATTTTGAAGGCCCCAAGGCCCTTTCGTACCGGATTCCCGAATCTTCAAGGATTCTTTCCACCACCCGGCGGTAGGGTATCCCGGCCCGAGCGGCCGCCGCGATGAACCCCGCATCCGGAGACAGGCATGGATTGGCGTTAATTTCCAGAACCCACGGCCGGTTCTCCTCGTCTACCCTGAAGTCCACCCTGGCATAGCCCCGCAGCTCGAAAAGATCCCAGCACCGCCCTGCCAGTTCCGTGAGTCGATGCAGCAGAGGCTGGTCGGAGCCGGGAAAATCGAAGCTCCTCCGGGTGTGCCGGCACTCGAAGCTATCTTCATCCCATTTGGCCCTGTAGTCCACCATTTTCAGCTTTCCCGCCGGATAGCCCTCAAAACGCATCTCTGCCGGGGGAAGAACTTGAGGACCCTCCGGCGATGCGAGCAAGGAAAGATTGAATTCCCTTCCTTCGATGTAGCATTCTGCGAAACCGTCGCCGCCTACGCCGGACCGGCGCTCCTGCAACGCGGCGAGAAGTTGAAAGGAGTCTCCGGCCTCAACCACCGAATCCTCTCCGAGCCCTATGGATGCGTGCTCCCAGGTCGATTTCACGATATATCTTCCCTGGAGCGAAAACAACTCACCCTTCAGATCCGCCTCGGAAAAACTCTCGGGCGTGTCAATCCCCGCAAGTTCAAGCCATTTTTTTGCCACCCTTTTATTGGAGGTGGCGTAAAGAGAATCGGTCTTTGAGCCCGTATAGGGGGTCCCCAGCACGTCCAGAAGGGCCGGGGCAAGATGGATGAGTCGCCCGTGACCTTCTACGGATTCCACGAGGTTGAAAACAAAAGCCGGCCCCAGGGTCTGAATGGTTTTCATGAAACCGCTCAAGTCTAAAGAGAAGCAAGCCGGAACGGGTTCCCAACCCGCGCCGGCAAGGGCCTCCGCTACGGCGCGGGCCTGGACCAGGGCGTCCCTTTGATCCGGGTTGCCTCCTTGCACCACAACCCGGTCATATAAGATAAGCGCTTTGTTCATGATGCTCTCTGCGCTGTGAAACGCCTACTTTGATATTCTCTTGAGAGCGGAATCCATGATCCGTGAAATAAGCTCCCGGTAGGTCACCCCCGAAAGGCGGCAAAGGATGGGTAGATCGGAGATTTCCGGATTCAGGCCTGCAAGAGGATTGACTTCCAGGAAATTGGGCACGCCCTCTGCGTCGGCCCGCAAATCAATTCGACCGCCGTCTCTGCATCCAAGGCCGCGCCAAGCGGCAAGCGCCACTTCAACGGCCTTCTCCGCCGTCTCGTCCTTGGCCCGGCGGTATTCCACCACCTCCTCAAAGCGCTTCTTATTGTGATAGGAATAGGCGGCGGGCTCTGCACCCCTTTTCAGAACCACCTCGATCGCACCGACCGCCGCCGAGGACCTGCCCGTTCCCGTGATCCCGACCGTGAACTCCCTTCCAGGCAGGAAACGCTCCAAAAGCACGGGCTGCTGAAAGCTTTCCAGCAGGCTGCGGCACACGGACGAGAGTTCACGCCGGTTGTGAATCATGGAGCTGGCGCCGATCCCCTTGCCCGTGCCTTCAGCAACCGGCTTTGCAAACAGGGGAAAGGAAAGATCGGCCGATCGAATGTCCTCCCCGGTTTCGATGACTCGAAAATCGGGTGTGGGAATGCCCATATCACGGATGACATGCTTGGTCATGCCTTTGTGAAGGGTGAGGGAGAGAACAAGGGGGTCTGAAAAGGTGTAAGGGATATCGTAGGCGTCCAGCAGGGCCGGGACCTGAGCTTCGCGGCCGAAACCTTTGATCCCTTCTGCGATATTGAAAACCACATCCCAGCGATTTCCGGCAACGAGTCGCCTGACAAGGTGTTGAATGTGGCCGATGCGGTCCGTTTCAAATCCCAGGCTTTGGAGGGTCTGTTCGATCGCCTCGATGGTGTCGGGGCGATCGAATTCAGCCGCATCCTCCTCGCTCATGCCCTGGGCCAAGTAATCATCCTGGAGATCGTAGGTGATCCCAACCTGCATCAAAAGGCCTCTTGCTGAACCGGAAGACCGGCCGAACTCCATGCACAGGCCTTTCCTCCCTGGTCAGGATACCGGTAAGTCCGGCCCTCATAGTTCTTGAGCAAGAGATCCTCACCATCGCGACCCATGACGTAGTCGGGGAGCAAGGGGATTTTCCCTCCTCCCCCGGGCGCATCGATCACATAGGTGGGAACGGCGTATCCCGTGGTGTGCCCTCTCAACCCGCGAATGATCTCCAGACCCTTTTCCACAGGCGTCCGGAAGTGAGCAGACCCCAGGATGGGATCGCATTGATACAGATAGTACGGCTTCACCCTCACCTTCAGAAGCCCATGCACCAGGGCCTTCATGGTCTCCACGCGATCATTGATTCCGGCCAGGAGCACCGTCTGACTTCCCAAAGGGATTCCCGCATCGGCCAGTCTCTCGCACGCCTGGCTTACCTCCGGCGTGAGCTCTTCCGGATGGGTGACGTGAATGCTCATCCAAAGGGGATGATACTTCTTCAACATCCGGGTCAGGGTGGGGGTAATCCGTTGAGGCAAAACGACCGGTGCTTTTGTTCCGATCCTCACGAATTCCACGTGCTTGATCCGGCGCAGTCGGGAAAGCAACCATTGCAGGGATTCATCCGGCAAGGTCAAGGGGTCGCCACCGGAAAGGAGCACATCACGGACGGCAGGTGTGCCGGCGATGTAGGCAAGCGCCTGCTCCCAGCGAGCCATGTTGGCTGAAAAGCCGTTGCCGTGCCCCACCATGCGCGAACGGGTGCAATACCTGCAGTAGGTCGAGCAGAAATCCGTGACCAGAAAAAGAACCCTATCCGGATAGCGGTGGACAAGCCCGGGCACAGGACTGTCATGATCTTCCCCGAGAGGATCAGCCGCCTCGCCTGCAGAATGAAAATACTCAGCGGTTACGGGAATGACGCTCCTGCGAAGGGGCTGAAGAGGGTTGTTTCGGTCCAGAAGGCTGGCGTAATAGGGGGTAATCGCCAGGGGCAGTTGGCCGGCCATAAAGGTCATGGCCCTTCTCTCATCTTCGCAGAGCGTGATCAGGCTGGACAGAGCGTGAACATCCCTGATGCGGTGGCGAAGCTGCCAGTGCCAATCGTTCCATTCCGTCGGACTTGTGTCAGGGAAAAAACGTTTCCGGAATGCCGTGGTTCTGGTGCTGCACCGGAATCTCGGAAGGTGCGGAACTTTCTGAATGGAAATAATCTTGGGGTTTTCTTTTTGCGGCCATAGGTCGGGGATCGACCCTGCCTCTGCACCTCCGAGCCCGTAAGCCGGACTCGGAGGCTCAAAATCCTCCGTGCTTAACATGTCCTTCTTCATTTTCACCCCCCGGTGGTGTGAAATCAAACAGAGGAACAACATCCTCTGCTAAACCGATACTTTTCTTAAACGGACATTACAGCATCATCTATGCCAAACGCTGAACCCTTGATAATTCTAATTCTTTATCTTTGATCGTAAATTATAGTGAACAAAATGTTCCGATGCAAGGGTAAAAGCATCGTTTTCCTGCTGTTTAAACAGCCTAACACACCGAAAACAAATGCAAAGCTATAATAGGGAAATAAAAGTTCCGAAATTGTCCGGATAGGAATTTCCGGTTCCTTTCATGGACGGCCGTCAAGAAGCTTTGATGGCCTTCCTTGCCACGTTAATTTCACGGGATAATGGTTATCCCAAAACCTGCGATTCAGGCACTTCCGTTTTCTTAACTTGGTAGGTCTTGACTCTGATCACTTTCTTGTGATCTGCTTCTCTGATCTCACCGCCCACTTCCACCTCTTTCCGAATAAAGGCAAGCAACTCACCGCCCTTGCCCTCCCTTTCCACCATGTATTCCTTTTCGTCATGGGAAGATATGGCGATGCGCACCACGTTTCCCTGATCATCCCAATCCATGGGGATGACCACGCCCTTGATGATGCTCATCTTGGTTTTCTCTTTCTTCACCCCCGTTCCATGCCCTTTCCCCTCGTGCTACAGGGCTTCTCTATCTCGAAACCCAGAATAAGTTTTTGTTCCAAGTTTCTTCCAGCCAATTTTATTAGAAGATTTCGATGGCTTGAACCGATTTTACGCCTCACGAACTCATGCATTGAATAACTGTGAGCTCTCGGCATTTGCATTTTGTCTCTTCGCATCCAATTTTCGGTTTCGCCTTACTGTGCTCTGTTCGACTATGAATAATAAAAGAGCATGCCTTGTGCCAAAAGCATAAGCATTTAAAATCACTAAACTATTCATACCGCTTGGGATCGGCCTAGAACGGTAGGTTCCGATGTTTCCTCAAAAGATGGGGTTTGGGGCGAAAAGAAATGGGGAAAAGAACTGGTAACTACCTGGAACCCTTCTTTAAAATAAGAATGGAAGCACTGGTTCCGAAATGCACCGGATCGGAACCGCCAGTTCCGCAGGCACGGAAGAACCGCCCTTTCATGCGGCGCTCTTAAAGTCTTCTTTATGAATATTGTGTTTTTTCATAAGCTTGTGAAGCTGTCTCGTGGTGATTCCCGAGGCTTTTGCCGTGTCCTTGATTTTGCCCTTGTTTTTGAGGAGTTGTCCCCTGATGTAGTTTCGTTCAATGCTTTCCAGCCCTTCCCTTCTTGCTTCCGCAAGACTCAGCATGGGATCCATGATCAAGTTGGGTGAAAGGCCCGGCGATTCAAAGAGTTCACTCGGGAAACTCTCCGGTCTCAAGACGGACGTTGTCTCAAGGATGTAAGCCCTTTCGATCAGGTTTTCCAGCTCCCGTATATTTCCGGGCCAGCCGTAACGTTGAAAGCTCTCCAGGACCGACGGATGGACATGGTAGATTTCTTTGGAGTTGAACTTGTTCATCCTCCGCAGGAACACCTCGACAAAATGGGGGATATCTTCCTTTCTGTCTCTCAGGGGAGAGATTTCAATGGGAAACACATTCAGCCTGTAATATAGATCCTTTCGGAACAGGCCGGCGTCACACATTTCTTTGAGATTCATGTTCGTCGCTGCGATCACTCGCACATTCGCCTCGATGGTTTCTTCTCCGCCCACCCTCTGAAAGGTTCCATCCTGAAGGATTTGAAGAAGTTTGATCTGGGCCGAAGGGGTGATCGTCCCTATTTCGTCCAGAAAGATGGTCCCTCCCCGTGCGATTTCAAACTTGCCCAGCTTTCTTCTTACGGCGCCGGTGAAAGCGCCTTTTTCGTGGCCGAAGAGCTCACTTTCAAGAAGGGTGTCAGGAATGGCGCCGCAGTGGACGCTGATGAACTGCGAATCCCTGCGATTGCTGTGTTTGTGGATCAGGCTGGCCAGGACGCCCTTGCCGGTGCCTGTTTCCCCCGCCAAAAGTACGGTGCTTTTTGTAGGCGCCACGGAGCGTATCTTTTCAAAAACAGCCTTCATGGGCCGGCTTTTCGTTTGGATGATTTCCAGGGAATCGGCCTGCCAGAATTTGTCCCTTAGATAATTGAGCTCAGATTGGATGATGATGGATTCGTCGATGCTCTCGGTGACGTACTTGACTTCCTCCGGATTGAGCGGGTAGGTGAGATAGTTGCTCGCCCCGGCCTTGAGGGCCATGACCGCTTCCCGGATCATGCCTTGGGGGGACATCACCACGATCTCGAGGCTCGGGAAAATCTGCCAGAAAATCTGAAGCGCGCTCCGCAGGCCGTCGCCCGGCTGTCCTTGTTTGAGAATTTCAAGGTCCATGAAGACGTAGTCATACCGTTTGCGGTGAAGCAGTTCCAGGGCGGCGTCCTTTGCGGCGGTCAGGTCGACCCGGTAGGCGGACCGATGGCAAGACCGGATAATCCGGTAGACTTCTTGTTCTTTTGAAACCACAAGAATGGATCTCATCGACTCCTCCGGCTCCCCCCTTGTTTCTGATCGCAAATAATATCATCTCCAGGAGATTTTCAAGTTTTATTTTGTGTAACATTTTAGCTTTTTGAAATGCGCGGATGCCGGAGCCGGGCATGGGGGCCTTGGACCCTCACCCCGCCGCTTTAAAAGGCTGAAGTCTTCCCTTTTTCCATGACCGTTCTCAAAAAGTTCTCATGGATTAAGGAGACAGGCTTTGCTATGATGAATGTTATTGCACACAACAAGGAAACAACCATGCTCTATCGTGTTCCTGTCGTTCTCCTTGCAGCCCTGCTTCTGTTCTTCGGTGTTGACCGGAAACCGGTTTATGGTCAGGCCGAAAAGCCGACCCTTGTCCGGGCCGCCGTTTTTGAAGATGTCAAGGACGGAAGCCCTCAAAATCAGGGGGTGGTGTTTCCGGTGAGCGCCGGAAAGGTCGCCTGCTACACCGCTTTTGACCCTGTGCCGGGCAGAACGGTCATTTACCACAACTGGTACCGAAAAGACGAGCTCAACACCAAGATCAGGCTGGTGCTCCAGCCTCCTCGCTGGGCAAGCTTCAGCACCATCCAGCTCAGGGAAATCGACAAAGGTCCGTGGCGCATTGAAATTACGGACCAGGAAGGCCGAATACTCCATATTCTCCGATTCAGCATCACGGACTGATAAATTGGTGGAAAAAGTCATTCTCTTTTTTTCAAGCATTCGGTGGCAGGATGTTCTTGACATAATCCTGAACGGGTACATCCTTTTCAGGCTCTATGTCCTTTTCAGGGGCACCAATGCTTTTCGCGTCCTGATGGGGATCGCCTTGCTGTGGTTCCTGCAGCGTATATCCGCTTCTCTGGGTTTGGTGGTCACGAGCTGGTTTGTCCAGGGGATCCTCGCCCTGGCCGCCCTCATCATTATCGTCGTCTTCCGCAATGAGATCCGCGCCGTGCTTCAGACCAGGAATCTCCGGTCGATTTTCTGGGGCTTTCCGCGGGCCAGCACGCAGACACCCGTGGAGGTTGTTGTGGAAACCGTTTTTGAGCTGGCCCGAAGACGCATCGGCGCACTCATCGTCCTGCCCGGGAGAGAGGATCTATCCGAAGCCGCTCATGGCGGCATCCCCTGGCAGGGCATCCTATCCAAGGAAATGATGATGAGCATTTTCTGGCCGGACAATCCTGTGCATGACGGAGCGATTATCGTGGACGGCAATACCGTGGTCGAGGTCGGTGTGATTCTTCCCCTGTCTCATCGACAGGATCTGCCTTCGTCTTACGGAACGCGACACAGAGCGGCTGCAGGCCTGGCTGAAACAACCGATGCGCTTGTCCTCGCGGTCTCGGAGGAGCGAGGGAGCGTATCCATTGCCAAGGGACAGCGCATTCGCGTTGTACAGGGGAAAGAAGAACTTGCCTGGCTTCTGGAACAGCATTTGGGGGTCTCCGTCACCCCGAAGAAGAGGTTGATGAAAGAAAAATTCGAGCTCAGCGCCGCTGCAATGATCTCCTTTCTTTTCATTGCCGGCGTCTGGCTCAGTTTCACCCACGGACAGGACACCCTCATAACCCTCGACACCCCCGTTGAATACATGAGGCGGGACCCCGGATTGGAGATCATCGGCACATCCGCCAACGCCGTCCGCCTGGAACTCAGCGGTTCCCTCACGCTCCTCCGATCCATCCGGCCGGAACAGGTGAAGGTGCAGCTGGACCTGAGCAAGGGGACGGCAGGCCCCAACCCGTTTCCCATCACGCCCAAAGAGGTTTCCCTGCCTCCGGGAGTGGCTTTGAGAAGCGTGAAACCGCCGGTCGTCGACGTCACCCTCGATGTGGTGATCAGGAAAGACCTGCCCGTTCAGGTGGACTGGGCCGGTAAAATGCGTCAGGACCTTATTCTCACGCAGATCAAGATCTCTCCTGAAAGAATCCAGGTGACAGGTCCGAAAGAGATTTTGGATAATAGGGCAACGCTCTACACGGAAAAAGTGTACGTGGACAACCTCGAAAAATCGGGCTCTCTGACAGCCCAGATTTTGTTCAGTCCCGCATCCCTCAAACCGGCTTCCGGCGCCAGGGACCGGGTCGTCGTTGAATTCACGGTCAAGGAAAGAGTCCCGCAGCCCTAAGCGTGAACCAAGATTAACTAAGGAGGGAAAGCCTTGAAGCATGCCAAATTCATTATCGCCCTGGTTCTCGTCGTCCTGGTCGTGATTCTTCTTTTTCAGAACACCCAGGTGGTGACGTTAAGAATTTATTTCTGGGAGATCTCCATGTCCCAGATTATCCTGATACCCCTTGTGCTCGTCATCGGCTTTCTCGCAGGGTACGGGACGGCCAGATTCACGGGGAAATCACCGAAGAAAAAAGAGCCGAAACCCCAACTTTGACGCTCTCGTAAAAAGTCTAAAAACACCCCGTTTGTCATTGCGAGCGAAGCGAAGCAATCTCGTAACTAGCCGAAGACCCATGAGATTGCCACGGCGCTTCGCGCCTCGCAATGACGCCGTGGGACTTTTTACGAGTCCGTCAACTTTGATGAAAGTAAATGATCAGGGAGGAGAAAAATGGGAACTTACCTGAAGTGGGTCATGATCATCATCATTCTGCTTTTCTTCATCACCTTTGGGGTGAAGAACAGCCAGAGCGTATCGCTGAACTACTACTTCGACATCGAGGGCATTATATTGCCCCTTTATGGGCTCGTCTTTATTTCCATTCTCCTGGGAATCGCAGCAGGCATGATGATCGGAATAACGGATCGGCTGGCCCTGAAAAAGAAGGTCCGAGACCTGGGGAAAGAGAACCGCGCGCTCCAGGATGAAATCGCCCGGCCAAAGGCGTCCGAGGAGAGCCCTTACAAGGAAGAAGATTCGACATCGGCGTAAAGACAAAGCCTTGCGGCCATCGAGCCCGACAGGGTGTTATCTTAAATCCTCATGGCCGGATTTCACGAGCATGATTCGGGCATCTGCGATCACGCATTTCTCAGGACTGCATTTTACGGGATTCAGGTCCACGGTTTCAATGAAATCCTGAAGCTCCATGACGAGACTTGAAAAGGCGAGCATCATGGCCGTGAGAGCTGTAAGGTTCACGGGTGCGGCCCCGCGGTATCCTTCCAGCAGGGCATGGGCTTTGAGCTTTCCGATCATGGACCGAACATCTCTTTCCTTTAGCGGCGCCATCCTGAGCGTGCTGTCCTTGTAAATCTCCACCCCGGTCCCGCCGATACCGAGAAGAATGACCGGACCGAATTGATCATCCACTTTTGCGCCCACAATCAGTTCCATACCCGGGACCATCTCTTCCACAAGCATTCCGGAAAATCCGTCGTAGCGGCTGAACCGCTCAAAGGTTTTACGCAAGCCTTCGTCACTGTCCAGACCTACGACAACCCCTTTCCACTCCGACTTGTGAAGGATCCGGGGCGAAACCACTTTGGCCACCACCGGGTAACCCACCTCATGAGCCTGCTCCACGGCTTCATCGGCCTCCCTAGCCCACTTGAACTTCGGAACAGGAAGACCGGAAAGGGCCAGGAGCCTTTTTGCCTCCGGCTCCATCACCCACCCCGCATCCTTGGAGGCGGAAAGGATATCCATCACCTGCGGTTTCAACATGGCCGGCACCTCCTCAAAGCTTCCGCCATCAGCACGGCACCCTCAATCGAAGGGGAGACAGGCAGGTTGTTGAGCTCAAAGCCCTCGATGAGCATCCGATATTTTTCCACGTGAGGAACATAGGCCACAAGGGGTTTGCCTTCGCGCCGGTACACCTGGCTCAGCCTCGCCCCCAGGTCCATGGTGCATCCGGGCAGGTAGGGAAGGAGGAGCAAAAGGATGCACTCCACCTCCTCGGTCCTGCTGAGAATCGTGGCCGCATGGACAAAATCGTCATCCACCGCACTGCCCGTGAGGTCGATGGGGTTCGCAAAGGAGGCGATACCCCGAACAGCGGGGGAAACGCCTTGCCTCAACGCCGATTGTAAGGCTTCGGTAAAGGTGCGGACCTCCAGACCGTGAGCGGTGCTGATGTCTACGGACATAGCCCCATGACCCCCGCTACCTGAGATGATCCCTATTCTCCCATCCATGCCATGATGGTAGCAACTTAAGGACTCGCAAAAGGACACCAGTTCGGACTCGTTTTTCGCCTCCACAACGCCGTATTGAGCCAGCACTTCCGTGAATACCTTATAGTCCCCGCCAAGGGATGCGGTATGGCTTGAGACGGCCTTGCTCCCTCCCGGGCTTTTGCCTGCCTTCATGACGATGACCGGTTTTGGAGAGCGGCTTGCAGCCAGGACAAACTCCCTTCCTTCGTTTTTTCCGAATCCCTCCACATAAAAAGCGATCACCTTGGTGCCCGGATCGTCCTCCAGGTACCGGAGAAGATCCAGCTCCTTGATCATGGCCTTGTTGCCGATGCTCACCGCCCGAGACATTCCCACCCCTTCACCCGAAAACTTGACCATCTGGTCCACCAGAATGCCTCCACTCTGACTGACCATGGCCACCCCGCCCGTTTCAGGTCTCACCATCCGCTCGTTGGGGAGAAAGAAGGTGTCCACCCGGCCGGGAGAATAGATCCCCAGGCAATTGGGGCCCACAAAGGGGAATCCCGCTTCCCTGGCCATGGCGACCAGCCGTTCCTGCAAATCCTTTCGCCCGCTCTCGGCGAAGCCGCCGGAAATAACGGTCGCCCCGCCTACGCCCGCCCGGATGCACTCGGAAAGGACTTCAGGGACCTGTTCGGCCCGAACAGCGATCACAGCCATGTCCACCGCCTCGGGAATGTCGCCGACCCGCTCATAGATCTTCTCCCCCTGAAAATCCCCTCCATGAGGGTTCACAGGGTAAACGCCGACCGGGTACCGAAGCAGGTTCTTATTGAAAACCACATTGGCGGGATGGCGGTCGTTGGTGAGGGAAACACCGATCACCGCCATGGTCCTTGGCTCAAAGAGCTTTTTTAAATCCATGATGGGCTCCAAGAAGACGGTGTAAGGTGCACGGTGCAGGGTACACGGCTCGAGGATAACATCTTAGCTTCTTGAAATGATGCTTTGATAGAGCTCCACATACCGTTGCGCAGATCGATCCCATGAAAAGTCCTCTTTCATGGCGTTTGTCATCAGGACCTTCCATGGGGCCGGTTCATGGTAAAGGCGGACCGCTTCTCGAACGGCCTCCATAAGCGCCTCCGGGGTGTAGGGGCCGAATTTGAACCCGTTTCCCTGTTTGGTTTCTGGGTCAAAGGGGACAATGGTATCGTCCAGACCCCCCGTGGCCCGGACGACCGGCACGGTCCCGTACCTGAGCGCATACATCTGGGTCAGCCCGCAGGGCTCGTAAAGAGAAGGGATGAGAAGCATATCCACGCCGGCCATCATGCGATGGGCCAGCGATTCGTCGAAACCGATGCGGAGCGACACCGCAGCCGGATTCCTGCGGGCCGCCTTTTCCAGGAGGGTTTGATAGGTTTCCTCCCCTGCCCCCAGAATCACCACGCCCGCACCCAGGCCCACCATGTCCTCCATGACCTGGACAAGCAAGTCAGAACCCTTTTGGGCCGAAAGCCTCGAAATCATCCCGAAGAGAGGCCGATCCTTGAAATCCTCCTTGAGACCCAGCTCATCCAGAAGCGCCTCCTTGTTCCGGGCCTTTTCCCCCAGGGTTTGATGATCGTAG
>Ga0209164_1004558_pt1 | contig 12326 bp, 9 predicted proteins | sample MTBNYHSulfiMetaG_FD_187458 | JGI IMG/M metagenome (GOLD analysis project Ga0209164, IMG submission 187458) | Enrichment culture microbial communities from rom New York Harbor, USA that are MTBE-degrading - MTBE-NYH (New York Harbor Sulfidogenic)... | ecosystem: Environmental > Aquatic > Marine >...
CGGAATATTTATTTTCCTGTTGATTCCAAAGAGGGGGCGATGGTGCGCTCTAGCGATTAGCAACTTCCCTTTAGCCCCCTCCTCTTGTGGATAACGACAAATTACCCTCCAAAGTTTTGGTTAGTGGTGCGCGCGTTTGGGTCTCTATAGTCTCGTCTATATTTATTTTCCTTTAGCAATTAACAATTTTAGAGTTAAATCACGCGCGTCTAATGGCTTATTTGGATCCGCAAGGGGACAGGAGGGGGTTGTCGCATGTGTTGAATGTCCGGTTTGTACATCGTAATAATACTGGGTTTTCCATGTTGTCATGGGTTCTCCATTATACGTTGTAAGGAACCTACTTTCGAACTCTACTTTCCATAGTTTCCCTTGCCTATCATAAAAATCTACATAATCTACAAGATCAGGTGTACCGCACGAATACTCTGGCGTCATAATTATCTGGATCCTTTTACCGTAACAGTGGCGGATTACTGGTATTGACTCAGTAATGAACTCCTCCCTCAAGACCCATTTTTCCCGTGGAAACCTCCCTCCCGGACCATCGAATTTTATCCCATAGTCGTAAGTTATATCAGCAGGATGAAATATAGGAGCGGGAGAATCCCAACGGGGGGCAAGCATGGGTTTTTTCTCAATCAATCTAAATTTGTAATAAACGTACGGTTCTACATATCCGCCGCCGGCGTCCCCCCATTTCATGTCGGAACCAGCCTTATTATCTTGCCAGGTTGTAGCACTGATTCGGACAATCCGCTTAAAGGCGGCAAGGTAAGCAAATCCCTCGTCTGGTTTTTTAACGTCATCCCAGTATCTTATTGCTAACTGCCCTATGCCCTTGACATTAAGGGGATATAAAAGGCCGGTTAGAGATCTGTAGAACTCTTTTTCTAATCCCGGAGTTGATCCTGTGGGAGTTAGCAAATACCTCGGCTGAGCAAAGGATTGCATATAATAACTTTCTGTAAATTTATATATTTTTTCCCCATCGTGAAAATCGAATCTGGTCATCCCCAGAGGTCCAATAGTATACTGGTCCCATCCTCCTCGGTAATATTTTTCGTTTGCCAAAATTTCCAACATGTTTGAAGGATGGAGGAAAGGCGTAGCACCAAGCCATGGTTTTCCATCCTTGGTAAAACAACATGCATTTTCATCCATGACCGGTTCTCCATACTCCTTATGGGTTTTCTCCTCTATCGCTTGATACCATTTAGGAACGTATTGATAGGGGGCTGGGGAAGGACCTATCTCCAAACACATTCCTTCTTTCACTAAATAGTAGACGCCATCCGTAAGAAAATCTTTCACAAGATCAACATTATCCTTGGTGATTAAGTCGCCAACCTTTACCTTCCCCTGGGTAAGTTTTTCAATGTCGAGTGTTGGTTCGGCGGGCAGTGCTTCCCTTAATGAAAAAAATGAAAAACACAAGAGAAAAATCAACATAAAAACAAAACTCAATCCTCTTCTATTATCTCGGAACATAGTTTCCCTCCTTTTTTAATAAAATTATTTTTAAATCAATTTCCCCTGCAACCACAGGATACCAATCAGAATTGATAAGTAATCCTCCCGTAAGTCGTATCCGCCCAATAAAAGCCGCCAAGCCTCCCAGGCCTTCTTTCCTCCCCTCCTAAAATGGTACTAAAGACATCAAAATACCAGTGGTTACGCCATTGATATTTAATCGATGGCTTAATCATATAGGCATCATCAAGATCGTAAACGAACTGAAACGTAGGAGTTAACGTGTTATGCCACAAAGGCTGTTGGATTTGAAAAACAAGACTTTCCTGGTCCTTGTCCACCTTCATCCCTCCAAATAGAATTCTCCTTTCATCACCTTCTACCCAGGTTTGAGTAAGTTGTAAGGTTATCGTGGCAAAACTGGCACTGAGAAAGCTATCGGGGATGATCGAAGTGGGCCGGCTAAGATTAATTGCAATCTTCCCAGTCCCCTGGTCTCTGATATCAGGAAGCGCGGCCCCCGCCCTGGAATAAGGCTGGTCCGGAATCCAAATACCCTCAAGCGAAACCACGACACCAATCGGCTGAGGAAATGCATAATTTGCACTCGCCCCGAAAATGTTTATACTTGGATACTTTGCGTCAATGCCCAAGCCACCGGGAACGAATTCTCTAAATTTTAAAACTGAAGATTGAGAATACAAGCTCATATAATTCAGCGTGAAGTAAATGTTCTTCACCATTCCCCCCAAACGAAATCCGAATTGTGGCTTCCCACGACGATCCTTTTGGTCATCTTGGCTAATCTTTAAAACAGGCGGAAACTTTGCCAACCAAAAAGGGGCACCTGCATCCCCGGTAAAATTGGGATACCAGTCAGCCGGATTCACGAATGCTTCGATAGTGGTGTCAGTTAAAAATTTTAAAACGTTTTGTTTGATTTGGTAAATTCCCCGGATCGACCATGCGGGAATTCTGATAAGCTCAAATTCTTCCGGTTCAAATGACACATTCCAACTTTGGTCCAATGCATTAATTTGATCCAAAATTCGCCCTCCGATCATTTCTCCCCAGGCAATCTGCTGTTTCCCGAGGCGAAGCCACAAATTACCGAGGGTAAGATCAGCATAAAGTTCCCACACTTCTGCCCGAAAAGTTTCCTCACTCGCTTTCATCATCATCCAGTCATATTCAGGAACATCCACCGGAAAAGCGTTATATTTGTGAAGTTTATCGTCCCACAGGGATGTGGTATCTCCAGTAGCTCTTATGATAGCAAAAGCTCTAAAAGAATCGGTAGGCTGATACGTCCACTCGGTTTGTAGGGAAAACCTTGAAAGGCTGAGCTTGTGATTATCACCCGGGGGAAAATTGGGATTACTTTGACCAGTGTGAATTCCAAATTCATACCGCACAAAACCAGTCATAGAAAAACAGTCGGAAAAATTAAAAACAGCCCCGGCATCTTTCCATGCCACCAACACAATAAATACAATAATTATTGTTGCTCCGATTATACTTTTTATTCTCATTTTTTTTCCTCCTTCCTATTTTTTATCGTTACTCGGGATTACTACTGACAAACAACTTTTTCCTCTTTCTTTACCTCCTTTCTGGTTAACTTCTTTCTTTAATAAGAAGCATACTGCTCGTCACAAATCTGGGCTTGAAGATATAAACTATGCAAGGAATGCAAAGAAGAGCTCCCAGCATATTGATGGTCATGATAAGGCAGAGCAATAAACCCATCTCTGCCTGAAACCTCAGACTGGAAAAGAAATACCAGAAGATTACCCCGGCAATCATCGTAGTGGCGGTGAAAAAGATGGCTTTGCCCGTGGTCTTGATCGCTTTCGTGATCGCGAGAAGGGAGTATTCTCCATACAGTTGGGATTCTTCACAAATTCTGGTCAAAAGATAGATCCCGTAGTCAATCCCCACACCCACCCCAATCGAGACAATAGGTAAAGTGTTTATATTGAGGCCAATCTCCATCCACTTCATTATAGACAGTGTTACCAGGTTAGCCAAATTCAAGGGAATCATCAGAATGATGGGTGCTACCCACGAGCCGTAGGTTAACGCGCACATCAGAAAAACAACTGTTATCACCAGTAAAAAATTTAGAAACTGGGCGCTTTGGACCGTCTCATTGATGGCGGCCAAAAGTCCGATATTGCCTGAGGCCAACTGAACTTTGACCTTTGCTTTGGCAAGCTCACCTTTTTCCTTTTCGATAAATTTTTTTGCCTCTTCAATACCCTGCCGAATCGTATCGCCCATGTGATCTTTAAACCAGACAATAACGTTCGCATTTTGGTCGTTTCGACTTAAATAAAGATCGAAATCGGCCGGGGCAGAGGAATTCCGCAAAAGATAAAAAATGTTGCCGACCTTCCTGTTATCTGCAGGCACAATGTTCTCTTTGAGATACCCACCCCAGACGTTTTTGTTTATGGGTGGTAAAAAATTTCTTGCTGAAAATGTCCAGCCAACCTTCGGATCTTTTTCCATATGGCGTTGAAACAAATTTAAAATACTCAAAAATTCATATGTTTCAACCGCTCGATCACCAGTCCCCTCAAAAATCACATATAGCTCTTCAGTTCCCGGGAAATTTTTATTAATTTCATCAGTAGACACGTTATAGTTTGAGTTTGGCCAAAGAATCGGCGATCCCGGATGGATATCTCCGATATTGACTTTCGTGGAAACCCAACCGCAAAAACCAAATAAAACAACCATGATACCAAAACAGATTACTCCCGGCTTTCCATATCCTAACTTTGCTATCCCTCCCAACAGCTTCTGGGTTAGCCCCTTCTCGGTACTTACAATCTCAGGAATGTTTTTTGGGGCAGAAAAAAATGAAATGAGGATAGGAGTTAAAACGAGAACGGTAATGGCTATGCTCAGTGCCCAAAAAGAACATAAATAAGCCATGTGTTGCATAATTGGAACCGGGGCTACCGCAATTAAAAGAATTCCAATCGCATCGGTAGTGATCCCTAAAAGGCCGGGGGGCAGTATCGAGGTAGCACACTCGATACAAGCAGGTATGACCTCCTTATGTTCATTATAGCACTCAAAATAACGCTCGGTGATCTGAACTGAATGACTTAATGCCCGGGCACTGATCAATAGGGGAAGCACCATGACTAACGGGTCAAGGTTTATGCCGACAAGCCCGCAAAAACCCAATCCCCAAATAGCTGAGACTAAAGTGCTCACGAGGGGAACAAAAACCCCCACCCGATTACGAAAATAAAATAAGAGAAGGCATAGAAGAGTACCAACTGTCCAGGCCAATATCCTCAAAATCTCTTTTTGCTGAAAGTAGAAAATCCACCCGTTTAATAACGGCTCCCCACACGCATAAACTTCATGGTTTGCATCTGAATAATGTTTTTCCAATTCCCTTACTTTATCGAAAAGAACCATAACATTTGTCAGCCGAGGTATGAAAGTGGCAGAAAAAAGAACGGCCTTTTCGTTCGGAGATACCCAGGCCCCAAAAACACTTGGGTTGGTACGCGTGGCCTCTTTGAAATTTTCTAATTCACTTTTTGTTTTAGGAACAATATCCATGAAATTTGTGGCTATAATAGCATCAGCAGTAAGTATATATTTTTTTATTTTTCTGGATGCAATGGAAATAACCTGGTTGTGGTCAACCCCTGGGATTGCATCTATTGCATCCGTAATCTCCACACATTTTTCTAAAGTTGCAGAATTGTAAATATCCCCATTTTTAACTTGCAACACTATATAAAGCTTGAAAGGTGTCCCTAACTGTTTCTCATACCTATTATGGACTTTCATAAAGGGATGGTTTTGTGGAAGGAGATCCTCCAGCTTAGTTTTTACCTCTAAACTAAAAATTTGAGACGCAAAAAAAATGGTCAGAACAACAATCCCACCAAATACTATAAAACGGTATCTCATCATCCAAGTAGCGAATTTTTTAACCAATTTTTTTCTCCTTCCTAAGAATTTACGATTATTACGACTAAGTTAATGGCAAAAAACTTTTCCAGGAATAAGCGATCATCCTTTGACTCGCATAACCATCCGTGGATAAATACAAAAATTTATCTTAACACCATTGATCCGAACACAAAAGAATACGGTTTTTATCACCATGGTGGCACTACACTATTAGTTAGGGGATCTTTGAATCGAGGTTGTAACGATACGCTCCCCCAATAAAATTATTTTCATTTGAGGGTTCCTACTCACTAACCATACATCCGCAAAAAAAGGAAAAGGAGGGGCCAAATCAACCTTAAGCGAACTCCAAGTTAATCCGCCATCCAATGTTTCTAAAACTGTACCTCCTGCGCCGACAATAAGCCCATACGTATCGTCAAATAAACGGATTTTGAACAAACTAAATTTTACTGGGGTTTTTAATTCAACCCAGCTTTTACCACCATCCTGGGAATAGATTATTGTGCCGTTTTGTCCAACTGCCCAGCCTTCGGATTCATTCTTGAAAAACACATCATAAAGAGGGGAGAAAAATCCAACCCGGGAAATCTCCCACTGTTTTCCACCATCCGAAGTTTTCAACACAATTCCCCTGTCACCCACTATCCAACCATGCGATGAATCAAGAAAAAACACATCAAACAATGCCGGTGCTAAAACCCCGGCAGATATTAAGCTTTCAGGCAAAACGGTCAGCCAATCAACGGGATAGGGCTGCCATAAGCTTCCACCATTTTCTGTATAAAGAATTGTTCCTCCTTCACCTACCGCAACACCTTGATTTTCATTAATAAAAAAAAGCTTGAAAAGAGCAAGATCTGTAAGCTGTGGGTGCTGTTTCCATGTGGAACCGCCATCTTCTGTTTTTAGAAGGAGCCCCCTTTCTCCTACTATCCAACCTTTATTTTTAATGAAAAATATATCATCGAGAGGCAAGGTAGTGACTCTTTTCCGCCTCTCCCACGTCTTACCTCCATCCACCGTTTTAAGCATAAGTCCATCCGTCCCAACAGCCCAGCACATCTGCATATCAAGATTATAAATTGAAAAAATTTTTTCTCCCCAGCCTAATCGATAATTTTCCGCCCCGGAAAGCGCAGGATGCGAAAACCCAAAAACTGTGCACAAGGGTATGAGGATTAAATATAATAACCAACCATACAATGTCCCTTTAGCACCCTTCGACCCGGATCGTTGCAATGATCCGAAAAGCATTCTTTCGCACCGACAAACTATTTTCACTTTTGCCTTAATTTTATCCATCGCTTTTTCCTTAGTTTTTTTGGACTTTTCTTAAATTTTGGACTTATTAAACACTTTCAACACTTTTAAAATATGCAATATTCTTCATTCCTATTCTTGCGAAATTTGAAATAACAAGTTTATTTCGTAAAAATATTGATAAATAAAGAAGCTCCATCCATTTGCATAAAACCACCCCAGCACTGTGCCAATCCTACCTTGGCACCTTCAACCTGCCTTGGGCCTGCCTGCCCCCGTAACTGCTGGACAATTTCATTTATCTGGGCACATCCGGAAGCACCCAGAGGATGACCTCTGGATAAAAGTCCTCCACCAGTATTAACCGGAATCCTCCCCCCAAGGGCCGTCTCGCCCTTTTCAACCAAAAGACCCCCTTCACCCTCAGCACAAAAACCCAAGTTTTCATAATGGCAGATTTCCGCTGCAGCGCAAGCATCATGCACTTCGGCAACGTCGATGTCATCGGGGCCTAAACCTGATTTTTCATATGCCTCTTTTGCTGCATCAATACCAGCCTGAAAATTGGTTAGCGTAGAATCGTAGGCATACGTCCCTGAAGTAAGAACTGAGGTGGCAACCTTAATGGGGATATTTCCCTTATGCTTTTTGATAAAATCTTCGCTGGCAAGAATTGTAGCTGAGCCTCCGTCACTGGCAGGACAGAACATAAGTAATTTTATCGGGTCACAAACAGGATAGGAATTTAAGACCTCATCAATTGTTATCTCCTTCTGGAAATGAGCGATGGGATTCATGGAAGCGTGCTTTCGATTCTTTACCGCTACTTTGGCGACCTGTTCCATGGTCATTCCGTACTCGTGCATGCGGCGTCTGACAACTACACCAAACATCCCGAAGGGCAAAAGTCCGTAATTTGTCTCTAACTCCTGTTCAATTGTTCGGCCAATACCCCGATCAAGCACATCAATAGACTTTAAATGCGTCATCTTCTCCATCCCAAATGCCAATGCAACATCGTAAAGACCTGACGCTACACATATCCACGCTTCCCTAAAAGCAGCAGAACTGCTGGCACAGGCACTTTCCACCCGCATGATAGGAATCTTTCTAATCCCAATCTCCTTAAGAGCAACCTGTCCAGCTACTATTCTCGTGCAGTCAAGATTCCCACTGATACCGTACCCGCAATAGGCAACTTGCAAATCGGGTTGTTTAAGATTAGCATCTTTCAATGCTTTCCACACCGCCTCTTCGGCCAGTTGTCGAATATTCATGTCCGTCTTCCCGAATTTGGTATCTCCAATTCCTATGACATAAACATCTCTCATGATGTTCCTCCTTATTTATACAGAGTTATCTATACAGGTTTAAACATATAGCTGAAAACATCATTACCTTCTTTGTCTTTGTAGACTTTCTTTACCGTCATCTCCACTTCCCCCCCAACCTTTAATTTTTCCTCATATGGCTCACATTCAGTAAGTAAGGCAAAAACCTTTAACCCCTCAGGTAAAGCAATGTATGCCATAGGTGAAGGCCCAGCGAACCCGGGAAGTACAATGTTTTGAACCGTATAGGAAAAAATTGTGCCCCTTTTGCTCAAAGGAATTTCCTCGATTTGCCCTTCAGCAAAACAGTTGTGACATACGGGAACTGCCTTTGGAAGTAAAGAAACACTCCCACATGCTTTGCATCTTCTACCAATCATGAAAAATTCCCCACCAATCTTCTTAACCAGAGCGTCATTTTCAAGCTTGATTTCTGATAAATTTTTTTCTTGTTCCATCTTTTACATCCTCCATGACTATTAATATAGTTATTATAGTCTCTATGAATGCATTATATCATTATATCATTAATATATTTTATTTATAAATAGTACTTGTCTATTTTGTCCAAATTGGACTGAAACATTATATAATGACTATTTTTGATAAAGGAAGGGAAATAAATCTTAAGACATCAAAATTTGTACCAAAACAAAAAGCAACTTAAAAAAATCTTCAAGTTGATTACAATACAAAACGTTATTGAGAAAGAAAGATACTAAAGAATAAACCAGATAGCATATATTCTGCTAAAATCTTGGGAATCTCACAAAATATTGGGGTTTTATTTTCCCTGCAATTTCCACAATAACCTCATCAGGTTTTACCATCTTTCAATTCCTATTTTCTCGTATCACTGCAATTATAACCTTCCCAATTCTAATGTTCCTTAAACGAATAACTATTTTTCTTAATTTTTTTTGTTATCTTAATATGTTAAAAATTTTTATTTCAATACAAAATCCTCGGGACACATAAATCAGGAATACAATTATTTATTTCTAACTATTGTTCGTTATTTACCCTAAACTTTTAACCCTTGTCAAGCTTTTTTTGCCAGTTTTTTTTGCCATTTGAAATTTTAATAAGATTTTGTAATTTTTGACTAAAAAATGGAAGATCAAGAATATGGTTCAGTTGAACAAGAGTAAAGAAAGCTATATAAAATTAAACAAAAGGAAAGGATAAGGTTCCCTGCGTTTGCGAGGTTTGCCGAAGAAATTGGTCGAAAACTGGAGCCCGCAATAGGAAGCGAAACGCATGCCCTATGTTGTTGGCTCGCAATATCACAATAAGCCGAAATCACGGAAGACAGGGGCAAATTATCACAGAACGCTTTTGCTATAACCAATCTTATTTTTATCCAAAATTGATAAGGTCATTCTTGATATACAAACCAATTTGGTTTCTTCATTTGTAATTTTTATTTCCCAAACGTGTATTGACTTCCCTAAGCTTATAGGTTGTGCAACGCCATAGACAAAACCATCGGAAACAGATCTTATAAGGTTGGCATTAATTTCAAGGCCGACACATATTTTTTGAAAATTATCAATACAAAGACTCGCAGCTTCACTAGCCAATGTTTCCGCAAATGCTAAAGAGGCACCTCCGTGTAACATTCCGTATGGTTGTTTAGTTCGATTATCAACAGGCATTTTTGCTTTAATAAAATCTTCACCAATTTCAATAAATTCAATTCCAATATTTTCAATTAATGTATTTTTCGATCTATTCTTTAAATCTTCGATCGAGCGATGAACTCTCCATATTGCCATACGAATTCTCCATTACTTGATTTTATCCTTGATTCTTTTCCCAAGGACGCAAGACATCTTTATCTGCTTTTTAGGTATATCCCAATATTTTTGGAGCAACTCTTCTTCGTTGCTTATGGCTTCAAAACCATGTTTTTTATAGAACTCTATTGCCCACTGAGCGCTTTTCCAGATTCCCGCAAGGATATAGTTAGTATCTACACTTCGCTCGATTACTTTAAGAAGGGTTGAGCCAATTCCCTTCCTTTGCCATTTACTTAAAACATATGCATGTCTTATAAGGGTTACATCCATTGCTTGTTCTTTCCCCATCACCCCAATAAGCTTCATGTCTTTTAGATAACCGTAAAATTTTGTCTTTTCCGCCTGTTTGCTCAGTTCTTCCATTGCCATATAAGGCTCACTATATCGGTCTTCAGGTTTGAGACCCTTATATCTATAAGCTGCGTCATTAATAACCCGATTTATTTCAGGTAGATCATTAACTTCAAAAACACCCTCTTTCCAAAAATTAAAGCAGTTATAAGCATTGCGGAAACCAATGAACTCAAGAATCTCTTCGTCCCCTAAAGTTTCTTTTAATGCTTCATAATTCTTTCTTATACCGGGAACTCCGGGAAAATCCGAGCCAAAAAGGAACTTATGCTTACTTTTTTTCAACGAAGGATAATACTGCAAAAGATTTTTTGGGGGCAATCCAGAAACATCGATAAAAACATTTTCATAGCTTTTCACCATGTACTCAGCTATCTGGTACCAGAAACCTCTCCCCCCATGACAAAGGATAACGGTTAGGTCCGGGAAATCGTTTATCACATCATCGAAGGTATAAGGATCAGCAAATCTCATTTTTGCGCCTCTAAAAAGGCTCGTTCCCGCATGAAACATTACGGGGAGATGTTCCTTCTGACAAATAAGATATATGGGGTAAAGCTTTGGGTCGTTTACATAAAAAAAACCGTGTACCGGATGAAGCTTGAGACCTATTGCTCCCAGTGAACGTTGCTCTTCAAAAGCCTCAACTAAATCTTTGTGATAGTTAGGATTAAGATTTGCTATGGGTATGAGCTCAGGATGGAATGCATGAATCTCTTTGGCCCTTTCAAATGGCATAACACCGGCTGTCAGAGGTGAATATTCGGGAAGCAAAATACCTCCGAATACCCCTTCTCGTTTGATAACATCCCCGTACTTTTCGGGTATCTGTCTTCCCTCTTGATCAAAGATTTCCAGAACATAGGGTCCGGAATCCATCCAAAGCGCTTTTGCGGTTTGGGCCCATTCAAACCTATGGCCAACGTGAATATGAACATCGATAAGCTTATCCATCCATTAATTTCTCTCTTTACCTTCCATTTCTATCTTTTGTTTTTTCCCTTGATAAGGATCCCATAATAGATCAGGGTTTTGTTCTTACCTTAAGATGGGGACTGCATTTTAAAATACTTTTTGACATAATTACTGACAATAATTACTGACAATAAAAACCTTTATCCACAGGTATAAGGGTTTTACCTCAAAGAACCGACCTTTTCTCTTTTTGCTTAAACTTCCAACATCCTATTTTCTTTGACTTCGGCCAGAAATTGTTCAGCAGTCTTCACTCTGAGCAATGGGTATGTGGAAAGAATAGAAATCATCGTTTCGTGAGTTTCACGATTTCTGGCAGCTATACAATCCGAAATAACCACTACATACAAATCATTACAAATACCATCTATAGCGGTCGACAATACACAAACATCTGTGTTGATACCTGCAACGGCAATAGTATCCACATCAAAGGTTCTAAGCGTCATGTCTAAGTCGGTTCTAAAAAAAGCACTGAATCGTCTCTTCGGTAAAATTATATCCTCTGAATGAACTTCAAATTCATCAATCAACTCAGCCCCTCGTGTCCCTCGGACAGCAAAGGGACGTAAATTCCCCTTAAAAAGGAAATCTTTCTCAAAATAGCTATCAAGGGCAAATACTATTATTCCATTAAGCTTCCTGGCTTCATCAATCAGAAATTTAATTCGGGGTATAATAGCTCGTCTTTGCTGCACTACGGGATTATCCGGTGACCCTGCGAAAGCATCCTTATTCATGTCCACAACAATAACGGCAAATTTCATAGCCTCTTGCCTCTCAGGTAAAGTTTTATGTAAGTAAATATAATTCTTTAAATAATTGCCTAATTGAATCTATATCAATGGAACTTTTTTGTTTTCTCTATAGATTTTCTCTCCTTCAGAGGGGTTATTCATTACCCCTAATCCGTTTCTTAACATTGCAAACAACCATAGCCAAACTCACATTAATTTGGTCACCTTCAACACCCCTTTACTGCAACCGATTCATAAAAATTAACCCCGAATGCACCGTGCGGAACACGGGGATTCTTTACTAATTGTAGTGTGTAGTTGTAAGTCGGTTTTTTTAAGGCGAACCTCTCTTTTTAGGTAAATAAATCCCACCCAATAGAATCTCAGAAAAAATTTTGGCAATTTCTTCAACCTTCAATCCTCCATTTGACTTTATCCACATATGG
>Ga0209164_1004560_pt1 | contig 12326 bp, 7 predicted proteins | sample MTBNYHSulfiMetaG_FD_187458 | JGI IMG/M metagenome (GOLD analysis project Ga0209164, IMG submission 187458) | Enrichment culture microbial communities from rom New York Harbor, USA that are MTBE-degrading - MTBE-NYH (New York Harbor Sulfidogenic)... | ecosystem: Environmental > Aquatic > Marine >...
ATAGGGGCATGGAACCCCTCCATGCGAAGAACTAAGCCCGTGCATATGATCAGCCTACCCCGCTGTTACCCGGTTAAACGAAACCAAGGCGGTTGATCGATAGCCGTAATATCTCGGATTCTGAAATGGAACGCAACAGATGGCCCGACGATGTTGGATTAGGCGCATGTCCAATTCGGCGTGCGCGGTCCTGTGCAGATTGAATTACTTATTTGTAATTTAAAGCTCCACGACGTGCTCCCTTCTGCATCCGAGCAGGACTTCATCCTCGAAGAAAACGAAATAAACCGTATTTGGCGGGTGATAAGAAGCTGAATTCATTAGACACAAGCTCGTGTACTCTCTTTTTTGCGATTGGTGGCACGGTGGTTGCGTGATTTCTGCTTTACTGGTCTCGCTCGGTTCCGGCACCCAAAGGATTTCATAGGAAAGGCGAGAGGCGTTGTCGAAGAAAGATCTTAACTCTCTTCTTGAAGAACGGCGGCGGCAGGTCCTGCAAATCGAGCGCTTGGAGGCCATGCCTCACGTGGTCTGGCAACTTCTGGAAGCGCTTGGAAGCGAACGCACCAATGCGGCCAAACTGGAGAGTATCATCGAAAACGACCTGGCGCTGGTGTCCAAGTTACTGAGTTTGGCCAACTCCGCCTATTATGGTTTTCAACAGAGAATCACCACCATCCGGCACGCCGTGGTACTTATCGGTTACAAAGAACTGCAGTTCCTGGCTTTGGGCAGCGGCCTGGCCGGAATTTTCGATCTTGGGAAGGCGCCTCGCGGATTCAACGCCGAAGCGCTATGGGTCCATTGCATGGCTGTTGCCTGGGCGGCGAGCTTCCTTGCCGAGGCGACGCGGCAGGTAATTCCGGGAGAAGCCATGATATCCGGACTGCTACATGACGTGGGCAAACTGGTTCTCGCCGTCTCCTTGAAAGAAGAGCTGATTCACCTCCTGGAACTGGAGGAAAGAGGCATGCCTTATTATCTGGCAGAGGAAGAACTTGGATTGGAACACACCCGCATCGGCTATTGGTTGGCCAAGAGGTGGAGCCTGCCGGAAGTCCATACGGCGGTCATTCAGGGACATCATCGTCCCCAAGCGAAAAGCCCCCACGTAAAGGCCGTTTGTATCGTCGCTTTGGCTGATCGGCTCGTCAAAGCGCTCCGACTCGGCATGGTCCAAGACTCCCGACCATGGAACATTTCCAAGGCGCTGAAGGTCCTAAACCTTACTGAAAAAACGTTTCGCGAAATAGCAACGCAGATCGGGCGGACGTTACCAACGATGCAGCACCTCTGGCTGCAGCTTCTGGGGAAAGGGGAAACTCTCCGTGGTCGATCCGGCCGTGTTTGACGAACTGGTTCAGGAGAACCGGCGCCTGAAAGAACAACTGGGCGAATTGAAGACCGAGAACGAGAAGTTGGCCGGTCAAAATCGGGGTCTGTTCGATATCCTGCCCAATATGGGAATTCGACTCGAATCTTCCGTCAGAATGCTGTCCACCATCTCGCAGCTCACAGCCGTAACACTCGGGGGCTTCGGTCTGCGCAGCGCGGTCACCGAGATTCTTGAGATCCTGGTCCGCGAACACAATGACATCGAAAACTGCTCCGTGCTGCTTTATGAGCCGGAAGAAAACCTGCTTCGGCTGCTGGCGGCCAGGGGCGTCGTCGATCTCTTGGGAGAACGGACAGGGCCCTACAACAAAAATCTCACCTTCAAGATCGGAGAAGGAATAGCAGGTCTCGTATACGCCGAGGGCAGACCTCGATTCTGGGACGAGACCTCCTCCGACTCCGAACTCCTCAAACGAGACTCCGGCTCCATCACCCCTCCGGCCTTGGCGTGCTTGCCCTTGTCCACCAGGGATCGAACCATTGGAGTGCTCAACATCTCGTTTGGAACTCCCGAGCCTCTGCCTACACATCGCAAGCGAGATCTCTCCATCATGAGCGGCGTTGTGGCCAACATCGTACAGACCCTGCTGCTCAGAACCGAAGTCGACGAGAAATCGGCTTCACTCCACGCCAAGGTGATACAATGCGAGCGGGAAATATCCGACCGTCTCCGGGTGGAAAAGGATCGGGAACGACTGATCGGGGAGCTTCAGAACGCCCTTGCTGAAGTCAAGAGGTTGAGCGGGCTACTGCCGATCTGTGTGAACTGCAAGAAGATCCGTAACGATGAAGGTTATTGGGAACAGGTCGAATCTTACATCCGTAAACATTCCGAAGCTGAATTCAGCCATGGAATCTGTCCTGAATGCGCCAAAGTCCTCTATCCCGAGTTTAAGTCCTCGCACCCCGAATAATGTCCCTCCCGCTCGGCAAATGCTCCGCATCCGGTAAATAGGACTCGGGATGTCAAGCGTCGACTATCGGCAGCTCGCTGTTGCCGGAGATCGCCTATACTGTCCCATTGCCGCAGCAGCAAAAATGCGATTTATCAAAACCCCTTGTCACTATTTCGGCGGCGGTATACAACCGCCCGTCGAGGACATGGAAACGCCTCGGATGAAACGTGCGCCGGACATATTCCCTGATTACGGATATGCAAATCACAAACAGGAGAGTCTGATCACGTATTTCAACACATGCCGGAGCCGCATAACGCCATGCACATCGGTAATTACAGACACGTCCGGCAGTTCCGGACGATAATAATAAAGCAAAAAGTATTTTCAGGGGGCCTTACGGGTGAAGCAGAGCTAACGGGCTGCAATTACAAGCAAAGTCAGAATAAGGAGAGGCTATCTCTTAAACTCCTCTCCAACACACTGTCCATAGAACCGTCTAGAATCCCATGAGTGAACGCCCAAAAAAGCACAGGCCCGCAGCGGGAAGCTACGGGCCATTTAGCGTTGAGTTGGAAAGTTTGTTATTTTACCTGACATGTTAGATGTTGCTTCGTAAGTGAACGATCCAACAGGGCCAACTCTTATCTGATTAGCGTTAAGTTGGAAAGTTTCTTGTTTTACCTGAAACACATCTGTTAAATATTTTCTTGTCAGTGAACGATCCAACAGGGCCAACTCTTATTCAAGCACTGAATATGCGGTTTTTCTCCCCGTGCGACGCACATCTTCTGAAGGTATCTGAGGACGCGCAGCGAGAATATGCACCAACATTTCAGAAGCTCGCTTAAGCTGCCCAAGTACTTCCTTTTTCTAATTCTACCCTCTATCAGCTTCTAAGCTATTCGGGTTATATCTATATGGTGTTGAAGTCGGGCAGCATATCTGTATTCGACTCTCGCTTTTCTTTGTCTCTTTGATTATAGAGATCGGCTGATCTCCGCAAAAGTTTAACCCTTTTTCGCGAAATGAAAACCCGACTGAATTTCGTTCCGGCCGCCCCGGTCTTTTCACTGTTTTATGAACCTCTCTTCCGTCCTGAAGAAACGATCCCGCAGGTAAAGATAACGCCTGCAGACCTCCCTTGCCTCCACATGGAAGAATAGCTTCTCATTTCATTCTGTGGACGAGCATGTCGGTTGTCTCTGCCCAAAAATCCCGCGTGGGAGCCGTTATTCGACCATCTGGGCCGATTGACACTACGTGACTCCTGATTATGTTAACATCAGGTCAACGGCGAGGCGTATGGAACTAAAATTGATTACACGCTCGCGCACACTTGAAGGATGCTGTAGCGCAAACTGCTGAATCAAGCGAAAAACAGATGTTCGATACGTTTTCGAGGGCTTGATCTAAATTAATCGAAAGGAGTTGATCCAAGATGGAAGAAAGATTGAAAGTATCTCCGGACGTTTGTTCTTGGGTCGATACCGAACATACCAAGCTATTTATCGAAGCCGTTATTCCCGGTGTCAAGAAAGAGGATATTAACCTGAAAATGCATGAGGACAGCATGTACCTCGATGCCCGCAGGGACGACATTGAATATACATCCGCCATGGCTTTTTGCTGCCCTGTGAACGACAAGGCCGCCAAAGCGCACTACGAGAACGGACTTCTGAAAATCGAAGTCCCGTTCAAAGACCCGATGGAGGACGCAACGGCCGTCAGTATCGACTAATTGCTGTAAGTGTGTGATGAAATTTCCGGCAGGTTGTTGGACCTGCCGGAAAAAAAGATAACATTCACGGGAGGAAAATTTAGAGAACGTTTTCTCCCGTGTTCTTTTTTAAAGCTCTTCAGGCGCTCCACACCGCCTTCAGCGGAGAGGCTGAGAAGAAAGCGCAACTCAAGACCGAACGAAACCATTCATAACGAGCCGGCTTCGGTTGATCCCGGCATGGTTCTTTCTGCCCTGAAGGCGGCCAATGGGAAGGGCGCGAGAAAAAAGTCACAGAATTAGGATAAAAAGGGAGCTCGATCCAGGATATTCGGTACGCCTTGTTAACTTCGCCGAGTTTCTCGTTGAACGGGGACTCTGATTTAAAAAAAGGCAGCAAAGTATGAGCGATGAGAAGCAGAAAATTCACTGGCACGCGATGGACACGGAGGAGGTGCTCGAGCGTCTGGATTCTTCGACGAATGGGTTAAGCGCCTCCCAGGCCAGTAAGCGTCTCCAGGAGACAGGGCCAAATGCCATCGAGATGGAGGAGTCCAAAGCGCCCCTGCGCCTGCTGGTCCGGCAGATTCACAACCCACTGATCTATCTTCTCGCAGGCGCGGCGCTTTTGTCCTTACTGGTGGATCACACGGTGGATGCGGCAGTAATTGCGGGGGTCATCGTCCTCAACAGCCTGGTGGGGTTCATTCAGGAGTGGCGTGCCGAGGGCGCCTTAGATGCCCTGCGCAAGATGGCGGCCCCGCATACCCGGCTTTTAAGGGACGGAAAAACCCTGGACATAGAAGCGTCCGAAGTGGTCCCAGGAGACATAATGCTGCTTGAAACCGGGGACCGAGTTGCCGCTGGAGCCCGGCTCCTTTCCGCAGAGAATCTGCAGGTGGACGAGTCCGCCCTGACCGGGGAATCGGTCCCGGTAGCTAAGAATCCGAAAACCCTGGACAAGGACACCCCTATGCCCGACCAGAGAAACATGGTCTGGATGTCCACCAACATTACGGGGGGGCGGGGTCGGGCCGTGGTTGTTGTTACGGGTATGCAGACTCAGATGGGCCAAATCGCGGCGGAGATCCGCTCCACTTCCAGAGAAGATACGCCGCTTCAGAAGCGGATGCACAAACTGGGCATGGCCCTGGGGATCGCAGGCATTGCTCTGGCGGCCATAGTTTTCGGATTAGGGATGTTTCGGAGCTATGAGGTCATCGATATGCTGATGTTTTCGGTGGCCGTGGCCGTCTCGGCAATCCCGGAAGGGCTTCCGGCCGTGATCAGCGTGACCCTGGCCCTGGGCGTGCGGCGCATGGCCCGGAGAAACGCCATCATCCGGCGCATGCCGGCCGTGGAGACCTTGGGATCCACCACAGTGATCTGTTCGGATAAGACCGGAACAATCACCCAAAACCAGATGACCGTGCGCAGGCTTTGGGCGGGAGGCGAGATCTTTGAGGTAACCGGCGAGGGATATGAACCGGAAGGCAAACTCAAGGCGGAAAGCGGCGGAACGGGAAAAGAACTCCCCGAACCGTTGAAAAGGCTTCTGAGGATCGGCCTCCTGTGTAACAACGCCGACCTCAGGGAGGAGGAAGGACAATGGACCGTAGATGGTAATCCCAGCGAAGGCGCACTGCTTGTCGTTGCGGCAAAGGCGGGTATGGATAAAGATGCCCTCCGGGAGAAAGATAAACGGCTGGCTGAAATCCCTTTCTCCAGCACCACCAAATACATGGCCACTCTGCATCCGGCAGAGGATGGCACAGGGTATCTCGCCTATGTGAAGGGAGCCCCCGAGCGGATACTCGAGTTCTGTTCCTATGTTGTTAAAGATGGCAAGGCCGTAGAACTCGACGATGGCTTTCGTAAGGAGATACTCGATCTGAATGAACAATTTGGTTCCCAGGCCCTTCGGGTAATGGCCGGGGCCTATCGGGAAATACCGCAGGGCCGGGACAAGCTGGATAAAGACGACGTGGAAGGAGGCCTGACGTTTGCTGGTTTTTGGGGCATGATTGATCCTCCACGAGAGGAAAGCTTCGAGGCGGTGGAAATGGCCAAGGGTGCAGGCATCCATCCGGTGATGATCACCGGCGATCACGCGGTTACCGGCTTGGCTATCGCCAAAGCCATAGGAATTGCCGTCAACGGAGAGGCCGTAACCGGCAAGGACATTGACGCTATGGGAAAGCCTGATCTGGCAAAGGCGGCCATCAAAGGCGGAGTCTTTGCCCGGGTCACACCGGCCCATAAACTCAAGATTATGGAGGCCCTCAAGGAAGAAGGACACGTGGTAGCCATGACCGGCGACGGGGTGAACGACGCTCCGGCGTTAAAAGGTGCTGATATCGGCGTGGCTATGGGTCGGGCGGGCACAGAGGTTGCCAAGGAGTCCGCCGACATGGTCCTGACCGATGACAATTTCGCCACCATTGTTCATGCGGTGAAGGAAGGTCGCGTCATTTACAACAACCTCCGCCGGGTGGTGTTCTTCCTGATTTCCACCAATCTCGGTGAAGTTCTGACCCTGGTGGGAGCCCTGGTCATCGGCCTGGACCTGCCCCTGACAGCCGTCATGGTCCTTTGGGTCAACCTGGTAACTGACGGTGCCTGCACCGTGCCTCTCGGTGTGGAGCCGGGGCGGACGGATGTGCTCAAACGTCCCCCGCGGGACCCCACTGAATTTATCGTGGACCGAAGTATGGCCTTGCGCATGGCGCTGCTTACGCCCGTCATGGCAGCAGGCACCATCGGCCTGTTCTGGTATGCGCAGCAAAATGGAGGATTGGATCATGCCCGAACGGTAGCCTTCACTACAATGGCCGCTTTTCAATGGTTCCAGGCTTTTAATGCGCGCGCCGCCTATCGCTCTCTATTCTCGATCGGTCCCTTCACCAACCCCTGGGTCCTGCTGGGCGTCGGTATCGCTGTCCTCCTGCAAATCGGGGCTGTCCATACCCCTATTGGGCAGTTGCTGTTCGGTACTGTGGGCCTCTCTGGAATGGACTGGCTCATGATCGTTCTCGTGTCCGCTTCCATATGGGTCAGCGACGAACTTTTTAAGCTAATGGGTGTTTACGGAAGTCCGGAGAGAAAGGCCGACGTTGCTCTTATAAAAAAGGATCCCAGGCCTGAGAAGAACTCGCTTCCTTAAAGGGTTAGCGATGGCCGCGATCCCTGAATGCCCTTGCGATTGGAACCACGACAGGATACCATATTTAAGTATCCGTCCAAGGGGTCCTTCTTGTCGGGAGGACCCGCTCGCCGCGCGCCTTTTCTTCAAACCTGCAATAGGGAGCCATGAACCATGGAAGACAAAAAGGCAAAAAAAACTTCAGGGAAGACTTTGGAGACAGCCCGGGAGGCAGGCTACTTCGGCAAAAAAATGTTGAAGAACGCCATCGATGCCGCCAAAGAGGGCCGCCCGACGGCCTGGTCCATGGTCACCTGGTGGGAAGGCGAGTTGATCGCCAGGGCCATGGGCCTCGAGGTGGTATTTCCCGAAAACTACGGCGCTTTTTGTGCTTCCGTGCGTCAGGCCGAACGATTTCTCGAAATCAGCGATTCCGAAGGGTTTCCCAGCACGCTCTGCGGTTACGCCAGGAATTGCTTTGGCTATGCCAAGACCCTGAAGGATAACCGGTTTGTACCGCCGCAGGACGCGCCCGGAGGGGGATTGGCGAAACCGGTGGTTCTCATCGGTTCGGGAGCCGGCTGCGATGCGCGCTATAAGTGGTTTCAGGCATTGGGTCGATTTCTGGACGATACCCCTCTCTGGACCCTGGAACTTCCTCAAACGGGGACCTTCGAGTATTTCTTGCCGGGGAATAAAGAACGAAACATCCAATTCATCACACACCAATTGAGGGAATTCGTGGCTTTCCTGGAAAGCCTTCTGGGCAAGAAAATGGATTGGGACTATTACGGTCAAGTTTTGGACCAAACCATCAAGATATTGAACCTGGCCCGGGAAGTGGACGAGCTGCGCAAGGCGGCGCCTTCGCCCATGGTGGCGCAGGATTTCTGGGCGGTCATGATGGCCCACTTGTATATGCCGCACGACCCGGAAGCGTATGAATTCTATCAGCGGGTGTACGCTGAAGTAAAAAACAGGGTGGACCATGGGATCCCCGCCGTTCCCAATGAAAAGTACCGTGTGATGTTTTCGGAGCTTCCTCCCTGGCATTCCTTGGGATTCTTTGACCGGTTGGCGGAAGAGTTGGGAATCGCGGTCGTCATTGAAAGCTGGAGTTATCACGCGGCGGGCCTGCCTGAGGAAGAGAGGCGCGGGGTTACGGATCCATTGGAACTGAACGCCCGGATCACCTACCACAAGTGGATGGAGTACAACGAGTTCGCCCGGAAGTACGATATCAGCTCCAGTTTCATGATGGGTCCCGCATTGGATTGGGCGAAAAAGTATCGGGTGGACGGTTTTTTGGCGCATCCGCTCAGATCCTGCCGCCCGGCGACGTATTCCTTGCTGGATACGAGAAATCTATTGTTGGAAGAGGTCAAAGTACCCGGCGTGGTTGTTGAAGGCGATATTGTGGATTTGCGGGTGTTTAATGAAGAAGAAGCCATGGATAAGATGGGAACATTCATAGAAACGATGGACCATTACCGGGAAGTAAGAAAGCAGGAAGGATTGGACTGGTAATCGTTCTCAGGGTGTCGCCGGCGCCCCCAGGCTTAAATGCTTGACAAACCGTATCACGTCGCGATATACGGAACCGAATTCAGCTCGTATCGAAATGCTGGTGGCTCCGGAACGGAGCCTGATAGGGAAGCCGGTGAAACACCGGCACGGACCCGCCGCTGTAACCGGGGACGAAACCCGCAAAAGCCACTGTGCGACAAGTTTTTTTGGCGAAGCCGCATGGGAAGGCGCGGGAAGTAGGATGATCCGGGAGTCAGAAGACCTGCCGAGCGATTTCGGACGACGCGACTAAAGACCACAGTAGGTGGAGATGGCAAATCCCCAAGCTGGTAATCCAGCTTGGGGATTTTTATTTGAAGTGATTCACGGGGGGAAACTTTTGAAAAAGTTTCCCCCCTGTAAACCCCCTTTCCAAACCTTTTAGGCCGGCGCCACCCTTCGGGAGGCGCTCTCGAGGCAATTGCCATATGGATAAAGCTCTTCGGCCTTAGTTCGGAGATCGCGCTTTGATTCCGGGTCACCCCGCGGGACGCGGGGTGACCCCTTTCTCGGAAGTCTTGGGAGGGGTTTGGGGAACCCTTCTTCAGAAGGGTTCCCCAAATAACGGATACTTTTATATTCTCTTCATAACCAAAAAGGAGGTTACCGTGCATCAAACGCAACTCGAACGAGCCGTGGCAGGTGAAACGACGCCGGAAATGGTGCAGTTGGCCCGGGACGAAGGTCTTGCGACGGACGTGATACGCGAGCGCATGGCCCAGGGGCGGATCGTAATTCCGCTTAACCGGAATCGGAAGGCCCGTCTGGTGGGCATTGGGATGGGTCTTTCCACCAAGATCAACGCTTCCATCGGTACGTCCACGGACATAGCGGACATGAACGCGGAAGTGCGAAAAGCGGTTGCGGCCCAGGAAGCCGGGGCGGATACGCTGATGGAACTCTCCGTGGGCGGCGACCTGGATCGGATCCGGAGGGAGGTAATCGCCGCAGTGGAGTTGCCGGTGGGGAATGTACCGTTGTATCAGGCGTTTTGCGAAGCCGTTCGCAAATACGGCGATCCCAACCGGCTGGATGAGGAAATGCTCTTCGATCTGATTGAACGGCAGTGCGAAGACGGCATTTCATTTATGGCCATTCACTGCGGCATCAATCTCTATACCATCGAGCGACTGGAAAAACAAGGATACCGGTATGGCGGCCTGGTGAGCAAGGGCGGCGCTTCCCTGGTGGCCTGGATGAAGGCCAACGGCCGGGAAAACCCCTTGTACGATCACTTCGACCGGGTAGCCGGGATACTGAAGAAATACGACGTGGTGCTTTCCCTCGGAAACGGTCTCCGGGCGGGTTCCATCGGAGATTCCTTCGACCGCGCCATGGTCCAGGAGCTGATCATCAACTGCGAACTGGCTGAAGAAGGCCGGCGGCTGGGATGTCAGATGATGGTGGAAGGACCCGGACACGTACCCATGGATGAAATCGAAGCCAACATCATTTTGCAGAAGCGCATGAGCAACCACGCCCCATATTACATGCTCGGACCTCTACCTACGGACGTGGGCGCCGCCTACGATCACGTGGTGGCCGCCATCGGTGCGGCCCAATCGGCTCGTTACGGTGCGGACCTCATCTGCTACATCACGCCGGCCGAGCATCTGGCATTGCCCAACGAGAAAGACGTGGCCGAAGGGGTGAAAGTGGCCCGCCTGGCCGCCCATATCGGCGATCTGTCCAAGCATCCGGAACGCTTTCGGACCCGGGATCTGACCATGAGCAAGGCACGCCGGGACTGCGACTGGGAAGGCCAGTTCGCCAACGCTTTATTCCCCGCGGACGCGCGCCGCATCCGGCACGACCGTTCGCCCTCGAACGAGAAGGTGTGTACCATGTGCGGAGACTTCTGCGCGAACCGGGCCTCCACGGAACTTTTTCAAACGACCCTTCGTACGAGTTTCAAAGCATGAATGGGAGTAATGATGAGTCGGGGGAAAACGTTTGAGAAAGTTTTCCCCCCATACCCTCTTTCCAAACATCTCATGCGTGCGTCACCCTTCGGGAGACGCCGTCAGGGCGGTCGGCGCATGGGGAAGATTCTTGAGACGTAACCCGAACATCACCCAATCATCTCCGACTATACTACAAGCCATCGCCTCCTCCGGGATGACCTCGATCGGTGAAAGTTGGAGAGGAGTTTGAGGAATCGTGCGATGAATATAACCTGAGGATCCAATATGCTCGATACGACTATCCAACGCATCGGCCCCCTGGACCGGGCCGCAATGAACGAGGCGCAACGTCGTCACGACTCGCTGGCCATACCCAGGGGCAGTTTAGGCATGCTGCACGAATTGGGGGTGCGACTCGCCGGCATCACGGGAACGCCCCTTCCCGAGATGAAGCGTCTTGCCGTAATCACCATGGCCGGAGACCACGGCGTCACCGCGCAAGGAGTCAGTTGCTTTCCTTCCGAAGTGACTTGCCAGATGGTGCGCAACTTCCTGCTCGGAGGCGCGGCCATCAATGTGCTCACGCGACACGTGGGCGCAAGGCTCACCGTGGTGGATATGGGCGTGGCCGGACAACTCCCGGAATCTTCCCAGTCGGAGAACGGCAAAACCTGCTTTCTTTCCCGCCGGATCGCGGACGGAACGCAGGACATTTCTCTGGGTCCGGCCATGTCGATCGAACACGCCCGGCGGGCCCTCGAGACGGGCGTCCGGGTGTTTGAAGAAGAACTCGAACTCGGGCTGAACGCCTTGGGTACGGGAGACATGGGCATCGGCAATACGACCCCTTCCTCCGCCATTGCAGCCGTGCTCCTGAAGCGTGATCCCGTTGACCTGGTCAATCGAGGCGCGGGTCTGGACGACTACGCCCTACGCAGGAAGGTCGAAGTGGTTAAGCGCGCCCTCGATGTGAATGCTCCGGATCCGGACAACCCGTTGGACGTGCTGGCCAAAGTGGGCGGTTACGAAATCGGAGGCATCGCCGGACTCGTTCTTGCCGCCTGCGCGCACCGCGTCCCCGTAGTAGTGGACGGTTTCATCTCCACGTCCGCCGCGCTTCTGGCGAGCCGTTTTCATCCCCATGTGAAGGATTACCTCTTCAGCGGTCATCGCTCCCACGTGCTGGGACACGATCTGATGCTGTCGAGTCTGGGACTCAGGCCCTTGGTGGATCTGGACATGCGGCTGGGAGAAGGCACCGGGGCGGCCTTCGGCCTGTCCATTTTGTCGGCGGCATCAAGAATCGGAGCGGAAATACTGACCTTCGAACAGGCCGCCGTAACGAACCCGAGTGAAGAGAGAGCTTACTGAGGGAAACTTTGAAAAGTTTCCCTCAGACTCCCTTCAAATTTCTTATGCGTGCCGCACCGCCTTCGGCGGAGCGGTTGAACCACTGAATGAATATCAGATGGGGTTCCGGGTCTCCCCGCGGTACGCGGGGTGACCCCAATCAGGAAGGTCTTGGGAGGGGTTAGGGGAACCCTTCTACAGAAGGGTTCCCCTAACAACAGCTATGACAAAATTACCGGTCGCACCGCCTTTTCAACAATCGGACGCCGGGCATCGTCGTTTCCAATTCCTCGAGGATCTGGCCACGGCGTACTGGTATTCCGAGGTTTTGTTTACCGCTCTGGATCTGAATC
>Ga0209164_1004562_pt1 | contig 12325 bp, 10 predicted proteins | sample MTBNYHSulfiMetaG_FD_187458 | JGI IMG/M metagenome (GOLD analysis project Ga0209164, IMG submission 187458) | Enrichment culture microbial communities from rom New York Harbor, USA that are MTBE-degrading - MTBE-NYH (New York Harbor Sulfidogenic)... | ecosystem: Environmental > Aquatic > Marine >...
CCGGCTGCGGCCATGATTGCACAATGGGCTTTGGAACGGAAATACAGGCCCGCCATTCTCTCCAGAGGATACGGCGGAAAGAGCCGTCACAAAGCGCTGGAGATCTCGGACGGAAACGCCCTCTTGGCCACCCCTGCTGAAGCAGGGGACGAACCTTACTTGCTCGCAAAAAAGCTCAAGGGCGTCCCGGTAATCATTTCAAGAGACCGCTTCGATGCAGGCCTTTTTGTTTATCACAAGCACGGGACCAATTTTTTTATTCTCGACGACGGGTTTCAGCATGTCAAACTCCACCGAGACCTGGACCTCGTCCTCCTCGACACAACCCGCCCCTTCGGCAACATGCACTTGCTGCCCTGGGGCCCGCTGCGTGAACCCCTTGATCACCTCAAAAGGGCCGAGGCTTTTATCCTCACCCGCTCCGGTGAAAACGCCGCCCTTATTCTTATGGACTTTCTGACAACCAGGTTCCCGGGGAAACCCGTTTTCCGAAGCCGCCACATGCCTCGCAAGGTCGTGTTTCCACGCTCATGGAGATCTTATGGTCCCGATTTTCTCCTTGGGAAAAAAGTCGCCGCTTTTTCGGGCATTGCAAAACCGGCGCAGTTCAGGGACACCCTGGAAAAACTCGGGGCCGAGGTCCTTCTTTTCAAAGCCTTCCCGGACCACTATCCTTTTTCCCGCGCACAGATCGAAGAAATGATCCTCCAGGCGAAAAACGCCGACTGCTTGATGACCACCGAAAAAGACTGGGTGCGCATTGAAAACCTTGGAATCCACGAAGATAAATTGTGTTACCTGACCGTGACTTTTGAGTTATTGTCTGAAAGACAAGATTTTTTTGCTATGATCCGAGAAAAGGTGCAAGGCATAAGACCGTAAGGTGCGCGGCGGGCGTCCGGAGGCCACAAACAGGAATCCGGGGCTCCAGAGAACAAGCCGGAGATCGGCAAAACGCTGATTGCCGAATGCTGACGGCGGACAACTCAGAAATGCTGAATGAAATCATTTACAGGCTGATTTATTTGACCATCCGGATGATGGCTCACATTCCCTATCCCTTTGCACAGTTCAATGGAAAAGGTTTGGGCCTCCTCGCCTATTTCATCCCCATGGCCAGGAAAAAAGTGGCTTTCGAGAATATCCGGCAAAGCTTTCCAAACATGCCGGAATCTGAAGCAAAAGCACTCCTTTGTCGGGTGTACATCCACTTTGGCCGGATGCTCTTCGAAATCCCCCGGATCATCGGGCTCACGCCCAAGAACCTGGATCGGTATGTGATCTTTGAAGGCCCTGAGAATCTCGACCGTGCCCTCGCCAGGGGCAAGGGGGTTTTTATCCTCACGGCCCACTTCGGAAACTGGGAGCTGATGGCCGCGGCCGTAACGGTACGGTGGGGCGGGACGGCCGTGGTCGCCAGGCCTGCCGACTTTCTACCCCTGGACCGGGCGATCACTCATCTTCGCACATTTCACGGAGCCAAGATCATACCCAAGCAGCGGGCCATGAGACAAATCATGCAGGCCGTCAAGGAAAAACAAATCGTCGGTATTCTCCTGGACCAGAATGTGGACTGGTATGAAGGGATCTTTGTTCCATTCTTAGGAAGATGGGCCTGCGCGAACAAAGGCCTTGCCCTGATCGCCTCAAGGACCGGAACACCTGTGGTCCCGGCGTTTCCTGTCAGGGAGAAGAATGGCCGATACAGGATCGTTTTTGAAAAAGAGCTTCCCCTGAGCGCCACGGGGAACAAAGACAGTGATACGGAGGATAATACTGAGCGCTTCACCCGTGTGATCGAAAAATACGTGAGAGCATACCCGGATCACTGGTTCTGGTTTCACAAACGGTGGAAGACTAAGAACTACTGCCCGCTGAGGGTGAAGCGGGCGGAGTCATGGAGCCGTGAAGCGTTGGAGAGTCGGGATAAAGCGGGTGCAATAGAAAAGATAAGGGTTGGAAAGGCGCAGAGTGCATGAAGGTGGCGGGCGGAAAACCTATCGACAAAACCGCCATCCGTCGCATACTGGTTCGCGCCGCGAACTGGGTCGGTGACGTGGTCATGGGGCTGCCTGCTTTTGACGCTCTGAGACGGAACTTCCCCGAATCCCATATTGCCGTCCTTGCCAGGCCCTGGGTGACGGCACTCTTTGAGAATCACCCCGGTGTGGACGAAATCATCCCCTATTCCAGGGGGCAGGGGATCCTTAAAGATCTTGCCGAAAGATTGCGGGTCGTCCTCTTGCTCCGGAAGGGCAATTTTGATCTGGCCCTTCTTTTTCAAAATGCTTTTGAAGCCGCCCTGCTCGCCTATTTGGGCCGTGTGCCCCTGAGAGTGGGATACAACACGGACGGACGAAGACTTCTGCTCTCTCATGCGGTCATCCGGGACCCTGAGATCCTGAAAAAGCACCAGGTCGAATACTACCTTGCCGTGCTCCGCGCCATAGGCTGGGAAGCGCCCACCCAAGAGCCCCATCTTCATGTCGGCCAAAAAGAAGCTTCGGTGGTTCGTGGGTTGCTTTCCTATGAGGGGATTGAAGAAAGCGATTTCCTTGTCGGTTTGAGCCCCGGCGCAATCTTCGGCCCTGCCAAGCGCTGGCCCGTGGAGCGATTCGCCGCCATAGCAGACCGGTCCATTGAGCGCTGGGGCGCCAGGGTCGTTCTTTTGGGCAGCGAGAAGGACGCTTCAACCTGTTTTGACCTTTCCCGGGCCATGAAGCATGGGGCCGTAGATCTTTGTGGCAAGACGTCGCTTGGTGAGGCCATGGCCCTTATCAAACGCTGCCGGTTCTTCCTCAGCAACGACTCCGGCCTGATGCACGTAGGAGCGGCTCTCGGGGTCCCCACAGTCGCCGTCTTCGGCTCCACGGACCCTATTGCGACAGGGCCGAAGGGGAAGTGGACGAGCATTGTAAGGCACGATATGGATTGTTCGCCCTGCCTGAAGCCGGAATGCCGAAACGGATATCCCTGCCTCCTGTCTATTGAGCCGGACGAGGTGTGGGAAGCCATGGAGAAGCTGCGAGAGGAAGTCGAGGGAGAGAACCCTCGCAAGTCCAATTTGTGATCGGTAGGCTGTCTCCCTTGCCGCGCCGTAGCCTGTACGAAGGCGGGTGTATTCTGTATTCTTCTTCTTGGGTACGATATGAAAAGGGCCGCGGTTTTTTTGGATAGAGACGGGACGATCAATGAGCAGATGGGGTATATCAACCACACCAGTCGCTTCAGAATCATTCCGGGTGCGGCGGAAGCCGTTCGACGGCTCAATGATTTGGGCTACCTGGCCATCGTCGTCTCAAACCAGTCCGGTGTGGCCCGCGGCTATTATCCTCTCGAGCTTGTCCACGAGATTCATTCGCTTTTGAAGAAAACGCTCAAACAAGCAGCCGGCGCATACCTCGACGCGGTTCTTTTCTGCCCGCACCATCCCCAGGGCGTTGTGCCTGAGTTTTCAGTGGATTGCCGGTGCCGGAAACCCAAGATCGGTCTCATCGACCAGGCTTGCCGGGCTTTTGATATCGATCTTCGCCGTTCTTTCATGATCGGAGACATGTGCTCCGACATGGAGTTTGCAAATCGGGCGGGAATCAAGGGCATCATGGTGGAAACCGGCTACGGCCTCGGAGAAATCACCTACCTTCTGCCGGGGCGAAAGGCAAAGCCGATCTACCTTGCCCACGACCTCCTCGATGCCGTAAGATGGCTTACTCATGAAGAAAACTCCCATTCACATCGATCCACCCCATAGCATTCTGCTTATCAAGTTGAGCGCTATCGGCGACGTGGTCCACACCCTCCCTTTGCTGGAAGTGCTGAGAAAGAACTTCCCGACCGCAAGGATCGACTGGCTCGTGGAGGAGGAAGCCTGGCCGATTATCGAAGGCCATAGGGATGTGGACCGCATCCTTGTCTCCCATCGAAAATCATGGCAGAAAATGCTTTTTTCCCCGGGACAGAGGGCTGCAGCGCTTGAAGAAATCAAGCGCTTCGTGCAAACCATCAGGTTTGAACACTATGACCTGGTCATAGACCTTCACGGTCTTTTCAAAAGCGGGGTCCTTGCAGGATTGGCCCGGGGCCGCAGAAAGATCGGCTTCACAGGGGGCAAAGAAGGGAGCATGCTCTTTCTCACCGACCGGCCTTATCCCTTCGACTATAACCGCCACGCACTGGAAAGATACTTGCAGGCAGCCGACTACCTCGGGTGCAGCATTGACTCATGGAAGGGAGAGATTCCTCTTCAGGAAAAGGATAAAGGGAGAATAGATCGCTTGCTGGCGGATCACTTCAGAGCTGAAGATCCCTTGGTCGCGATCAACCCCATGGCCAGGTGGATCACGAAACTCTGGGACGAAGAGCGTTTCACCTCCCTCGCGGTCAGATTGCAGGAAGAAATGTCTTCCAAAGTCCTATTCACGGGAAGCCCCGCCGACCGACCTGTCATTGACCGAATCATTAACACCATGAACCCTCGACCGCTGAACCTTGCAGGAAGGACCACGCTCAGGGAACTGGCCTATCTCTACACCCGTTGCCGACTTCTCGTCACCACCGACACGGGCCCGATGCACATCGCCGCCGCCATGGGCGTGCCGGTCGTCGCCCTGTTCGGACCAACCGCGCCGTGGCGAACCGGTCCCTACGGAAAAGGACATACCGTCATCCGGGAAAGCCTGGCATGCAGCCCCTGTTTCAAGAAAAAGTGTTCCCATCTCACTTGCATGAAAAGCATCACGGTGGAAAAAGTATTCGACACGGTTAAAGAACATATCAACCCGAGGTGACACATCATGGCAATCAGCAAGGAACTTCTGGAAATTCTGGCGTGCCCCAAGTGCAAGGGGGACATTTACTTGAATAAAACCGGCGATGGTCTCATCTGCGATAAGTGCAAGCTCCTCTACGAGATCAAGGAGGACATCCCGATTATGCTGATCGATGAGGCCAAGCCGCAGCCATAAAGGCGCCCCCCGCGCGCGCCACCGACGGATTTAGGACGCACCGCTTTTCGAAACCGGGGAAACAGACTGTGCTCCTCGCTCCCGTTGTGCCGCCGATCCCGGCTTATTTTGCCTTTGAAAAAAGGCTCTTTTGGTGTATCATCGTACCGTTATTTACGCGTCAGCGCCCGGGCGGGCGGCTACCTTCAAATGAAAAGCGAGGATCAACGGATCAGGCAAGAGGGCTGATGGCCGGGCCTAAGAAAGGAGTCGGCTCATGAAATACCGTAAAATTGCTCTTATTTTTCCCGGACAGGGATCGCAATACGTCGGAATGGGAAAAGAACTTTATGACCGTTTCAAGTTGGTTCGGGATGTTTACGATGAATCCAGTGCCGTGGTGGGTTATGACATGACGGAGAAGTGTTTCAAGAAACCCCTGATCGGATCAAAGCTGGTGCACCGGCCCGACCTGGACAGGACCAAGTACACCCAACCCGCCGTATTCACAACCGGCTATGCCTGTTACAAGATTTTTGAGGAGATGTGCAAGGAAGTGAAGGTTCATTGCAACATCGCTTTCCTTGCAGGCCACAGCCTGGGAGAGTACACGGCCCTCGCCGTTGCAGGGGCCATGGATTTTAGGACCTGTATGGACCTTGTCCAGAAAAGAGCCAACTTCATCACCGAATTCAGTCACTCTTACCCGGATGCGGGGTTGATGGCCGTTGTGAACAGGGGCAAAGAGCTCAATCATGCCATGGTCGACAACCTCGCCAAGGAAGCCCAGGTGTATGTGACCCTTGTCAACACGATGAGCCAGATCGTGGTGGGCGGATTCAAAAAAAACCTGGATGAGTTGGGTAAGAAGCTCAAGAAAGAAGGCATGATCACGACGATCCTCAAAGTGGAAGGCCCCTTTCACAGCCCTCTCATGAAACCCGCGGCGGATCGGTTCAAGAAAGAGCTCAGCGCAAGTGAGATGTTCATCGCCAACAAACCGGTCGTCTCCAACGTCACGTCGGAAGCCATTGTCGACCCGGTGCATATCAGGAAAGAACTCTATGAGCAAATATTCACCTGCGTGAACTGGCGTCGCTCCATTGACAAGATGGTTGATAACGGCGCAGATCTCTTCATTGAGGTGGGTCCTAAAAAAGTCCTGAGCAACATGCTTAAAGACATCCGTCCCGACACCCCCACCATGAACGTGGAGGACATGGAATCCCTGGAAAGAACGGTCAAGGAACTGGGAGCCCAGGAGGAATGAGCAGGAGAGGATGAATGGAGTAGTGGAATAGTGGAGGAACGGAGTCATGGAGCGGTGGCGTGTTACGATAAGGTGCATTCTTGGATGAGCGACCAATCGGTGATGTGGCCGTCACGGATGTGACCCTGCGGGAATACGGTCAAAACGTCCCGGCCTCATCCCTTCAGATCTTCTCCCCCCAAGTCAGGATCGACCTTGCATTGAAGCTGATCGAGGCGGGATTCCGCAGACTGGAAGTGCTCTCCTGCGTCCATCCCCGAATTTCCCCGGCTATGGATGAGGAGACCATCCGCACCATTGCAGGCGGCGTCGGCAGGACGGACGGGGTGAACCTCGTTACCCTCGTGCCCAACCGGGCAGGCTATCGAACCTTTCTCTCAGCGGGTCTCGGTCCGGATGGGTACAACCATGCACTGGGCATTTTTTTCAGTGCCGTGGAAGCCCACAATCGCCGCAACCTTGGAAGAACCATCCAGGAGACCCTTGACGAATACGGTATGATTCTGAAGGATGCCTTCCGCCGCAAGATTCCCGTCGCCGCCTACATTTCCGCCGCCCTCGGCTACAGGCCCGCCCCAGCCGAGGCGATTGTCCGGCCTGAAGCCCACAAGATCCGCGAGTATCTCGACAGGCTCTTCGACATGGGCGCAGCCACCGTGACCCTGTCGGACCTTCAGGGCGTTGCCGATGAAGAAGAAACAAAAGGCCTCTTCGCAATCCTTCTCAAGGACCGCAATCAGGAAGCCATGGAGAGATTGGCCTATCATCCCCACCATGTTCGGGGTGACCGGGCTATTGCCAACAGCAAGGCCCTCTATGGAATCGGCATCAGGCGTTTTGACGCCTCCATTGGGGGTGTGGGCGGTTGCGTCACGGGCGCGCCGGGCAACCAGCCGACGGAGGGGCTTGTCGCCCTTTTTGAAAACATGGGGGTCAGAACGGGCATTGACCTGAAGAAAGTGCGGAAAATCGGCCGCCTTGTGGAAAGGGAACTCTACAGCAAGATCAACATTGAAAAAGCGGAATAATGGAACCTTGACGGCACCGTAAAAAGTCGAAAAGTTCGTATTTGTCATTTCGACCCCTTCGGCAAGCTCAGGGTAAACTCCGGGAGAAATCCTATCTTTTCAATCGCTTTCTCCCACAAGATTTCTCGCTTCGCTCGAAATGACATAAAAACGGGACTTTTTGCGAATGCATCAATCTTGACAGGTTCGTAAAAAGTCAAAAAAACGCAGAAAGTGCCCTTTTCTGTCATTCCGGCGAAGGCCGGAATCCAGGCAAAACAAGGACTTCTGGACCCCGGCCTTTCCACCCTCCGTAGCATAGCTACTGCGGAGGACGGGCGCCGGGGTGACGGCGCGGGAGACTTTTTACGAAGTCGTCAATCTTGCTCGTCCCACCATAAAATTCCTCCCCCTTGGTGGGGGAGGCTTGCCCGCCTCGGGAGGGTCAGGAGGGGGTGTTAGACCGGGTTTTGCCAAGAAACTCTTGGGGCTTGGCACTCGGAGCATTCGCTAAACTTTTCGTTCGAGCACCTCCGGAGGAACCACGGCTTTCTCCGGCCACCCTTCCGGGACGATCTGATCCGGTTTTTCACCCATTTTGGCCTTCAAGCCTTCAAGACCGGCTCTCTTGAATTCCTCTCTCGGCTTCTTGGGGATCCTGCCGTTGAGGATCGCTTCGGATCGAAGGCGCCTGCCGATGGTCTTCTCAATCATGGTGCCGAGCTCGAGGATCCGGTCAATGTCGATACCGTCCGCCTCAATGCCCATTTCATCGAGCATCACGCACATGTCCTCAAACGTGGTCAGGCCTACCACGTTGGGGTCCCGGTAGTAATAAGAGCCGGTTCCGGGCACAGGCACCCTGTCGAGGAAGTTGGCCGGCTGCCCGCCAAGTCCTCCCATAGTCCCTTCAAAAATATCGATGCCGGCCTGAAGAGCGGCGAGAACATTGGCCAAACCCCAGCCCCTCGTCACATGGAAGTGCCCTATATGCAAATCCGTGTTCGGAAGGGCGTCCAGGATCATGGAAAAGTAGCGATACACCTGGTCCGGAGGCGCGGACCCGTCATGGTCCGCATGCTCGATATCATCCGCACCGATGCTCAGCCATCGTTTCGTAAATTCCAGGGCGTCCTCGAAACGGGTTGGGCCTGAGATGGGACTGCCCCAGATCGTGCTCACGGTGCCGCACATCTTGATCCCTGCATCCTTGCATTTCCTGATGCACCGCTCCGCTTCTTTCCAGTATTCAGGAAGGGTGGTGCCGCTGTTGGCAAAATGGTGCTGCTCATCCGTGGAAACCATCATCAGCACCCGATCGGGGCCGAACCCTTGATCTTTGAGCCGGATGGCCCGGTCAACCCCGAATTCCCTGATGGTCACCGCGGTCCATTCGATATCCTCCGGCTTGAGGCCTTTCTTGGTCAGCCGGCGGACAAAGAAATCGTCCCGCACGCCTTTGAGCACCTCATCCGCATCCCTGAATTGCGGCATGATCCTAGGGTTCCCCAGGTTTGTGGCTTCCAGCCTCTTAACCCCCGCAAGGGCCAGCTCCTGCAGGTAATAGATCTTGGCTTCCGTGGGGATAAACACCTCTTCGTGCTGAAAGCCGTCTCGTACGGTGATGTCTCCCAAACGCACCTTCTTCGGCATCCTGGGATGCACCTTGAACATATTGTGCTCGCTCATATTTCTCCTCCTATGGATTATCCTTTGATGGACCTTGGTAACAGCATCTGATGATGCGGGCAAAGGCTCGTCGGATTCTGGTAGCAACTCCTCACAAAGGCGACAAAGTAATCCCTGACCCTGGTCATGGGCACAATCTCGTCAACCAATCCCGCTTTGGCGCAGTAAAGGGGCCGTGACTGATCGTAGTACTGCTTGGCCAGAGCATTCATGCTGTCAATGACAGGCTCCAGGGGTTTGCCCGAGTCTTTTTCCTTGACGAGCCGTCTTGCAAACGCGGCTACGGCCGCCGTCTCGCCGTGCATCACATAGATTTCCGTGGTGCCCACCCCGAGGGTGAAGGCATTGTTTCTTGTCGCTTGGGGCCCGCCCATGATGTAATGGGCCGCGGCGGTCCCTTTGCGCAGGACCACGCAGAGCATGGGCAAGTGGGAATCTTCGATGGAGTAAATCAGGGATTGGCCCAGGCCTAGAAGTTCCGCAGCTTCGGCGATGTCTCCCACGTCAATGCCGCTTGTGTCCTGGAACCAGATGATGGGGATCTTGTCACGGCCGCAGAACATGACCATTTCGTTCATCTTGATGAGCCCCTCTCGGTAGAGCTTGCCGCCGATCCCCATGTACTTGTCCCTTGCATAGGACGGGTAGTCTTTCCCCAGGAAGCCCTGGCGATTGCCGATCACCCCGACGGCAAAGCCGTCGATCCTGGCAACCCCGCAATACACCTCCGGCCCGTAATTAGGGCGATACTCCAGGTGTTCGCTTGCGTCAAAGAGGCGCGCCAGCACCTGTTCCATCCGGTATGTTTTCTTCTGGTTGAAGGGCACGATGGAGTTGAGCTCCTCTGGGGCGTGAACAGGCGGTGCAGGTTCCGCGACCCTGAAGGTGGCAGGTTCGTACATGGGCATCCCCGCCATGCATTCCCTTATGGCCTGAAGCACCCCCTCTTCCGTATCGAAAACCTTTCGCATGAAGCCGGTCTTGTCATAGTGTATTTTGACCCCTCCCGGCGGTTCTTCCTTGAATTTCCTGGTCGCATCGATCACAGCCTCCGCACCCTCCAGGTCAAAGGAGCCCTTGGGAGACATGCCGCTCACAATGCCTCCTCCCCCGACAGCCATGTTGGACTTCTCATGGGCGAAAATAATGGCAGGGCTGATGGCATGATATCCTCCACCCGCCGGGTTGGTGCCGAACATTCCCACAATGACCGGGATGCCCTTTTCAGCCAGTTCCGCGTGCCTGAAAAAGGTCCTTCCCCCGGATCGCCTGCCCGCGTAGACCTTCTCCTGCTCCGTGAGTTTGACGCCGCTGCAGTTGAGAACCCACACGAGGGGCACGTTCAACCTTTCGGCCATGTCCTGAGCCCTGAAAACATGCTCTCGCTGGCCCGGAATCCAGGCCCCTGCCAGGACCTTGTTGTCCGAGGCGATCAGCACCGCCTGCCGGCCCGATATTTGAGCCAACCCGGTGATGACCCCCGTGGTCCCCTCCTGGTTGAATTCCGGGTCATAGAGACTGTCCAGGGGAAGAAACGAGCCCTGATCCACCACCGTTTCGATCCTTTCCCAGGCTGTCTTCTCCCCTCTTTTATGGAGCTTTTCAGCAGGAAGCCCTGTCTTCATTCGCTGCTCCAGGGCTTCTGAAATCTCCTGATCCACCTTGGAGATTTCCAGGGCATTGGTTTCCCCTTGCTTTTTTTCCTGCTCCGAAAGGGCCTTCCCGACGGGACTCATTTGTTGAAAATATGCTCTCATTTTATCGAAGCCTCCTTGTAGTTCGCCACTTTCTGATCCAGCGTGGCCGTCAGGCCGGCTCGAAACCTCGGGTCCCTGTATAGCCGGGCATCCGCCTCCGCTTCCTTTTGAACGAAACCCTGCTCGTCAAAACTGCTCCGATCGTAGCTCCCGATCAGTGCCGAGAGCGCTTCGACGGATTGCGGGGCCAGGGGCCTGCCCAACTTGCCGATCTCCTCGCCGACCTCTTTGAGGGGCTTTCCCCAGAGGTGGGCATAGTTGTCAGGGTCCGTCCTCCTTTTCACCTCCTCGGAAATCTCCGCCTCATGGGCAAGGGCAGCCGGGTCCTCCACCACCGGAATCCGAGATTCATCCCCCGTGGCGATTTCGAGCGCCCTGGGAATAAGGATCATGCCTGTTTCCTCATCGTGTTTTTCCAGCGCCTCTTTATAGGCCGCCTTATCCGCTTTCGGGTCTCCCGTCCTTTGCATCCTCGGGAATGGGAGGGCAACCTCCACCACCACGTTGTAAATCCCGATCGCTTTGAGCTTGTCCGCCTTGACCTCCTTGCCGGTCATGGCCATGGCCCGTGCATTCTGAGGCCCGGCCTTCACGATCGCCCTGGCCACCCCCGACCAACCCGGCAGAAGGCCGATCATGGCTTCGCTGAAGCACATGCCGCTCCGGGAATCCCCCACGATATAGTCGGACATCAGGGGGATCTCCGCCGAACCTCCAAACCGGGTGCCGCCCCCACAGACGGCCACCGTGCGAAGCGGCTGCGCCAGCCTTCTGACCTTTCCATGAAGGGCTGTTCCTTTTTCCAGGCGCTTGTCGGCCCAGGCATAAAGAGCGTCCATCTCTTCAGCCCGAGCTCCGGCCTCTTCTTTTTGTCTTTTCATGGTTTCAGTGCTGTCCAGCTTCTCCAGGCTTTCTTTGAGATCTCCCCCGGCATGGACAGGGTCATTGGCCCCGACCATCATGAGGAAAGCCAGATCGCCTCTCCTGCCGTAGACCCGGTCGAGCCCCTCCAGGTAGGCATCCAGAGCGGGGTTGCCCACCTGGTGAACCGGGGGGTTGTAATAACAAAGGATAGCCCCCTTCTCACCCTGGAAAGAAATCTCGTCGATCACCAGGTAGATGGGGCCTTCAAACCATTCGTAGATGGGGCCCAAATTCACCAGGCCTTTGATTTTCCCCGATCTCAGAAGCTTGAGCGGTCCTTTCATAACCTTCTCCTCTTGGGTGGGGCTCACAAATACTTTACCTATACTAAATATTCATTTAAATCTTACTCCCGTGGTTTGTCAAGCATTTTTTTACGGTCTTAAAATTTTTGCCGCCTATACTTGCGCTGATCGAGAAAGCATCGCGACATTAAAATTTATCTTTACAAATACTAAACATTGACCATAATGATATCGTTGGGAATGAAGTATCAGGACCGGGCTTAAGGCTTGGGAGACTACTTGCGAATCCGTCAACATTGACGGTCTCGTAAAAAACCCTTTACCGTCATTGCGAGCCCGAAGGGCATGGCAATCTCTAAGCGATTCGATGTAGCTTATTTCGAAGTATGGGCTTGGTTTGATAAGGAGTGCGTCATGAATCTTGGGGCTTTAATCCGCAAAAAGCGAAAAGAGCGAAAACTCACTCTGAAAACGGTGGCTGAGAAAGCCG
>Ga0209164_1004565_pt1 | contig 12324 bp, 10 predicted proteins | sample MTBNYHSulfiMetaG_FD_187458 | JGI IMG/M metagenome (GOLD analysis project Ga0209164, IMG submission 187458) | Enrichment culture microbial communities from rom New York Harbor, USA that are MTBE-degrading - MTBE-NYH (New York Harbor Sulfidogenic)... | ecosystem: Environmental > Aquatic > Marine >...
CTCCGCTCAATGACACTCAGCGGCACAGCGAGACGCGCCTCGCCGCTGGCCAGAGCTACCCCAATCCTCTTCTCTCCGTAATCAAGTCCGAGTATCGCCATGCTTGCGCACCAGCTCCGCTGTGAGGTTCAGGGCATCGTCGAGCCTGCCTGCATCCTTGCCACCGGCCTGCCCTGTTTCGGCCTTGCCTCCGCCACCACCGCCCGCCACCGCAGCAACCTGTTTCACGATGTTTCCAGCGTGGAGCCCTCTCTTCACCAGGTCAGGAGTGACCATGGCAACGAAGTTGGCACGTCCGTTGTAGTCCGCTCCCAGCACCACGACCACACTGCTCAGCCGCTGCTTCAGCGCATCGCCGACCTGACGCAGGCTATCCATGTCCGAAGCGGGCGCCCTTGCCGCCAGCACAGTTATACCGTTCACCGACTCCGCCTTGCTGAGCAGTGAATCCAGATTGCCGGTCAACAGTCGCCGCTCCAGCTCAACAGCCCTCTTGCGCTGGCCATCCATTTCCTGTTGCAGGCTTGCGACGCGGCTTTCGACCTCGGTGACCGGCGTCTTCAATTCCTCGGCGACGTGCTCTATGATGGCAAGCCGTTGTTGGACGAACTCGTCGGCACCTCTACCGGTGACCGCCTCGATGCGGCGCAGTCCCGCTCCGATGCTGCTCTCGCCCACAATGCGAAAATAGCCGATGTCGCCGGTCCTCTTGACGTGGGTACCTCCGCACAGCTCCATGCTGATGGGGGGTCTGCCTATCACCAGCACGCGCACCGTGTCGCCGTACTTCTCCTCGAAGAAGGCGAGCGCTCCCGCCTCCCGGGCCTGTTGATACGACATTTCTCGGTCCCGCACCGTGAGGTTCTGACGTACCATTTCATTGACCGTGCGCTGCACCTGTGATAACTGCTCCCGGGTCAGCGCGGCCGGATGACTGAAGTCAAAGGTCAGGTGGTGCGGTGCCACCACGGAGCCCGACTGGCGGACGTGCTCGCCGAGCACCTGGCGCAGCGCGGCCTGAAGGAGGTGGGTTGCCGTGTGATTCCGAGCGATGTCGAGGCGGCGCTGCTCATCTACGGTGGCGGTGACGATATCGCCCACCGCTATGCTTCCCTGGACGACCTTGCCCCGGTGCACGGTGACGTCGCTGGCGGTTCTCAGGGTCTGCGCGACTTCCACAGTCCCGTTTGAGCCGACGATCCGACCGGTATCGCCCGTTTGGCCCCCCATCTCACCGTAGAACGGCGTCTCCTCCAGTATTACTTCCACGTCCTGCCTGTCATCTGCCTTGGCCACGGGCGTGCCCGCGACCATGAGAGCGAGGACATCAGACTTGGCTTTCGTCCTGTCATAGCCCACAAACCGGATTGGGCGGTCGTGACGCACTACGACTGCCCCGCTTATGTCAATAGTGCCCTCCCCTACCGCTACTCTTTGCGCTGCCCTGGCCTTTTCCCGCTGGCGCTGCATCTCAGCCTCAAAACCCTCCAGGTCCAGGGTCAATCCGTTTTCTGCTGCTATCTCGGCGGTAATCTCCTTGGGGAAGCCATAGGTATCATACAGTCTAAATATGTCGTGGCCGGGGATCGCTTTGTGCGCGGTCTCCTTGGCCCGTTCCATGACTCTATCAAGCAGGTTGAGGCCCACGTCCAGCGTTTGGTCGAACCTGGACTCCTCCGCCTCGACAGTGCTGAGGATGTACGGGCGCTCTCTTCTCAGTTCGGGGTACTCATGCTGCATGTGGGAAATGGTGACCCGTGCCAGCTCGCTGAGGAACGGCTCATGGAGGCCCAGCTTCCTGCCGAAAAGGACCGCCCGCCGCAGCACGCGCCGTAGCACGTAGCCTCGGCCCTCGTTTGACGGCATTACCCCGTCGGCAAGGAGGAAGGTGATGGCTCTGCCGTGCTCCGCCATGATTCTCAAGGCCCGGTCCGTGGCCTCATCTTCTCCGCACCTCTTCTGGGTTAGCCTCTCCGCATGTTCCATGAGCGGTGCGAAGAGGTCAGTCTCGTAGACAGTCACTTTGCCCTGCATCGCCGCCGCGGTGCGCTCCAGCCCCATCCCCGTGTCGATGTTGGGCTTGGGAAGAGGGGGCCTCGTCCCATCCTCGTGCTGGTCATACTGGGTGAAAACCAGATTCCATATCTCGCTGAAACGGCCGCACTTGCAGTTCGGACCGCACTTGGCTTTGCCGCAGCCAACGGCCTCGCCAAGGTCATAGTGGATCTCGCTGCACGGCCCGCAGGGACCGGTATCGCCGGCCGGTCCCCAGAAGTTGTCCTCCTCGCCGAAGCGCCAGATCCTTTCCTCCGGCACACCGACCTTGCGCCAGCACTGAAAGGCCTCATCGTCATCGAGGAAGATGGTTACCCACAGTCGCTCAACCGGCAGCGCCAGCGTTCGGGTAACGAACTCCCATGCCCACTCAATGGACTCCCGCTTGAAGTAGTCGCCGACGCTGAAGTTGCCCAGCATCTCGAAGAAGGTGAGGTGTCTTGAGTCACCAACCTCGTCGATGTCGGTCACGCGAAAGCACTTCTGGCACGAGGCCAGACGGGGGGATGGCGGGGTCTTGTCACCGGTGAAATACGGTTTGAACTGAACCATGCCCGCGCTGGTGAGAAGCAGCGTCGGGTCGCCAAGGGGTATGAGAGAAGAGCTGGGGACGATCTTGTGCCCTCTATCTTGAAAAAACTGGAGGTAGGCTTGGCGAATCTGGTCGCTGTTCATGTCTTCCTGATTGTATGGTAAGCGTGAATGTCGTGTCAACGAAGGGGACGTTCACCCGAATGTCTGTTGGCCAGGCCCCAAGGAAGCAAAGCTCCTAGGCGAGCACAGTCTTGACAGCGAGGGGTTTATGTGTTAGGTTCAACTGTCTCTTTTTAACCTTTCTTGTTTTCCGTTCGTCAGAACCAGACCCTAAACGAAGCGACAAAAGTGCGGAGATGTTATGGCGACGCCGAGCGATGACGGTAGATTTCGGCTAAGCGAGCTTTGCCAGGCGATTTCGGGGAGGAGAAACCTTATCCTTGCCAGCAACCGGGGACTCATAGACTATCATGTCAATGAGGGGGGTGGGCTGCAAGGGCATCGAGGGAGCGGTGGGGTTGTAACCGCCCTCAGTGCGATTAGCCAGTTCATTGATGTTACGTGGATCTCCAGTGCGATGGGAGTGGGGGATCGCCAGGCCGCAGAGATGGCGCAGGGGAAGCGGTTCAAAGCGTCTTTGCCGGGGCACAACCTTTTTCTTCGCTTCGTAGTTTCCTCCGGCAGCGTGTACCACAAGTTCTACAGCGTGATTTGCAATCCCCTTCTGTGGTTTCTGCAACACTATATGTGGAACTCCTCTCACACCCCGAACATCGATGCCAGGGTGTACGATGCATGGGAAAATGGCTACGTGCGAGTGAACCGCACCATCGCCGACGCAGTGGTTGAAGAAGCCTTGAGAGACGAGATTCCTCCCCTGGTAATGCTGCACGACTATCACCTCTATCTGGCGCCGGGCTTTATTCGAGAACAGGTTCCCAATGCTATTATTCAGCATTTCACCCATATCCCGTGGCCTGAAACCCACTACTGGCAACTTCTTCCCAAGGCGATGCGCCAGGCGATCTACGAAGGCCTGTGTGCCAGCGATATTGTCGGGATGCAGACCCGGCGGGATGTGAACAACTTCCTGCATTCGTGTGAGGCGTTTCTTGAAGGCGCTGATGTCGACTTCAGGGAACGCACCGTCTGCCTCAACGGCCATGTCGTGAGGGTGAACCACTATCCTGTATCGGTGGACACCGCCAACTTGCTGAGGATAACCCGCTCGCCACTGGTGCAGGAGTACGAGGAGAAACTGGCGCCGCTCTTTGGCGATAAGACCATACTCAGGGTCGACCGGCTGGAGCCGAGCAAGAACATCGTGAGGGGCTTTCGAGCCTTCGACTTGCTGCTTCAGCGTTATCCCCATCTCCAGGGGACGGTTACCTTTGTTGCTTTGCTCGTTCCTTCGCGCATGCACATAAGGCAGTACCGCAGGTATGCCGATGAGGTCAGCGAGGCGATATCGGTGGTCAACAGCAAGTATGGCAACGAGGATTGGCAGCCCATCAGGGTGCTGTATGAGAACAACTACGCCCAGGCGCTCGCTGGCATGTGCCACTATGACGTCTTGCTGGTGAACTCGGTTATCGACGGGATGAATCTGGTGGCCAAGGAGGGGCCAGTAGTCAACGGCCGTGACGGTGTGCTGGTACTATCCGAGACCGCTGGTGCCTGTGAGCAGCTTAGGGAGAATGCCCTGGCGATAACGCCAACTGACCTGGAGGGAACGGCTGAGGCCCTTTACCGGGCACTGTGCATGTCTCCCGATGAGAAGAGCGAGCGAGCGGTTGCCCTCAGGGAGTGTATTCAGGAACACGACATCACCGCGTGGCTCTATCAGCAGCTCAGGGACGTGGTTGAGCTGGTGCAGGAGCAGCTTCAGCCAGCCACACAAGGAAGCGCTCTACGTCGCCTACGCCGTTGAGTGTCAAATCCGCCTCCTCTGTCACACCCGGTGGCGTCTCCTGCCCGATGACCCCCACTGCCAGCCCTTTGAGACCGTCGGCGTGCATCGCGCGGAAGGCGTCCACATCGCTGGAGTCATCACCGACATAGATGCAACCCCGCAGGCTGAATGCTTTGACCAGGCCCTCGACTGCGACACCCTTGTCCACCTCTACCGGAGGGCGAAGCTCAACCACCATCTTGCCCTCGTGGACGCGGAAGTCCCTGGCTGTCGCGGACGTGGCCAGGGTGTCCATTATGAGCCTCCGGGCGATGTGTTGGTCTGGACAACGCCGGTAATGAATCGCAAGGCCCACCGTCTTGTCCTCAAGCAGAAGGCCGGCCAGGCCCGGTACTGCGCTGAGTTCTTTGATCGCGGCGGCCACCTTCGCTGCGTAGCCTTCGAAGGCTTCCGCGAAGCGTACCGTGCCGTCCTGCCATTGCTCCAGACCGTGGTTTCCTACGTATACCATGTCATCAATCCCCACCATCCGCCTGGCGTCGAGAACGGGCCGCCCCGAGATGGCGGCAACCAAAGCCAGGCGCTGGGTGAGCATGGCAAGCTGCTGGCGGCACACCGGAGATACCCTCGCCTCTTCAGGAGACGGTGCTATCTCGCTTATGGTCCCGTCTATATCGGTGATGAGGCCAAAGGGAGAGACGTTCAGCGTTGCCGCAACCGCGTCCAGATGGTCGAAAAGGTAGGGCACCGGGCCAGCTCCCTATCCATCGTCCTCAGGGACTAACGGCGGGCGTCTCTTGCGTCGCGGCGGTGGTGGCGTTTCGACTGCAGGTGGGGGCGGTTGCACGTCGAGCGGGACTGTCGGCGGCAGACCGCCGCCGAAGTAGACCTTGGTGTGCGGCCAGGGGATCTCGATGCCTTCTTCGTCGAAGGCCTTCTTGATTCTCTTCCTCATTTCCCCCATTGTCTCCCACTGCCGCATCGGTTTGGTGCTGCCCAGTATCTTGATGTCGATGCCGGAGTCGCCGAGGCTGTCAACCCGCAGCACCTGGGGTATCTCGGTGATGACCGATTTCCAGTAGCTCTCCACCGCCATCGCAGCGCAGACCCTGTTGATGATGGCGATGGCGTCGTCGAGGTTGGTCCCGTACGACACGGAAACGTTGAGGTTGACCCGCGACCACTCCCTGGTGAAGTTCGATGCCACCTTGATTTCACCGTTGGGGACGAAATGCACAATGCCGTCAAGGTCACGCAGGACCGTCCTCCTCAGGTTGATCTCCTCAACGACGCCGGTGACATCGGCCACCCGTGCCACGTCACCGACCCGGTACTGGTTCTCCAGCAGAATGAAAATGCCGGCGATGATGTCCTTGACCAGGCTCTGGGCGCCGAAACCAACAGCGATCCCGGCAATCCCAAGACCGGCGATAAGGGGGGTGACGTTTATCCCTACCTCGGCCAGAATCATGAAGACGGCAACCACGACGAGAAGGACGGTGCCAGTTCCCACCAGGATACGAGATAGTGTCTTGGCTCTCTTGTCTGCTTCCTGCAGGTCTCTCTTGACTGCCTTCCTTCTGAGTCGCGGCGTCACTCTTACACCGTGGCTCAGCGCCCGAGGGACAAGCTTACGCAGGGCGAAGCAAAGAGCAACGCTGACGGCGAGGATGATGAGAATCCGAACGCCGTGGGACGCGAGCCAGTCGAGTACAGGGGTCCAGTCCATGACAGTCCCTCCTCCCTTCCCGTTTGGCGGCGGTGAAAAGACAAATTCGCCAGAGACGCAACGGGGAGTGCGCGAACGCGCATAGGATATCAGAAATCCGCAGGCGAGGAAAGCCTGCCCGAAATCCAGCACTGTGTGTTCCCGATGAAGTGTGGTACGCCGGGCCGACAAACAACGACTCTCTGGCGGTGATTAAGCCGGCTCCTGCAGCAGGTATTGACCTCTTGACAAAACCGTCCTATAGTGTGCGTCACCGTTGGTCGTTGGCGACGGTCATCGCCAGAGAGGAGGTTGCCATGACGCAGAAAGAGCTGACGTTTTCCCCGTGCTCGCAGATGGACCTTCGGTCCGCGGCGACGAAGGCGGCCCTGGACAGAGCCAAGGAGATGGAGGCCAGGGGTGAGCCGGGGGCGGCCAAGTACAACAGTATGCGTGACGAGGAAACGGACAGGTTCCTTGCCTTCGGCAAACAGATGCAGCAAGAGGGCATGTGTGAGCCGATGCCGTACGCGGCGCTGAAGGCGGCGGTGGACGAGTTCACCCGGGGTGGCTAGGTCGAAGGGGAAGGCCCCCGGGGAGGACTGTACGTCACGCCTGAGTGTGGACGGCGGCAAGGCGCGTGGCCTTGCACCTAGAACAGGGTCCTTGGACGGTACTGAAGCGCTTCGGCAAGGTGGCTCGCCGCAATCGTCTCAGCGTGGGCGAGGTCGGCTATGGTCCGGGAGAGCTTGAGGACCCGGTGGAAGGCACGGGCAGAGAGGACAAGCTGGTTCATCGCGGTCCTGAGGAGGCTTTGCGCGTCGGGCTCCACATGGCAGACCTCCCTTACCTCGACGGGGGTCATCTCTGCGTTGCAGGTGAGATGCGTGCTCTGAAAGCGTTCCCTTTGAATGGACCGGGCCTCCTCAACCCTGGAGCGGACCTTCTCCGATTCCTCGCCCAGCCTGTCGTCGGCGAGCTTCTCGTAGTCGATACGCGGCACCTGCACGAAGATGTCAATCCGGTCAAGCAGCGGCCCGCTGACCCGCTTCTGGTAGCGGGATATTGTTCCAGGTGCGCAGGTGCATTCCTTAACCGGGTCGCCGTAGTAGCCGCAGGGGCACGGGTTCATCGCCCCGATGAGCATGAAGTTCGCCGGGAACGTGACGCTTCCCTGGGCACGGCTGATGGTGACGACCTTGTCCTCGACAGGCTGGCGCAGCACCTCGAGGACGGCGTGCCCGAATTCGGGGAGCTCATCCAGGAAGAGCACACCGCGATGGCTGAGGCTGATCTCGCCCGGCCTCGGCCAGCGCCCCCCACCGACGAGTCCGGCGTGAGAGATGGTGTAGTGCGGTGACCGGAAGGGACGCTGCATCATGAGGGGGGTGTCCTGCGGCAAGAGACCGCTCACGCTGTAGACCTTGGTCACCTCCAGAGCCTCGGCCATGGTCATGTTGGGCAGTATGGATGGCATAGAGCGCGCCAGCATGGTCTTCCCGCTGCCGGGAGGCCCGCTCATAATCACGTTGTGCCCGCCGGCGGCGGCCACTTCGAGGGCTCGCTTCACGTGCTCCTGTCCCTTGACGTAGGCGATGTCTATCGCCGCCGACCTTCTCACAATCATGTCCTCGATGGCGACATCGGCGCCGCAGCTGGGTATGGCCTTCTCTCCCCTGAGGTGAGAAGCCAGTTCGGCCAGCGACTTGAGCGGAATGGTGTTCAGCCCCTGAACCAACGAGGCCTCCCTGGCGTCTGAAGCGGGGATAAACGCTGTGTTGAAGCCGCTTTCCTTGGCCAGGGCCACCATGGGGAGGATGCCGTGGGTGTGTCGCAGGCTCCCGTCGAGGGACAGCTCGCCCAGGAACAGCATGCGCGATGCATCGGCGAATACCTGCTCCGAGCTGAGAAGAATGCCCACGGCCATAGGCAGGTCATATGCGGGCCCCTCCTTCTTGAGGTCGGCAGGCGCGAGATTGACGGTTATTCGCTTCATAGGAAAGGTGAGACCCGAGTTCTTGATGGCGGCTCTTACCCGCTCCCTTGCCTCCTGCACCGCTGTATCAGGGAGACCAACGATGGTGAAGGCAGGCAGTCCCGCTGAGATGTCCACCTCCACCTCAACAATGGCTCCCTCCAGTCCTACCACAGCGCAGCTCAGCACTTTGGCCAGCACGTCTACGAACCTCTACAGCGACCTTCATCCGGAATGTTACCGTGGAGGCGTGGCGGTGTCAACGGGGGCGTTTCACTCTCACCCTTACCCTCCTCCTTCAAGGGAGAGGGTATTGTGTATCAGCACACGCACCGTCTCTCTTCTGGAGGGAGAAGGTAGAAGGATAGCAGCGACGGGTGGAGCGTTGAGCTTGACGCCAGTGCAGCAGCTTGCTACACTGCCGTTCGAGGCCACCAGGGGAGACTCAGCACAAAGCGCGGGAGGCAGTCATGGAAGGCAATATTATGGTTGCTGTCCGTCAGAACCATGCCCTGGAGCATGCCACGGTCTCGCTGCTGGTCAAGAAGGTGGGGCCAAACGTGAGGCTGGTCGGGATGGCGACTCATGATGGCTTCTACATCTTTGGAGACGTTCCCACGGAGGCCGTTCGCGACGCTGCGACCGAGGGTCTGGAGCTGCTGAAAAAGGGGGAAAGCGAGCTCGCGGTGTCGCCCTTCTGCGGGACGAACCTCGTCGTGGCGGGGACAATGGCGGGGTTGGCCAGCCTGATGGTCATGGGCAGCAAGGACCGCGGGCAGAGGGTGCTGCCGGTGATTGTGGCGGCCACACTGGCCATTATCGTGGCTCGGCCGGTGGGGAGGGCGGTTCAGAAATACGTGACCACCTGCTCCGATGTCGCTGATGTAAGCATCAGCCGGATCACCCGTCGCGGTGTGGGCAACCGAATACTGCACAAGGTGGAGACCACTCGTGAATAGCGGAAAGGAGATGTTCGGAATGTCGGTATTTGACCTGACTGACAAGGTGGCAATCGTGACCGGTGGAGGTAGCGGGATAGGCAAAGGCATATCTCTGGCCTTCGCCCTGGCGGGGGCGGACGTGGTGGTGGCCGGCCGCAGGACGGAGGTGCTGGACAAGGCGGTTCGCGAGATTGAGGCCATGGGCCGGCGTTCCGTGGCGGTGCCGACCGATGTGATTCAGGCGGACCAGGTGCAGAGCCTGGTGAGACAGACCGTGGACAGGTTCGGCAGAATCGACATCCTGGTGAACAATGCCGGCGGTGCCGCCGCGTGGCCGCTGGAGAAGATGTCACCCCGGGGTTGGGACATAGTCCTCGCCATAAACCTCAAGGGGACATTCCTCTGCAGCCAGGCGGTGGGCAAGGTGATGGCCGAGCAGAAGAAGGGGAAGATCATCAACATCTCCTCGGTGGCCGGGCTGAGGGCCTCTGCAGGCTCGGCGCACTACGGAGCGGCCAAGGCCGGGGTCATCAACCTAACCAAGTCGCTGGCCGCGCTGTGGGCCGGGGACAACGTGAACGTGAACTGTATCGCCCCGGGTCTCATCGACACGGAGGCGGTCAGGCCGGCGTTGAACCTCGAAGACCCGGAGAAGATGAAGGAACGGGCGAAGGCGATACCCCTGGGACGGGTGGGGCAGCCCGAGGACATCGCCTACGCCGCCGTGTTCCTCGCTTCGCCGGCGTCCAACTTCATAACCGGGCAGACTCTGGTGGTCGACGGCGGCTCTGAAGCTATCCGCTGAGCGGCGCTTCGCCGTTGTATCACCCTCACCCTGCCCTCTCCCTCAAGGGAGAGGGGTAATGATACGAGGGAGAGGGGAATGACATGAAGGTTCTCCGCCTCGGCGTTGACCGGGGTAGTTGCCCAGTTTACTGGGCGAGTCATGCCTGATACACCACGCCAGGCCCGATGAATCGGGCAACTACCATCCAGAAATTGGTGGCGGTGGTGAGGTTTTCATCGGCGCTTTAGCGTCAGACGTAGTTGCCCCATTCATGGGGCGAGGGGCCATGTGTCGTGTCACTGTGAGGAGTGGAACGACGAAGAATCCGGGCGTGAGATTCTTCGCCTGCGGCTCAGAATGACATGAGGGGCCGGCTCAGAATGACATGGGGATGGGGTCCGGAAAAGAAGAGCAGCAGCCCTGGTCAGGGCTGCTGCTTCTCTTAAGAAACAGGAGCTCCAGTTATGATTTTCGATTCTACTCTGTGGAGCTTACGGGAACACGTCCTGGTAGCCGTCCGCGTCGGTGGCGGTGCAGGCAGCGCCAGTACACACCGTAATCACCTTCTCGGCGGTGTCGTCCCAGTAGAAGACGTAGTGGGCTGTGCTGGAGCAGGTGGCGCATGCGTCGACGGTCCCGTCGCAGTTGTCGTTCCACGCGCCCTCTCCTGCTACCGCAACTGCCGAGTTGGGGACGTTGCCCCCCTCGAAGTACCCCAGGCTGGCCAGCAGGCACAGGTCGACGATACCGCATTCATTTGTATCAGCTGCAGCAGGTATGCCAGTGATCGGTACATAGGCAGGGTCACCATAGTACACACCCGCGGCATCGAAGACCGGGTAGTCGTAGTCGTGGCCCACCCAGTAGTCCAGGCAGGCGTTCTCTATGGTGCTGCGGTGCAGGGCGTAGCTGGTGGACTGGGCACCGCCGCCGAAGCCGCCGATGGCGTAGATGACGCCGCCGAGGAGGATGGCCACGATGACCATGACGATGAGCATCTCGATGAGGGTGAAGCCCCGTTGCCCGTTGCTGTTCCTGGGCCCCATTTCTGTGAATCTCCTCCAAATCTCCTTCATTCTCTTTTCACCTCCTCTCTAGTCTGAATGTCCCCGGGTCAAGAGTTCGCATAGAGTAATCGTCGCTGTGTCCCTCCTTCCGCTTCCCGTCGTCGCGGGTGCCACAAAAGTCTGTAAAACTCACTAGATGCGCATTATATCATGAAAACTATGGTATGTCAATAGTAGGCCTATACTAATCAACAATGAATGCTTATAAGCTATCAAATGAATAGAAACGTCTCGCAGGTTTGCCGCATACGATACATGTTTGTAGAGCATACATATGGCTCGTTGCGAGCTTTCCCTAGACGCCGTAGCGACACGGGGAGGTTTGGCTCTTGTGGCGCCTACCCGGCGGCCAGCCCCACCAGCCATCCGGATATCGGCGTTCCCCACACTACGGTGACCATCGCCGCGACGGCGAGGAAGGGGCCGAAGGGGATGGTCTGTTTGCGGCCGCGTATTTTCAACACGAGGAACACTATGGCCAGCAGTCCGGCGCTCACGATGGCCATGCCCAGCGCCAGGAGGACGTAGGGGAAGCCGGTCGCCAGGCCGATGAGCGCCGCCAGCTTCACATCGCCGCCTCCCATGCCGCCGCGGGACACCAGGTAGGGCACCAGCAGCAGCGAGAAGCCTATCGCGCCTCCCAGAAGGGAGCTCAGAACGCCGAGGCCGGGCCACCCCAGACCGGGCCAGAAAAAGGAGAAGACGAAGGCGAGCGCCATACCCGGGTAGACCACCACGTCGAGGATGAGGCCGTGCTCCAAATCGGTGACGAATACAATCAGGAAGATGCAGGCGTAGACGAGTGCCATGGGCAGTTGGGGTGTGAGGCCGTACTTCCACGTGAGCAGGCCGAAGAGGAATGCGGTTGCCAGTTCAACCGCCGGAACGCGGAGCGAGAGGCGGGCGCCGCAGTAGCGGCAGCGGCCGCGCAGCCACAGGTAGCTGAAAAGGGGCACCAGGTCGGCAAAGCCCAGCCGGCGCTGGCATTGCTCGCAGTGGGACGAGGGGGTGACAATCGAGCGCCCGTGCGGGAGACGGTCACAGCAAAGGTTGAGGAAGCTCCCCACCGCCAGGCCGAGGACGGCGAGAAGCACTGTTGCCGTCATGACGCCCGGATAATCAGCCCGAGGTTCACCGCATACTCGGCGACGGGGAAGTCATCGGGGTACTGCAACGGCGGCTTGAGTTGCCCCACCGGGCGATTTGTGGCTGAGGATACGCTGAGACGGGTGGATTCCTCGCTGGCGAAGCTGCCACTGAGATATACGGGGAGGTCCTGGGGCAGCGGGTGATTGCGGTAGCTCTCGCTGTAGAACGATAGCGCCTGCAGCAACTCATAGCCGAG
>Ga0209164_1004567_pt1 | contig 12320 bp, 9 predicted proteins | sample MTBNYHSulfiMetaG_FD_187458 | JGI IMG/M metagenome (GOLD analysis project Ga0209164, IMG submission 187458) | Enrichment culture microbial communities from rom New York Harbor, USA that are MTBE-degrading - MTBE-NYH (New York Harbor Sulfidogenic)... | ecosystem: Environmental > Aquatic > Marine >...
TCTCCGCCCGCACCCGCGAGCACACAATTTGGGCCAGGGTGTTCATATGTTCGCTTATACCATACAATCGTATGCCGTGACCATACAATTATTCCCCCCACACCTCATCCAATTTGGCCTTGATCCTGCCCTCCATCCGCCGGATCAACTCACGGGGCCTCCGTCAACCCGAACTTTTTTCTGCGAAGGACATCGCGATATTCCTGAACAATTTTCAAGTGGCGATCCAATCCATATCAGGGCTGCCGACAAGAAACAGAATGACGTGCTCAGGAAGGCGGTCCCGAAATGCAGCGGATATCAGGATATTGGTGTCGACCACGGCCCTCATTGGCCGCTCCTGTAGCGGGCGATTTCTGCAGCGATCTCCTCTTCGGTGACGGTCTGCATCTGGGGAAGGGCCTGGGTTTCTTTGAAAACGGCCTTCAGCCGCTTCGCCTGCTCTGTTTCGTCATGATCCGGCGCCAGCAAGAGCACCTCCAGCCGCTGGCCCTTCTCAAAGGGTATGTCGTCCAGAACGAGTTTTCGGGGCTCCTTCACCGTAGCAAACATCTTGTGGGCTTTCATGACCTTCCTCTAATAGAAAAGTATCTCGAAAGGTCCCGGCGGTACGTCTGAAATAGTGCCGTATAGCTCCTTGATGCCGAGGGTTTCATTGGCGGCCTCACCATCCACCCATAAACTCCCTCATGACCACCGCCTGGTTCAACACCTCGGCCGTTTCTTCCCAGTCCGCAGAAAGGGATTCGGTGGTTTCCTTGAGCGTAAATGGGTTTTTGGTCTGATCGGAAATCACCTGGAGGACGGTGTTCTGGTCCCACTCCTGATCATCGAGCATGTCTTTGACCCACTGATCCACAATAAAATCCGGGATGGTCCCAAAGATGGCGGTAATCTCCTGCATCCGTCCGGAGAGGGTCTCGTGGAGGCGCTGCTCCACGCCTTTGTCGTAGCGCATGTTGTAGAAGGGAATGCGCTTGGCGATGGTCCCGCGCTGAACCCGTCCCTTGCGCTGTTCCAGGACGGTCGGGTTCCAGGGAAGGTCCAGGTTGATGAGACAGCCCAGGCGCTGGAGGTTGAGCCCGGTGCTGGCGGCATCGGTCCCCACCAGCAGTTTAAGACGCCCCTGGGTAACCTTTTCTTTCAGGATCAGCCTGTCCACGCTGTGGACGTCGCCGTTTTCAAACGATTTGCTGGCGCTGGTGTTGGCATAGAGCCCAATGGGTTCCTGTACACGGGGGGCCAGATACTCGCAGAGGGCCAAGGCCGAATCGTAAAACTGGCTGAAGATCAGGACGCCCCGCTCCAGCCATGTCTCTCCCTCAAACTTCGATTCCAGCACCTGTTGGACCCGCTCGAACTTTGGATCGTCCTCTCGGTCGAGGTGTCTCACGAGATGGTCCTCCAGTCGCCGGAGCAAGACCCGCTCAGCTTCCGTCAGCGGATAGATGGAAGCCGCGTCTTCATTGACGTCCTCATCCTCTTCAAGGTCTCTCCCTGCCAGCATCTTTTGCGTGGTGTTGAGCCCGGCGGCCAGAGAGCTTCCCACCCGTCGCTGCAAGAGGGTCTTGATAAAACCGCTGGCCTTGACCCTCTGATTCAAGGCCCTGGCAAAATCCTCAGCCAGATCAAAGGCCTGCTCCATACTGTGGGAACAGAGAATGGGCTGGCCGTCCCCAAATGGAACCATCTCGATCCTGACCAGTTTTCCCTCTTCCTCCAGGCGCTCCCTGGAGCGTTTGATGACCCGCTGGGTAAAGGGATTGACCTCTCGGACCTCCATAAATTCCAGGTCCATTGACCGCGCCGGGTCAATGGCATCCAGGTCCGCATTGGTCGCCTGATCATCCGTGAGGCCCAGCCCCAGGTCCTGCCTTACCCAGTCAAACACCTCGGACCGGGCATCCAGGGGCGCAGGAAGCGGGTCCCGCCAGTATTGCCATTTCTCGTACCGGTTGTCTGGAACATAACGGCCGGCCACCACATCGAAAATCCCCGGGCTGTCAACGGCCCGCCAGACGGAGTTGTGACCCCCGAGCACCTGCGGATTGTTCATCGAAAGGACGTGAAGCAGGTCCCACAATTCAATGGGGTGCAACTGGACAGGGGTGGCAGTTGCCAGAAGGAAGGTCCGGGTTCGGGCCGCCAGCGTTTCGGCGAATCGGTAGAGGAGCTTTTTCTCCGGCGGGCCATACACATTGGAGGGCGCCAGGTTGCCCCGCCGAATCCTGTGGGCCTCGTCCCATATCACGCAGGAGAAATGCCCTTTGAGAAGGGCGTCCACCAGGGCCTGATTTCCGGGACTTCGGGGGGCGCTGGTCACCACGGAGGTGGAGACAATGCCTATTTTTCGAGGACAGTTGGCGGGCTTATCCAGCAGGGCCGGGTGAAACTCATCGCGCTCGGTGACCCAGCCTCCCCGGTCCCAGCGGGCCGAAGGGACCTGGAGTTTGAGCATCAATTCCTCCTGCCACTGCTCGAGTAGGGGCTTGGGGGCCAGAATCAGGATGGGTTGTGGATCGAGGGTCCCGATCAGTTTGGCGATCGCCCCCAGTTGCAGGGTTTTGCCGAGGCCTACCCCGTCGCACAGAAGAAAGCGGGCGCCCCGCTGCGGATCGCCCCGGTATTTGAGGTGTTCTTTAAAGGCCAGATGGATGAAATACTTCTGATGGTCCCAGAAACCGAAAAGCTCCGTGACCGTAGGAACCTCTGCCAGGAGCGGTTCGGGCTTGGGGGCTTCCCTCCAGGGACCCACATGCTCGATGACCGTTCGCCGGGAGAGCCTCCCGATCTGTTTGACGATAAAGTCCGAAAGCGGAAAGCCTCTTTGCCAGAGGGCGTCGAACTCCTCCTGCATCCATAAAACGGCCTCGTCGCTGTCGTCCTCCCACACCAGTTCATAATTCCGGGTCCAGGCCCGGGCCGTGTCATTGGCGCTGCCGATGAACGAGGTTCGGCCCCAGTCGCCTTCGATCACACCCCCTTTGCCGTGAACAAATCCAAAGTCCGCATCCGGGACAAGACGGATTTCGAAGACTCTGTCGCCCCCATTCCCTTCCGTGATAAGATGGTGCAGGACCGACAGCCTTTCCTGGGCCGCACGCCCATGAATATCCACCAGGTGGGTAAACCGCCCGGCATTCCAGGCCAGCCGCTGGAGGCCTTCCTCCAACTCCCTTCGCCTGGACCCGGTAGCCATACGAACTATTTGGAGATCTTCCGGGCTCACCTCGGTATTGCAGAGGATGCGTACCTCGGGGATGGCGGCCAGTTCCTCTGCGGCCAGCTCCAACAGGCTGCTTTGAAAATACCCGGCAATCCGATGGTAGCGCCTGGCCCCGGTCAGCCGCTTTTTGAGGAATTCTTCATAGAGGCTGGCCCGGCGGGAACTGTAGCGGTAAAGCACGCTTCCCTCCTGTCAAGAACTTACGTTATCAGGGCCAGGGTAGCCTTTTCCATTAATGCTATGAATCCTCAAGGCTATGCCGATTGTTTGGCAGGCAACCGGCACCCTGACAGGCACAACCCTATGCCCTTCGGTTTTATGCAGCCTTTGCCTCTATTTCCTGGTATGAGAACTCCCAGAGCGCGGCATTCGCCTTTGCGTGCTCAATCGTCATATTCACCAGATTGCCGTTCTGATCCAAGTCAATATAGATATTTTCGCTGATTTCCTTGGTCTCATACACATCCCTGTCAAGGAACTCCAGATGAGCGGTATCTGTGTCTTGAAAGTATTTCATCCGCACGGTTTTTCCTCCTTAAAAGACCTGTCGAAAAAGGCATTGTGAACTGTTTCGTTGTCTTCCAACAGAATAACCCTCAAGTGCTTGTTGACCTCCTCTATCCTGGCCCATTTCCGGATTCTTCCATCCGATTGAACCTCAGTTCTTTCGGGATGCTCAATAACGAATTTTATCCAGCTCTCTTTTAGTTGGGCGCGATCGGGCCTCTTTCGAGTATACTCGAAATACTGTGTTGTTTTCATCATCCTTTCCAATGCTCCACAGCGAGTTGAAGGGCTTCGAGGTGATCCTGATAGGTCTTCCAGTGGGAGAGGCGGGCCGTTATCTCCCTTAGATACGACAGAATCGGGATCAGCCTGGTGCTGCGGATATTCCAGAAATCGGTCGTGTCCGCCAGGTGCTTGATGGCCCGGTCCATGGTGGCGCCGGTGCGAAGGAGACCGAGCGCGTGGTAGATGTGCCGCAGGGGGGAGTGGCGCCACAGGTTCCGGTCCGTAGCCGGCACCGCGTCGAAACGGATGGCATCGGGCCTCGGCAGTTCTTCCGGCAGTCTGGTTCGGGTGTCATTGGCCCGGACCGGCCCCATCAGGTCCTCATAATCCGAAAGGCCATAGGCCCGGCCCAGATCCTGAAAGGCGCCGATCTTGAAAACGCCCATGGCCTCCTGCTCCAGACCCTTGAGTAGAAATTTTTCTTCCGGACTGAATTCCCGCCAGAAGGCGTAGGCATCTGCCGCGCCCGTCTTCTTGATAGCCCGGTGCATGGCCGGAGGCACCAGAAAGTCCGTTGCAGTCCGTTTGGCGTTCTCCATGAGTGTCCGCAGCGCAGACCGCCCCCGCTCTTTATTGGGTGTCTTTAGTTCGCCCTCCAGGTCCACCCCGTCAATGGCCGCATACCCGGTCACCACCTCGGCCGCCGCGGCCTGGGCTGCCAGGAGATAGTCGGTATCCGTATAACCGCAGCGGGCCAGCCCTCCCTCGATCTGGCTCTCCCTCATCCGGGTGATCACCTCCCGCACCCTCTTGTTGACCTGCGGGGTGATGAACTCGGTGTATCCCACCTGGTTGCCCCTGCGTTTTCGAAGGACCATGTTGTAGGTGGCCTGGACATAGTTGCCCTTCCGGATTCCAGCCCCCGGCGTCTCGGTTGCTACGCTCCAGACCTGCTTGATCTGGAGCCCTGCGGACCACATGATAAGGGCCAGGTCTTCCCAGACATCGGTTGACTTGTGGGTAAACATGACGATCTGCATGCCGTCATCCGGCATGTTCTCGGCCAGCCGTCTGTAAGCCTCTGCCATAGCCACACGAAACGGCGCGTCATTTCCCTTGATGGCCCGCGCCCGCATGGAATCCGTGTACCAATCCGGAAAGGCAGCCTTGAGGTGCGGGACGTACCACGCCAGAAAAAACTCCGATAGCTCCTCATAGTTGACGGCATCCGCATAAGGCGGGTCCGTGATCCAGAGGGTGCATATTCTCACTATGTCTTGGGCTTGGTTGAGGTGAACGCTCCGCTGTGTGTTGAGTTCAAATCCACTGTGGTGATTCAACGCCGTATTCGCCAAGCCAGCCCAGGAGCGAACCGGGAAGTTGTAGAAAGTGTTTAATGCCTGGTTATAAAAAGTCTTGTTGGTACCACCGATACCACCGCCATCCCGTGGCCTCCAGTGACAGATGCGGCTTGTATAGTTGCACATTATCCCAAAAGTAATAAGCAAGGCCGCCATCTCTTTGGCAGGCAATTTTGCAATAGCTTGCGAATAACGGCTGAGCATCAACAACTGCCGCGACGTAAACAAATGGTGCCAGTAGGTCCAGCCCCTTGTTCGGATAAGCTCGTCGGTTTTTTGCCCCGGCTCGATCCGCCAATTGGGTATCCACCCGGCAGACTGCCAATCGTCGAATACCTTATACAGCAGTCGAGCGACCTTTTGTTCCATATCCAGATCGTGGCTCTGGGGTTCCCGGTAAATCAGGTCACCCCGCCGGGTGCGGCCCCGGCTGTCCAACCAGTCGGGCGTTCGCCAGCGGATGCAGTAGAACCGTTCCTGCAGGACATCCTCGGGATGCGGCTGAAAATCTGATTTCTCCCAGGGCCTGAGCCCGCCCGCATTCTGGATCACCTGTTGATAGGGTATCGTGAACGGCATCTGGTCCCGTCTGCCCTGCCTTTTGAAAATATCCCGAAGGGGTTTTGGACAGACAATGTCCGGCCCCTGTTTGGTTCCCTTTTCCGCCTCGGCGTACCCGTCCCCACCGCTCCGAACCTTGTAGACGAACCTCTTTTCTGTCTCGATCGGGATCAGATCCACCCATGTCTTGGTCTTGGGCGCAATGACCCAGCTCGGACAGATGGGGATCTGCCAGTCATCCCATTCCGGGACCTTCATCTCGATGCAGTAAAGATATGCCTCGGCTCGCCACCCCTCCCGGCTGGTCTCGATGCCCTGTTCGATGATCCAGGCATCCACCTCATCATACAACCGCTTTTGCTCCTGATGGACCTTTTCACGGAATGCATCCGGGCCGCCGATGATATGGAGCGCCCCCCAGGTGAGAAGGCACGCCACCGGGTTCAAATCCGAGGCATACACATCGCAGCCCAGGGCCGCAGCCTCAAAGGGGATGGACCCGATCCCGCAAAAGGCGTCCCCCACCTTGAGACGGCCGCCATGCCTCCTCGTGGCAAGTTCCTGCACAAGCTCCGGCAGGGTCCTGGCCGAGGTGTTCAGATAGGCGTTGATCTCTTCCCACGATTCCTCGGGGGGGCCATCAATCTGTTCCACCCGGCAGCAGTATTCCCTCTGGTCAGTGTGGCCAAGGGTATAGAACGCTTTCTTTTCCAGGGACTCTCTCCTGTTCCGGTCAGCCCCACGTTTCCAGCGTTCCTCACCTTCAAAGAGGACTTCCCGCTCTTCGGCTGTCGCCAGCGGGGAGCAGAGAGACGCGGGCAGGGTCTGGATCTTGCGCTTCCACATGCCAACATTGTCCAGGCACATGGATTTCAGGAAGATATCCAGGTCGTCGGGCCAGCGTTCAGGATCTTCGGATGCCGGAAATACAGCGCCGAGAATCAGGGCGCGGGTCAGGACAAGCGGTTTGGTTCCCCACCACTTGCCAAGGCTATTGAGTATCTTGCCCACGTACGGGAGCCGCTCCTTATAGCTCTCTAGGGAAAGCGGGCCTATGGGGAACTGGACCTCTATGAAAGATTTTGGGGTCATATCAAAACAGGCTCAACTGCTCGGGGATTTTGGGTTGCTGGGTCTTTTTCGGGTCAGAGGCTTCTTCCCCTTCTTCTCTGGTGCTTTGTGTTTCGGGCTCATTGGCTTCCGGCTTCGGCTCGTCCGGCTGGAACTTGCACTGGGGGAGGATGGAACCGGCAAAGAGGTCCCACCATCGTTCTCGGCCAGAGGGGAAATCTGCGGGCTTTTTTTTTGAGCCGGAGCAGGTTTTCTCGATCGTGAGTCCATGGGTTCGGAAAGGCCATGGAAAAGCGCCCGGCGCCATCCAAGGCCAGTTCCCTGGCCAGGGGCCGAACCTCTGGCAAAGAGCCACCAGCGTTCCTCCCGGGCCAGTTCCCGCCATCCGTGGAGGATCACTTCCACGCGATCCTCTGCCCCTTTTTCCATGAGCGCCCAGAGGAGCACGGCCAGTTCCCTTCCCAGCAGGGGCCCCAGGCGAGTGAGGCCGGTTTTGATGGTGGGCGCCTTGCGGGTCCGTTCCTCCTCTCCCATGCCTGAGGCCAGCTCGCGCACCGCACGAACGCTTACCCTGCGCCACAGGGCCGAAGGGATAACGGCGATTTCGGTCCGCTTCGGTCCTCGCTCGGTCTGGATCACCGCCTCCAGCGCACATTGGCCGCCCTTGCCGGCATCATAGCGGAACTCAAAGGCATCGCCCTTTTCCTCCACCGTGCCGAAATCATTGGAGACCTGGGTGTTCATTGGGTAATCAACCCCGCTTCGATCTTGGTATTGGAGGCGATCTGCCACTCCAAAAGGTCCTTTCCGGCAGCAAAATGGAGCTGGTCAAAACGCAGGGACCACTCTCCTCCCTCCGGGATCTCTTTATCCAGGAACTCAAAGGCAGAGACGATCCTCGCCGGCTTGAGCACGGCCTTTCGGTCCCAGGTGAGGGTGACGGTGTTGTTGGCCGTCGCGTGGATGACCCTGGCCTGGGCCATTCGCAGGTCAGCGGCCGCGGGGAGGTTGGTCAGAAATCTGTAGGTGTCAGATCGGGTGACCAGTTTGAAGGCATGGCCGTTGACGACCGCAGGCTTGTCCGGATCGATCTGAACTGTGCCGCCATCGCCGTCCTTTTTGGGTTTTGGAACCGGAATGGTCTCCTCCTTTTGGACATTGGCCCTTTCAGCGTACAGCCGCACCTTGCCGCCCTCTTCCGCCTCGATTCCAGGCTCCTGATAGGGCTTGCCGTTGTTGGCCGGATCTGCGCCGCTTGTGGTGTAAAGGAGTCTGCATGACGGGGGGACTACCTTGATCTTGAGCATCTGCCAGCCGGGCCTGGTAGAGGGCACAAAGTCGTAGCGCAGGTCAATGGTGTTTTCGATGCGAAAGGGGCCTCCCTCCTTGTTCCTTCCGCTCGAATCCAGGGCCTTGAACTCCAGGACCATGGCAGTGGAGACAACCGGTTCGTTTTCTCCGGCCAGTCTCCATTCGCCCCCGTCCTCCCGCACCTGGAGTTTGTCCGCATGGACCAGTTTGATATCGGTGGTGGTGATGACCCCGGTCTCTTTGTCACGTGCATATTCGATGACAACCCCGGTCATCTCCTCAAAGGGGGGCTTTTGAATCTGGCCTGCCTCCTCGCGCCACTCCCCGGCGGTGATCAGGGCCTCGCGCAGCCGTTCAAAGGTCCCGGGTTCAGTCCAGAGCATGTGGCCCCGGACAGCCGCGCCCTCTTTGATCTGCTCCCAGGTGGTGCGGCCCGTTCCGGGAAACAGGAATGTCTCGATCCGGTTCCTGAGGGGCTGGTACGCCTTGACCTTGTCTTCATTGGGACCGGGAGAGAAGACCTGGAACTTGTTGGCATCGCGAAGGGTGGCCTCCACCACAAACTCGCCCTTGGAGGCGTCTTCGTTTCGGTACTTCACATGGTGACCGGTTTTCTCGTCCACGTAGCCGTCCAAAAGGGGCGCCGAGATCAGTGCAGTCTCCCCTTCCTCGTCAATGAGGGGGTAGTAGAGCTTGTTAAAGACCCCCTTGATGGCAAGGAAAAGTTCGGTCTGATACTCTGTGAGGGTGGCTCTGGCCTTTCTGTATTGCGCGTCTTCCGCGGTGAGATCGTCCACGACCTGGTGGATGGCCCAGAGTCGTTCGGCCTTCTTGTTGACATTGAATATGCCGGTCTGTTCCACGGCCGTGAGAAAGGCCACTCGGTTCCGATATTTCTCCGCACTGAAAAACTTCTGGATGTCCGTGTCGGGCTTGCAGATCACCAGGGTGGTTCGGTCCCGTTCCAGTTGGACCTTGTCGAGGGGCGGGAGCACCGCGACCTTCTGATAGCAGCGTTTGTCATGGGGGGTGAACATCTCGGAGAGCTTTGCCTCGATTTGCGCATCGCGGTCCATGGGCGTACAGGCATTCACATAGCTGTTGACCTGGGCGTTCAGGTTCTTGTGACGGTGGAAATAATATCGGCCGGACTGGGTCTGTTCGATGTACCAGCAGGTGTCGTAGAGCCGCTTCAGGGCATCGTGCATGCCCAGGATGGAGCGGCCGGGGGCCAGGGCGTATTCGGCCAGTTCGGCTTCTGTAAGTCCCAGGGGCCGAATCTCTGACAGGGACGCGGCATAGATCCACCGTGCGCAACGGGTGGCAAGGCCGTCGGTCTCCTGGTCCAAGGTCTCGGCATGGGAGGTGCCGCTGTTGGCGATGTCCGTCTGAAGGGCGTCCTGGAGGGATTTTTTGATCTCGATAAACCGGCTGGAGACCGTGGAATCATTGAAATCCGCGGATTCCAGGGAAAGGAGATAATGCCGGCTCACCTCATGTTCTCCCTTTTCCCACAGACCGCGTACAATGGTGGCCATGAGACGGATGACATCACGGGTCTTCTGAAAGCCCGGGTTGTCGTTAAAGGAGGCGATCAGGTGTTTTGTGGAAAAATGGAACGGGTAAGAGACTAGGATCTCTTCCCGAATGGCCATGGTGGGCCTTTCGATGATGGAGCGGGCGTTGTTGATCTCCGCCCTGAAGGCGTCTGCCACGGCCTCGATTTCTTTGTCGGAGGCATCTACGTCCTTGAAGAGGCGCTTTCGCAGGATGGCGTAAAGCTCGTCCTTGGTATTGTCCACAGGTGCAATGGTCTGTGCGCCCTTGCTCATTTCGTTGTTCACGCTCTGCAAGGTCCCGCCCAGGGTGTCATTGGAGCGCATAATCCGGGCGAGCTGTTCCGCCCCCTGCTCCCAGTCCTTTTGAAGGTCCGCGATAACGATGACGGAGCGTCGGCACTCCTTGTAGTCGCGCACCGCGCCGAACAGATTGGTGAGGGCCAGACCGGCCAGGGTGGCGGCCCTTGCCCCCTCCTCTTTGGGTCCCTGGGCTGCCGCATGCACCAGATAAAAGGCCATTTCATCCAGAAGGATCAGGACGGCCCTGTCCCGAAGCAGGTCCCGCCACTCCTCCTCAGAGGGGGCCCGGTCCGAAGGGAAATCTGCACCCAGGGCCTTGCCGATGCTCACCCAGACGAGCTTATCGGTGGATCGGCCAGAGAAGGAGGCCACCAGGTCAGGGGAAACCCGGGGCAATGCTTTCTGAAAGGGGAGCAAAACGGCCAGGTGGGGAAACCGGGCCAGAATGCCGGCCACGATCATGCTCTGAGTCTTGCCCCCGCCCATGGATTCCGACAATTTGTAAATTCCGCTGGGGGACCCGACCCCCGCGAGCCGGGAAAAGGCGTTCATGAGGAGGAGTTCCATGCCCGAGGTGAGGACATTGGCGTCCAGGAACTCCCTGGCCTCGGTCTCATCCAGCTTTGGCAGATCCGACAGGTTGACCACAAAATCGGCCGTGCCGTCCAGCACAGCCTGGCGGGGGATGCAGGTCTGGTAGATGGATTTCATGTCGGGGTCCTCTTTCGTGTGAAGGGTTCAAGACAACATGGCAAGCTTAACCCAATTTTTCTATTCAGGCAAATCCTAACATCTCAATATGCTGGTGCTAAAAGCCTCACGGCGAAATTCCGTGAACGTGCGAAGCACAAGGTCTCGATCTGTCGATGTAACATCTTGCCGAGCAACGTTCGCCATGCAATGTGTACGGATTAGATTCTATCGGTTAGCCGTTCTATTATCTCTGCTAAACATTTGGAATTGGCCGAGGGCAAGAGGGACCATTGCGCAATTGCGCTTCTGTGTATCGCGCATCTTCGGTGAGATGGATTGAGTAAGTGCGCGTACCTAAACCAAACTCGACTGTATATCGGCCTTCCATAACGCTCGTTTCGAGCGATCCGGTCCCTTTTTGTACAAAATGCCCCTCGTCATCACCGAGCCAAATCTCCGTAGTTGGAGAAGTTGCTATGATGACGAGTTTTCGATACACAGGGGTACCTTTCGGATGTGTCATTGTCATCCTCGGAAAACGCTCAACATATATACCATACGCCTTTCAAAAGGGCAGGTCGTCGTCACCGCAGTTGACCATTTTGAAATCATATCCAGATGATGGTTGTGAAGCTCCTTGCTTTTCATGCTGGTTCTGTTGCTCTTCCCATTGATACAGTTCTTCGTACATCCCATTTTGGAAAAGCCAAATAGGATCTGCGTTTCTGCGGATGAACTCGTCAACCGGTAACCCCTCGATCGCTGGAGGACGCTTGACGCGCTTCTGCTTCCCATTTATAAAAATGGTCATGTATTCACGGCGCCTTCGTCTTTTTTCAGCTTTTTCTCCGGACGTAAGTTTTCGTTTTGGCTTTGCCATCTCTGAATGCTGCCGATCCTTCCTGTTTTGAACAGTGATACTGCAATCTCTCGATTGGAAAATCAAGTCTGAAATATACAATATATTGTGGTCCACTCTTCAGTGCCCACAATTCTATGGTTTTTAGCCTGCCAGCAGAGGATCGGCTCCGGCATTCCAATGCGCTCCCCTGCCTTCCCTCAAAATACAAAACCCCGACCTCCGCAAATCCGGAGCATCGGGGTTCATGGGCGCTTTGGGATCATTTCCATTCTTATTTGCCTCTTTGGTTGAAAAAAAGAACAGTGGAGACTGAATTCTGACATGATTTCATAGTCCTTCATGCCGGAGATGTCAACCAAAACGGGCCTGGTTGTGCAGTGTTAGACCTGGGTGGGAGGCATTGGTCCATCCCTCAGACGCCCCACGTTCATGGGAATGGGCAACTCCAGCTCGCGCCGGAGCAGATCCAGCGCCTTTCCACCCGGTCGTGGTTGGCTGCCGGCACCGGCATCTGTCACTTTTATCCTGCTACGAGTTCCGCACAGGCCTGGTAAATCTGCCTTAAGGGAAGGGCCTCAATACGATCATGCATCGGGTAGCGGTCTCTACCCGGGTAGACGACCCATATTCGTTCGAGTCCCAGG
>Ga0209164_1004570_pt1 | contig 12317 bp, 9 predicted proteins | sample MTBNYHSulfiMetaG_FD_187458 | JGI IMG/M metagenome (GOLD analysis project Ga0209164, IMG submission 187458) | Enrichment culture microbial communities from rom New York Harbor, USA that are MTBE-degrading - MTBE-NYH (New York Harbor Sulfidogenic)... | ecosystem: Environmental > Aquatic > Marine >...
CACGTAGGCGTAATTATTTATCAGGCGCTCGAGATAGTTAGTCAGCAGCGTGTTGGCCGCGCAATAGCAGCCTGCCCCCTCCGGACGGCCCATGACAATAAGATCATAACCCTTTGCCTCCACAACTGCCTGTTCGAGTTTCATCTCCATGAAAACGTCTTTCGTCATACCGGCGGCTACGCCCTTTTTCATCTCTTCTCTGGCGTCCCCAAGAGTATCTTCCACATGTAAGCCCAGGACCTCATTTAGATTTGCATTTGCATCTGCGTCCACGGCAAGCACAGGAACTTTCCCCTTCCCAACAAGGTATTTTATGAGCAATCCGGCCACCGTGGTTTTTCCTGTTCCTCCTTTGCCGGCCAAGCCGATTGAATAAGGCATCTTGTCCTCCTCGATAGGAAATTTTTGGTTGCTATTCTAACAAACTTTACCTAATATCCAGGCAAAGTTAAACTCTTTCGCACCTGCCACGAGCATGTCAAAAAAAAAAGAAATATGGGGTCAAGTCATCGGGGCCTTGAGCTCAAAAATCAACAAAGGGGAAATGAGAACATGGTTCTCGCGCACCTCTCTGAGAAAACTTGATTCCAATATGGCCATCATCGATGTACCGAACAAGTTTGTCGCAAATTGGCTCAGTGAACACTATCTGACAGATCTGAAAAAGACTTTCAAGAGAGTGACCAAGAATTCACCCGGCAACGTCCATTTTTCTTTTGTCTCCCAGTCGACCCAGAGCAAACATCAGACTGAAGATAGTGGTCATAACGGAACTTCAGTCCGGCAGAAACTAAATCCGTTTATGACCTTTGAAACATTTCTGACCTCTGAGTCCAATCGCTTCGCATGTACCTTCGCGAAAGCTATTTCGGAACCTTCTCAGGACCAATACTCTCTCCTCTACATATATTCAGACTCAGGCCTAGGCAAGACCCATTTGCTTAATTCCATAGGCAACTACAGGATAAAGAAAGACGCTTATTGCTCTCTTCGGTACCTCTCGTCTGACGTTTTCGGTTCCGATTTCACATACGCCATAAACAACGACAGACTTCAGGAGTTTCGGGCTGAGCATTGCGACATCGATCTTTTATTGTTTGACGACATTCACCTGCTCGGCCGGCGAGAGAAAACGCAAGAGGAATTTGTCTTTCTTTTTAATTCCCTTTATGGGGGCAAGAAGCAAATGGTCGTAACCGGCGATGCACCCCCCAATAAACTGAAAAACATCAGCTCAGAACTCAGATCCCGACTAGGCTGGGGACTGGTTGCCGACATCAAGCTACCCGACAAAAAGATGAAGATGGACATTATAAGGGCGAAGGCGTTGGAGAGCCGAATGGACATTCCTGATGATGTAGCCTTCTTTCTTGCCAACTCCAGCCGCGATATCAATACTCTTGTCAGAAACCTGATGAAACTAGAAACGTATTCTTCCGTAAACGACGGAAAGACAACAATCTCAATGGCTAAGAGCTTGGCCAGAGATACGGAAAAAGGGGGGGTTACCCTGGAAGATATAAAGAATACCACTGCGGGATATTTCAATATCTCCGTGACTGACCTGATATCAGATAATAAGAAGCGCCAGTATGCTTATCCACGGCAATTGGCAATGTACCTTGCAAGGAGTCATACGCCCCTCCCTTTTAAGGAAATAGGCGAATCTTTTGGGAGGAAAGATCACTCGACGGTCATTTATGCCATCAAGAGGATAGAACGGCTGAAGACCATTGAAAAGAAAATAGGCGATGACCTGAAGATGCTGGAAAGCCTACTTGGTTGATCGATTTGTGGCCTTCTCCTGCGATGTTTTGGCATTGTTTCGACCTATGAATATGACGGACCGAAATTCGGCGTTTCGAGTTGAAAACAACCGAAAACATTCAAGGTGAATACAGGAAAAATAATCTATATTTTACAGGATATTAGGTCACTTTTCGACAATTCCCGTTCTTAATGATTATTGTTATGGAGGGATCCATGGAAATAAAGTTAGATAAAGAGGAATTCCATCGGGCTGTTTCAAAGGTACAGAGCATCATTGAAAAAAGAAGCAACATGCCGATTCTCTCGATGATTATGGTTGCTGCCTCGGGGTCGGAAATTTCAATCTCGGCTACTGACCTTGAAATAAGCTTCCAGGAGAAAATTCCTGCCCAGGTGATCACACCGGGAAGTGTGACCATTCCGGGGAGGAAAATTTTTGAAATATTGAAGGAAAGCAGGAATCCCACAATCCAGTTGAGGGAAAAGGAGAATAACTGGATTTTTGTCTCCGACGAGCAGGCGAAGTTTAACCTCGCTTCCCTTTCCGCCGACGAATACCCGGTTTTTCTGGAACCCGAGGGCGTGGATATGCTGGAACTGGACGGGGCCGTTCTTAGGGAAATGATTAATAAGACGATCTACGCCGTAACCCTGGAAGAGGCCGGATTCAAACTGTCGGGAATTTACACGGAAAAGGTGGTGCTGGAGGAAAAAGGATTTTTCAGAATGGTGTCTACGGACGGCCACCGCCTTTCGATGATAGACAAGGAAGTAAAAGATATCGATAAACTGAAACTTGACGGTGGGGTTATGATCCCCAAGAAAGGCATGTCCGAACTGAGCAAGCTTGCCGGGGAGGGGGGGTCGATGCTTCTCGGATTCAGGCAAAATAGCTGTGTAGCGAAGAAAGATAACTGCATCATTGTGATCCGCCTCCTCGAAACCAAGTTTCCAGACTATCACACAGTCATTCCGAAAAAGGCTAAGGTGGTTGTCAGTGTAAGTCGGCAGGCGCTGCTCGACGGAATGAAAAAAATGAGTATTCTGGCAAGTGAAACCTACCGCGGTGTTAAGATCACCCTCGAAAAGGGGTATATGGAATTGGTTTCCATCAACCCGGACCTGGGTGATGCTCAGGAAAAACTCGAAGTGGATTTCACGGGTGAAGTTTTGGAAGCCGGGTTCAATTCTCGATATTTCATCGATGCTCTCCAGAGCATGGACAGCGATACTGTTGAACTGGGCCTTATCGATAACGCCAGTCCCTGCATGATCAAGGGAAAAGACGACCCTGGTTTTTTAGGGCTTATCATGCCCATGAGGCTGTAAGATGGTTGCTAGAGATATCACGTATGGAGCTGCGGACATAAAGGTCCTGGAAGGGTTGGCGGCAGTTCGCAAGCGGCCGTCCATGTATATAGGCAACACGGGTTTCGAGGGTCTTCATCACCTCGTTTACGAGGTTGTGGACAACAGCATAGACGAAGCTCTCGTGGAAACCTGTGATTACATTGACGTGCAGATACTGGCCGATAACAGCGTGGTGGTTGTGGACAACGGCAGAGGAATCCCCGTGGATATTCACGAAACTGAAGGAGTGTCCGCTCTTGAAGTAGTCATGACGAAGCTCCATGCAGGGGGAAAGTTCGATAACAAGAGCTATAAGGTCTCGGGTGGGCTCCATGGAGTCGGCGTTTCAGTGGTCAACGCACTGTCGGAGTTTCTGGAGGCCCAGGTTTACAGAGACGGGAAGATTTACAGACAGCGCTTCGAAAGAGGAGAAAAAAAGACCGAGCTTGAAATGGTGGGCAACACCACGAAAAGGGGGACCAGGATTCATTTCAGGCCGGATCCCCAGGTGTTCGAGAACATAGAGTTCGACTTCGATACCCTGGCCAGAAGAATGAGGGAGCTTTCTTTTCTTACAAAGGGCGTAAGAATACTCATTTCCGACGAAAGAACAGGTAAGAAGAGAGACTTCCACTACGAGGGAGGCATCAAATCTTTCGTGGAGTATCTGAACAAGAATCGCGAACCGCTCCACAAAGAACCAATTTATATAAGCGGAGAGAAGAACAACGTCATCATGGAAGTGGCGTTTCAGTACAACGACTCCTACAACGAAATCATTCTTACCTTCGCCAACAACATCAACACCAGGGAAGGAGGGAGTCATCTCATAGGATTTAAGTCGGCTCTTACGAGGAGTATCAATCAATATTTGCAGAACTCACCCCTATCGAAGAACTTCAAGGAAAAACTCACGGGCGATGACGTCAGGGAAGGGTTGACCGCCGTGGTTAGCGTCAAGCTTCCCAATCCCCAGTTCGAGGGGCAGACCAAGACAAAACTGGGCAACAGCGAAGTGAAGGGCTTTGTCGAAAACCTGGTGAACGAAGGACTCTCCAGCTTCTTTGAGGAGAACCCGGCGGTTGTTAAGGCTGTTTTGTCCAAGGTGATTGACGCGGCAAGGGCGCGGGAAGCGGCGAGGAAGGCAAAAGAACTTGCCAGGCGCAAAGGCGTGCTCGCAGATTTCTCCCTGCCTGGAAAACTGGCTGACTGCCAGGAAAGAGATCCGGAGAAGAGCGAGGTTTTTATCGTCGAGGGGGACTCTGCGGGTGGATCGGCCAAACAGGGAAGGGACAGGCGATTTCAGGCAATCCTGCCGCTGAAAGGCAAGATCCTGAACGTGGAGAAATCCCGTTTCGACAGGATGATGTCTAGTGAGGAAATCAGGATAATGATATCCGCACTCGGCACGGGAATTGGGGACAAGGAATACGATGTCAAGCGGCTGAGATACCACAAGGTGATCATAATGACCGATGCCGATGTGGATGGAGCTCACATAAGGACACTGCTTCTGACCTTTTTCTTCAGGCAAATGCCGGACCTGATAGAAAGAGGGTACCTGTATGTGGCTCAGCCTCCCCTCTACCGCATTGCGGACGGCAAGAAGGAACTTTATGTAAAAGAAGAGCAAGGCTTCAACGAGTACATCATCCGGAAAATATCCGACAAAGAGAAAGTCGAAACAGACGACGGGAGCGTGCTCTCAGGAAAGAAACTCGCCATAGCGCTGAGCGGACTTATCAGGTACCATGACAACATGGCTAAACTCGTGAAAAAAGGCTACGGCGAAAGGTTCGTCGAGTTTCTCGTTTCCTGCGGCGTCAAAGAAAAGGATGCTTTCAAGGACAAGGCTTTCATGGAGCAACTGTTCCGTAAACTCCAGGAAAACGGCTTCCAGGTTTCGGACGTCCGCCTGTCGGAGACAGACCAGGATTATTACGAATTCGTGGTGTTGGAAACCAGAAACGGCGGCCAGGACTTCTTCGTGGACTGGGAGATGTTCACGTCCCCTGAGCTGAAGCGCCTCTTGGAGATATCCGGCCAACTCAAAGATATAAGGGGCAGGACCTTCAAAGTCGGCGGTGAGGGTGAGGCCAAGGTTGTCGATAACTGGCAGGACCTTCTTGAAGAGTTGATGAACCGGGGCAAGAGCGGCCTCACCATCCAGAGGTATAAGGGACTTGGAGAAATGAATCCGGGCCAGCTCTGGGAAACCACCATGGATCCGGCCAAGCGGAGTCTTCTGCAGGTGAAGGTGGAAGACGTAGTGGAAGCCGATGAAATCTTCAGCATTCTCATGGGCGACAAGGTGGAGCCGAGGAGGGAGTTCATCTATTCGAATGCCCTGGAAGTGAAAGAGCTGGACATATGATCGGACCCGGCAAAACCAGATATTTCGGAGAAACAAAGTGGCTGATAACGTGATGCTCAACGCGGTCAACATCGAAGACGAGATGAAGAAGTCTTATCTCGAATATTCGATGAGCGTCATAGTGGGAAGGGCGTTGCCCGACATCCGGGACGGGCTCAAGCCGGTGCATCGCCGGGTGCTCTTCGCAATGCACGAGATGAAGAACTACTTCAACCGTCCCTACAAGAAGTCTGCGAGAGTGGTGGGAGACGTGATTGGGAAATACCACCCCCACGGCGATGCTGCGGTATATGACACAATGGTCAGGCTCGCGCAAGACTTCTCCATGCGCTACCCACTGGTTGACGGACAAGGCAACTTCGGCTCCGTGGACGGCGATCCCCCTGCGGCCATGCGATACACGGAAGTTAGAATGACGCGGCTGGCTCAGAACTTCCTCAACGACATCGACAAAGAGACCGTGGATTTCATACCAAACTACGATGGCTCACTCGAAGAGCCGTTGATTCTTCCCACCTCTATCCCCAGTCTCCTCGTAAACGGCTCCTCCGGCATTGCCGTTGGCATGGCCACGAATATTCCCCCTCACAATTTGAGTGAAGTTTGCGATGCCGTCGCTCTACTGATCGATCGACCTGATGCCGCCCTCGATGATTTGATAAAGATCATACGGGGCCCGGATTTTCCAACCTCCGGCTTCATTCTCGCCACAAAGGGAATTCGTGAAGCCTATGAGACAGGCAGGGGAGTGATCAGGATTCGGGCAAGGGCTTTTATCGAAAAGGCCGGCCAGGGCAAAGAAAGGATCATTATCTCCGAGATCCCCTACCAGGTGAACAAGGCCAAGCTACTCGAAAAAATCGCCGAACTGGTGAAGGACAGAAAAATCGAGGGCATAGCCGACATCCGGGATGAATCCGACAGGGACGGGATGCGGGTGGCTATCGATGTGCGGAGAGACGGAAAAGCCCTGGTGATCCTGAATCGACTCTATAAGTTCACGCAAATGGAGATCTCCTTCGGGATCATCCTTCTGGCCATTGTGAAGGGTAGACCTCAGGTTCTCAACCTAAAAGACATTCTCGAAAAATTCATAGAACACCGGCGAGAGATCATCGTCAGGAGAACCATTTACGAACTCAGAAAGGCCGAAGAAAGAGCTCACATTCTCGAGGGTCTCAAGAAAGCTCTGGACTTTTTGGATGAAGTCATAGAGGTGATTCGATCCTCGGCGGACCCGAAAGAAGCGAAAAGCAGGCTGATGGCCGACTTCACCCTGACGGAGATTCAGGCCCAGGCGATCCTCGACATGAGGCTTCAAAGGCTTACGGGACTGGAAAGGGAAAAAATCACGGCGGAATACCAGGACCTGATCAAGAGCATCGCTCATTACAAGGCCGTTCTCGAAAGCCCCGCCATGGTTCTCCAAATCATCAAGGACGAGACGAAGGAGATCAAGGAAAGGCACGGTGACGAGAGGCGAACGGAGTTCCTTTATGAATCGGGTGACATCGATGTGGAAGACCTCATCGCAGAGGAAGACATGGTGGTCACTGTCAGCCACGAAGGCTATATAAAGAGAAATCCCATCAGCCTTTACAGGGCCCAGCGCCGGGGCGGCAAGGGACTGACGGGGGTCAGGCCAAAAGAAGAGGATTTCGTGGAACTCCTCTTTGTGGCTTCTTCCCACGACTACCTTCTCTTTTTTACCAACAAGGGACGCGTGCACTGGAAAAAGGTGCACGAAGTCCCTGAAGCGGGCCGGATGTCACGCGGCAAGGCCATCGTCAACCTGCTCGAATTGCAGAGGGGAGAGAGGGTGGCCACCACCCTGGCTTTCAGGGATTTTTCAGCGGGCAAGTACGTGGTGATGGCCACCAAGCAAGGGCTGGTGAAGAAGACCGAGCTCAGCGCATACAGCAACCCCAGAAGCGGCGGCATCGTGGCCATCAGGATCAATGAAGAGGATGAGCTCATCGGTGTCAGGGTTTCCGGCGGATCCCAGGACATCTTTCTCACCACGCGACAGGGAAAGTCCATCCGGTTCAACGAGTCCGAAATCCGTGAAATGGGGCGGGTCGCCGCGGGAAACATCGGGATCAGAATGGAGCCGGGGGACGAAGTGGTGGGCATGGAGGTCCTCGATGAGGGCGCCACCATCCTGACGGTAACGGAGAACGGCTACGGAAAGCGCACCAGGACGGAGGAGTACAGGATCCAGGGAAGGGGCGGCAAAGGCATTCTGACCATAAAGACGACCCAGCGCAACGGACCCGTCGTCTATGCCTACCAGGTTACGGATCAAGATCAGCTCATGATCATCACGGAACAGGGCAAGATCATTCGCCTCAGGGCCGCGGACATTTCTGTCATCGGCCGTAACACCCAGGGTGTGAAGCTCATCGACCTGGGTGAAGGGGAAAAGGTGGTCGCTGTGGCCAAGGTGATCGAGGACTAAGAAAAAAACAGGAGTCAGAAAACAGAATCCAGCAGGGATACACAGTGCATGAGCTTATTCAGCCTGAGCTTTTGAAGAAGCGCTTGGCGGAATCTTTTTTTTCATCCCACATCCATTATTACCCATCCGTCGATTCTACCAATGCCCTGGTCAAAACGCTGGCAAACCAGGGGGCGTCTGAAGGGACCATCGTCATCGCCGAAGAGCAGACCGCCGGTCGCGGGAGAAGGGGTAAATCCTGGGTTTCCCCCGCAGGGGCGAATCTGCTTTTTTCCGTGCTTTTGAGGCCGCCCATGGAAGGAGACCGGGTCTTTGCACTGACCATGGTGCTCTCGCTGGCCGCGCTCAAAGCCATCAAAAAAATTTGCGGCGTCAAGGCCATGATCAAGTGGCCGAACGATCTCTACGTGGGAGCGAAAAAACTGGCCGGCATCCTCACAGAATTCGCGGTCACAGAAAAGAGGGTGGACTGGGCTGTGCTGGGCATGGGCATCAACGTAGGCTGGCGTCCTGATGACCCGGAGGAGGGCGGGGCTCCCGCCACCAGCCTTGTGGAAGAAACAGAACGATCGATTTCAAGAAATGAGTTGCTCTTGGAACTTCTGCCGGGGTTTGAGGCTTTTTACAAGGAGGTGGTCCGCGGACGCCTGGAAGCACTCTATGAGCAATGGAATCGGCATTGCCTGGTCCTGGGAAAAGCCGTTGTCATTGAATCAGAGATGGAACGGATCGAGGGAAGAGCGCTGCGCATCGACGACTGCGGGGCGCTGATAATCGAGGACAGCATGGGGAATGAACGGAGAATCATCACCGGCGAGGTGTCGCTGCGCCTCGCGTCGCCCTGACCCGGACGAGCCGAAACCAGGAGTCTGCTACAAAGGCACGAAGACACGAAGAAAACCAGTTGATCGCTTTGCGAACTTCGTCTCTTCGTGCCTCTTACCTCTCGAAAAACCTAACCAAGATCTAACACGATCCCAACGAAAACCAAACGGGCCAGCCTAAGATTATTTTTAATGTAGTGAAGGAGAATGCAAATGGCGACAGAACGAATTGTAGACCGGATGGATTCCGTGTTCGATCTAAGAATTCACAAGGCGTTAAACCTCAAAGAGAGTGTGTCGGCCAGAGTCCTGCTTACTTACAGCAGGAAGGGAAACAGAAAAGCCTTTAAGATCTTTGACGCAAAGACGACAGAGGAAATGAAACACAAGATCGCTTCCTGGTTGGAAGCTCACATCGACGTCAACGATCTCGCAGGCCGTCTGGGAGCCGATGAAATCGATATGGATACATTTCGAAGAGCCGCCAACGCTTGACCCCGGAGCCTCCTCCAAACCGGATTTCGCGTTTGCCTTTCCCTTACCCCCGCGCTCGCCGAGATCTCCTATCCATTCATCAATGCCGCAGGATTTCATTCCTTGACCTTTTTTTGCTCTCATGTACCGTTCCATGTCGGCTCGACCTCTCCAGGGTTTTGCGGAAAGAAATACGCCTCATTGTAATGAACGGCGCGGGTGAGCTACTGTCGGCCCACGCCTTCAAGTATGGAAAATGCTTGTATAACCGGGAACCTAGGACACTTTCCAGGTTCAGGACGGCTCAGTTTTCGAAGATCGCGGATTTCTGCTACTTGAGAGACCTCATGGAAAAGGGGTTCATACGCAAAGTGATGGAAGGTGACCATTGATCGACAAGGACATCCTCTTGAGCAAAGCGGACAAGGTGCATGAATACGCGAAAGTTGATCTGTAAGAGGTCTACAGGATCTCTGAAGACAACACCGACGATCTCCTTGACTTTGTAAAGGCGCTTTTCAAACAGGCCTGCCTCGGGTCCGGTCAACACAACGAATGAATTCCTATCTGGATAGAGACTGATTTAGGAAGGGGGCTGGGGGAGTTACTCAGCGGTGTCCATTCTATTTCGATACCGTTTATCCCCCCTACAGTGCGATTCATCCCATGAAATCCTCCTTTCGTCGCACCCCTGTTGCGGGGGCTCGGAATTCCCTGCACACTGAACCAAAAAAGGAGAAGCAAGGAGGATCGCTATGAATCAACACAACATATCACGCCGTTCTTTTGTGTCCGTGACCGCCATGACCGCTCTGGCCGTGGCCCTGGATTGGACAAAAATCGATGCTCTTGCAGCCCGGATGGGACCCAAGAAGGACTACCCTGTCGTGATCATAGGAGCAGGCCTTGGCGGTCTCTGCTGCGGCGCATACCTCTCCAGGCAGGGTTTTCCCGTCACCGTGGTAGAACAGCACAGCATCCCGGGCGGCTATGCCACGGCATTTGACCGGGCAGGTGGCCGGTACACCTTCGAGGTGTCCCTTCACGGGACCTCCATCAACAACAATTCGACGGCACGCATTCTCGATAACCTGGGAGTGCTCGAAAAGCTCCAGCTCGTTCGACTCCCGGAGATTTATCGGCTCAAGGCTCCGGGGCTCGACATATCCGTTCCCCAGGAGGACCCGGAAGCCTTCATCGCCCTCGTAAGCAAACACTTTCCCGATGGAGAAGGGGGCATTCGTTCATTTGTAAACGAGATGGTGGACCTCTCCGAGGAGGTTGAGAGGCTTCACGAGAAAAGAGGGCAATACATCAAGCTGCTTTTTCCTCTCCAGTACCGCAGGATGTGGGGCATACGGAATAAGACCCTTGCGGATTTGCTGAACAGCCACGTGAAAAACCCTGAAGTTCAGAGCGTCCTTTCTTCCCTGTGGGGATATTATGGCCTGCCGCCCTCGAAGCTTTCGGCCTTCTACTATTCCGTTGCAACCGGCGGGTACCTGAGACACGGTTCCTTTTACATCAAGGAGCGTTCACAGAATCTGAGCGACACCCTTGCCGAAGCCATAGAAGCACACGGGGGCAAGATCGCCTATGAAACCGAAGTGGAGAAGATCCTGGTGAAAGACGGTGCCGTAACCGGCGTAGCCCTTTCCAAAGGCAGAACCCTTGCTGCCCGTGCGGTGGTGAGCAATGCAAGCGCTCTTGCAACCTTCAAGAACATTCTGCCCAAAGAGGCTGTCCCCGAGGACTACATGAAACGACTTGAAGGATACAGGCCCAGCATCTCGTCCTTCATCGTCTGGCTCGGAGTGAACCGGGAACTGCGGGGGAAGATACACGGATGCGGAATTCATGTTTCCTCCGGCAGAGGCCCGGAGGTCGACTATCTTTCCTGCATCAAGGGTGAAGTGGACGGAGGGTCCTTCAGCGTGAGCATTTACGATAACATCTACGAAGGGTATTCACGGCCCGGCACCTCCAGCCTGATGCTCCTCTTCCTTTGCGGCTATGAGCCATGGCGGCGGTTTGAAGGAGACTATCGGAATGGGAAAAAGGAGGAATACGAAAAGGAAAAGACGCGGTGGACCGACATCCTCGTAAACCGGGCTGAAAAGGAAGTGATCCCGGGCCTCTCCTCGATGATCGAAGTCAAGGAGGCCGCGACTCCTCTCACCAACTGGCGCTTCACCAGAAATCCAGAAGGCGCGATCTACGGGTTCGAGCAGTCCATGGGCAATGCTTTCATGAATCGCATAGAAAACCGGACGCCGGTGAAAGGACTTTATCTGGCGAGCGCATGGGGGAATCCCGGCGGCGGATTCGGGGCTGTGCTCAGAGCGGGCGAGCTGGCGTTTGAACAAATCATGGAGGATTGGGTTTGAACCAAGCTCTTTGACTGCGGCAACTGACTCATGTCAAGCCGACCCATGATGAGGTCTATTCGGAGATGTACTATTCAGAATCAGGAAGGAGGCGGACATGGCAATCAAAGGTATTGTTTTCGCGGTTCTCAGCGTCGTGATAGTCCTCAATTTCAGAAAGGAGTTGTTTGCTTTTCGAAAGCATGGGCCGTACATGTTCATGGCGGCCGAAGGTTTGCTTGTGCTGTTCATCTTCAACGCAGGGTTGATGTTCGAAAGGCCTTTAGCTGCAGTGCAGGTTTTCTCGTGGATCCTGATGCTCATGTCTGCAAGTTTCGCCCTCTTCGGATTCTACGGCCTCAGAACCTACGGACGGGCGGTTGAAAACTGGGAGCATACGACACGGCTCGTCGAGGAAGGAGTGTTCAGGTATATTCGTCACCCTCTCTATGCGAGCCTGATGCTGCTGGCCACGGGCATGCTGCTCAAGGGCGTATCTTTGCGGACAGCGGCGGCATGTTTTTTCACAATTGGTTTTCTCGTTGCCGCCTCCAGGCTGGAAGAGATGGAAAATGCCGCCAAATTCGGCGCGGAATACAAAAGCTACATCTTAAGAACAAAGAGGTATATTCCATTTATCGTTTGATTCATCTATATATATGATTCGGCTATGCAGATTTCATCGAGCAACAGGGTTGCGG
>Ga0209164_1004572_pt1 | contig 12315 bp, 11 predicted proteins | sample MTBNYHSulfiMetaG_FD_187458 | JGI IMG/M metagenome (GOLD analysis project Ga0209164, IMG submission 187458) | Enrichment culture microbial communities from rom New York Harbor, USA that are MTBE-degrading - MTBE-NYH (New York Harbor Sulfidogenic)... | ecosystem: Environmental > Aquatic > Marine >...
AAATGCTCCTTTTTTAAGGTTAAATGTTTTTGCTGAAATTCATTTTAACCAATATCTGCGGGCATTTCGAGTGTTTTTTTGGTAAAAACTATCTTTATTGCACTTGGTTAGGGACTAGATGATTCCTTCTTATGTTCGAGTTTTTTTGCCCCTGCCATATCTTCTAATTTCTTTTCTGGTTCAGCGATAGATTTTTGAAGCCCCTTATGGCTCTTCCTAAGGCGGACCCCAATTCAAGTAATTTATCTTCCAAAAAATAATGAGGTCGATGATTATAAGTAGAATTATTAAAAAATGGGGAACCGATCCGCCCTGCTGATCTTTACTATCACGGTTTTTGATCCATTCTTTTTTTATCGCAAAAAAAATCAAAACCCTATCGTAGCATGAATATGAGCGTCCTTACGGGGATGGCTTTATCATCCATTTCGTCGCCACTCAAGATACGCCCATCAGGCAGGCGGTAAAAAGTCGATGGGTACTTCCACTTCTTGCCTGCAATCCGTGAGGCGGACCGCTCCTTTTGAACATAGCCACCGTAAACATACCCCACCAGTACCCGTGTCCTCTTGGGCGGGGAATTAAGCAGCCTCCGCAAAGAAGCGGTGCCACTTAATTCGGCTCCGGTGCGTATAAGCCCGTCAGGAAAGAAATAGATCGTTGTTGCGGCGGCGTAGAGATCGCCTGCCAGGTCGTGCGCGGTGCTTCCATCTTTGCCGATTTCCAGAAATCCTTCGAATTCCTGCTCCCGTTCCTGTACCCCATCCATGAAAAGAACCCGCGTACCCTCTGGAATGCTTTCCCATTCCCGGATTTCGTTTCCCCGTAATCTTTTCCCATCAGGATACACGTAAACTGTTCCCGGAGCATCGTATTTCTCGCGAGCAATGCGCCAGGCATTGACCCCCTTGGTAATTACTTGGGGTTCTCCCGAAGGCTCCTTGGACAACATCTGTCGACCCGTAGCGTCGGCCGATGCCATCAAAACCGCTGGAGACTGGTAAAGAAAGCTGTGTAGCTCCGGATCGGCTACCACGAGCCTGCCAGTCTCCACATCAGAATCCCTGACCGTGAGGGGGGAAAGCCCCAGGCGTTTCCTCACATCCGGGTGTGCGAAAATCATACCGCACCGTTTACGGCCACGGTGCATTTTTGAATGAAAGGGGTTGGGAAGTCCATAAGCTACCATGGAGTGGGTAAGAACATTGTTATCCCTGATGCGGTAAAGGCTTTTTAGCTGCCGCAACAGCTCACGAAGCGAAGTATACTGGGCCCCAGTGATGTCACGGTCGTGATAACCCACCACTTCGATGCCGATGGAGAAATTGTCAAGAGTGCTTCGTCCTTCCCACATGCTTCTTCCTGTGTGGGTTGCTATTTTTTTGCGGTCGATGATTCGGCAAATCTCTCCCGATGGGGTAACGAAATAATGAGCCTCCCCGTAACGTTGGATCTTGCGAAGCGATCCCTCAAGTTCACCCTCAGTAGTGTGCAGAATAATGTAACAGGTTTCAGGGCGGATTGGTCGTTTATGATTGAGAGGGCTGTAGCAGTCACTAATTTTAAGAGCTTTGGCCGCCGCGTCTCCAAAATCGGCAGCAAGCCAAATCATCATAAAAAGCATTGCAAAAGAGAGCCTGCATAATCTCATGATCGGAAAAACCTCTATCCTATATTCTTTCTTTGCTTTAGCGCCAATAAGGGTTGCGAAGATGCTTCTTAATTCTTTTCTTTTTTTGGTTGGTGTTTAATTTTTTTAATCCCCTTAGGCAAACAAAAAGGCCGATACCTCTCCTTGAGATAGCGGCCCGACTATCGATTCAGTTCATCTCCAGAACGATTGAGATGTTCTGGACCCAAAAAAGCGCTATTGAGTTTTAAAGTTTGTTTATTTATTTCCCTACTATTTGTCAATAATTTTTTGAGGGAAATTTTCAAATTTCCCAGTTCAATAAGAAATTAAACGGTTAGGACAATACCACTTGGGAGTGAGTGGTGTTCAGTTTTGCTATTGGTATAAGATGGTTATACAGAAGATGCAGTGGGAATATTAAAGGGGAGAGATAAAGAATTTTTGCCCCCAGAGCCATACGAAAATCGCACATAATCAGTTCTTTTTTAAAGGTGTCGTGAATCATGATTAAAAAAGAATAAGGGGCTTGAAAAAAATACTTGACAAATGTATAGAAAAAATGTATTAAAAAAATAAAATAATTATACATTTAAGTTGGGTCCAGAACAGAAAACGGATTCTGGAGGCATAAAAGAAGGATAGTCGGGCCACTACCTTAAAGTAAAGTAGCGGCTTTTTTGTCTTTAAGGGGGTTAAAGAATAAACGCATTGATTTTATTTAATTTCTTTTTACAAGCTTAATAATACTTTCTTGGGTTCAGAACAGAGAACGTGTTCTGAAGGTAAAAAAGAAGGATAGCCGGGCTGCTACCTCAATTTATGTTTAACAAAAAATAAAGGAGTATTAAGAAATGACGAAGAAATGCATTAAAGGTTTTATCCTCCCAGTTTTATTGGTTTTGGTAGTGGCGTTATGCGGTGCTTGCGCTGCGAAAGGAAAAGGAGTGCCAGTGCCGGCTGAAAGGGTAACGCCGGCCCCAACCGGTGAAGAACAAGCACCTTCTCCAGATATAAGTGAGTCGGAATTAGAGGCCTTAAAAAAAGAAGCACAAGCAGAAGGTGCTCTTATGCCGATTTACTTTGACTATGATAAATCAAGCCTAACGCCAGACGCTAAGAAAGACCTCGACAAGACCGCTGCCTGGCTTAGTAAAAAAACCACGATTAATATCCGAATTGAGGGTAACTGTGATGAACGCGGAACTAATGAATACAATATGGCCTTAGGCGAGCGTCGCGCTAACAGTGCTAAAGAATATTTGGTTAAATTAGGAGTCTCCGCTAATCGACTCGAAACTATTAGTTGGGGTGAAGAAAAACCTTTAGAACCCGGCCATGGTGAAGCAGCATGGGCGAAAAATCGACGGGATGACTTTATGCCGACAAGCAAATAACTATGCTATAAAAAAAGTTTTTTAATATTAACCATAAATAATAGGAGGTACCAAGAAATGAAAAAACTTTTGATTGTCCTTGTCCTTGCCTTAACCTTCGTATGCTTGACCTTCAGTGGATACAAGGGAAAAGCGGTAGCAGAAGAGCCCGCAACTCCTCCAAAGGAAGAAATAGCGCCTGCTCCCGAGGCTGCTGCTCCTGAGGCTGCTGCTCCCGAGGCTGCTGCTCCCGAGGCTGCTGCTCCCGAGGCTGCTGCACAAGAGTAACAAGGCACTACCACTAAGTAAAAAAGGAGATATGGCGAAATGAGAAAATTTCTGATTGTCCTTTTTTTAGTATTAACCTGTGTTTGTTTGACCCTTAGCGCGTGCAAGAAAAAAGCTGAAGAGGCAGTGTCTGAACCTCTTCCAACAGAAGAAGTAGCGCCGGCTCCTGAAAAAGCTGAGCCTGCGGAATAAAAAGGCAATATCACTAAATTAAAAAAGAGAGGTGAATTTCACCTCTCTTTTTTAAACAAATAAATATCTTGCCACGCTTTATATGGCTTTTCCTCCATAAAAAGAAAAATACTTTTGAAAATAAAATAAATCCGCTCGGTCCAGGAGGAGGAACGGTGTAGAGTTATCAAACTATATATATTTAATTGCCTGTTAATTTGACTTTAAATGGGAATAAAAAGACAAATTATCTTGCTCAGGAAGGAGGCACATAATGGATGAAAGAGATGTTTACAGGGCTAAGGAGGCAATGCATTCTGCAATGAAACAGGTACCCATGAGGTTGGCAGTGATTATTGGAGCAATTTTGGTGTTTTTCCTGTTTTTACATCCATGGGTTCAGATTGGGGCGGGCGAACGAGGCGTTGTTCTTAATTTCGGCGCTGTTCAGAAGACTGTGCTTGGAGAGGGGCTGCATTTCAGGATACCTATAATGCAGAGGGTTGCGCTGATGGATGTCAAGGTACAGAAATCACAGACCGATGCTGCGGCCGCATCGTCTGACCTTCAGGATGTAAGCTCTACTATTGCAATTAACTATCATATAATTCCAAATACTGCAAATATTGTCTATCAGACCATCGGAACAGAGTTTAAAGAGCGAATCATAGACCCTGCAGTGCAGGAGGTGGTAAAGGCTGTTACCGCCAGGTATACAGCAGAAGAGCTTATCACAAAGAGGCCGGCGGTAAGCGATGCAATGAAATTAAATCTTGCTGAAAGGCTCCTGACGCACAATATAGCGGTTGATGCGTTTTCTATCGTCGGATTCAGCTTTTCCAAGATATTTATGGAAGCCATTGAGTCAAAGCAGACAGCGGAACAACTTGCACTAAAAGCGAGAAGGGACCTGGAGAGGATAAAAATAGAGGCCGAACAGAAGATTACAGCAGCCAAGGCAGAGGCTGAGTCCCTGAGGCTGCAGAAAGAAAATATTTCACCCGACCTTATAGAGCTTAGAAAGATAGAAGCCAATCTCAGGGCTATAGATAAATGGAACGGTATATTGCCACAGGTTACAGGCAGTGGAGCAATCCCATTTATCGGTGTTGGTGATGTATCGAAAAGATAGGAATAAAGAGAGCCAACGGCGTTCTTTTATTTCGAAAGTGTAAGAGGTTTCTCATATCAAAAAAAACAAAACCCGCTCAATCAATAAAAATCGGGGGGGGCATCAAAACTTGAACGCTCCCCCTTTTTCTTTTATTATTAAAAAGGTTAGATATCAAATCACTAACGGGTGGCAGCATTCAAAATTTTTACCATTGTTCACACAGTGTAAATCTTCCTTGGGAAGTCCTCTAACAGGTTTTATTTATCGGAAGCAGTATTAATAAACGTGAGGAGATTTTGTGATCAAAAAACAGAGAGTTCCCCGGAAAAGGACTTTTTATGATGAATATCCTGATTATACCCATCCCTGCCTGAAAATCTCCCCGGAACTGCGGGGCCGTATCTTCGGCCGACTGGAATTTCTCTACGGAAAACAGATGGCTGAAACATGGATGCCTGAATTTGAGCGGATACTCAAAGTCCATCAGGCCCATAAGCCAGCGGAGGTGATCGAAAAAGAAAAAGACTACGACCCTTGTGAGCGGTTTTCCGAAGAGCACATAATCCTCATCACCTACGGGGACAACGTGAAAGGAGCCGGGCCGACACCGTTGTCATCTCTGAATCATTTTGTAAACACCTATACCGGGGGAATGATCAATACCTTGCATATCCTGCCATTTTTCCCCTATTCATCGGATCGGGGGTTTGCGGTGATCGATTTTCGGCGCGTTGACGCTAAGCTGGGATCTTGGGACGACATCCGGGAGAAGAAGCGCCGATATGACCTGATGTTCGATGCAGTCATGAATCACTGTTCTTCACATAGCGAGATGTTTCAGGGGTTTCTCAATGGAAATCCCTTCTACAAGGATTTTTTCATAGCTTACGACTCCCCTGACGAACTCACTGAAGACCAACGTCGCAAGATTTTTCGTCCCCGAACCTCTGACATCCTGACCAGGTTTGAGACGATACATGGGCCGAAGTTCGTCTGGACCACATTCTCTCAGGACCAGATTGATTTGAACTTCCGGAACCCGGCGGTACTCCTTCAGATTATCGAGAGCATTCTTTTCTATATCCGACGAGGAGCCGATATCCTGCGTCTTGACGCGGTCACGTACCTCTGGGATGAACCCGGAACCGAATCCATTCACCTAAAACAGACCCACGAGATCATAAAACTCCTGCGGGATGTAGTGGACATTGTAGCCTCAGGAGTTGCATTGCTCACAGAAACTAATGTCCCTCACTGTGATAATGTCTCTTATTTCGGTGACGGATACGATGAAGCTCACATGATTTATAACTTTGCCCTTCCGCCGCTGGTACTGCATGCGTTTTACCGGGAAAACGCAGAAACACTCTCCCGGTGGGCACAAGTTATGACGACACCGACTGATCAGACCGTGTTCCTCAATCTTCTCGACACCCATGACGGAATCGGCCTGATGGGGGTTAGAGGTCTTCTTACGGAGGAGGATATCCAGTTCATCGTCGAGACCGCCGTAAAAAGGGGAGCTCTCATCTCCTACAAGATGTCCCCCGGCCGGACAGAGGAACCCTATGAAATCAACTCAACCTGGTGGAGCGCCATAAATCCAGAGTCGGACGAGGAAAGCCTTCACCTTCAGGTGCGGCGTTATCGCGCATCCCGAAGTATTCCGCTTGTGCTTCAGGGGGTCCCGGGCATTTACATTCATGGAGCGCTTGGCTCTACGAACGATTATCGTGCTTTTGAAACTTCGGGGATCAAACGGGATGTGAACCGCGGTGTCGTCGATGCCCGTGATGTGGAAGAAAACCTCCGGGATTCAAGCTCAAAGCTTTCTCTTCTGTTCCGTTCCGGTATTGGCCAAATCCGTGCGCGTCTTCAGGAGCGAGCCTTCCATCCACGGGGGAGCCAGCGTATACTTATGCTCTCACCCAAGGTGTTCGCCGTTTTTCGGGTTTCACCTGAGGGAGATCAGCACATCCTTGCAGTGATCGGGGTTTCGGGGCAGACCGTTGAAATTCAGATTTCGCTGAAAAAATTGGGCGTGGATCAGGTACAGTGGAAGGATTTGCTCAGCGGTTGGGAATGGACAGCCGAAAGAGATATTCTTTGCCTGACTATCGAGCCCTATGGTGTTGTCTGGCTTAAGCCTTCCGGTACGGCAAGTGAGTAATTGAGATTGGCTTTTTGGCGGATTCCCATCATCAGGTGCTGCTCATTTCCTCGAGCGGTTACATGATAAAACGCTCCTTCATAGTCTATCCTTAATTATTGTGTCATTCTTTGGGTTCATTGTCTAACCCGACTGCTTCCGCAATTCTCTGAGAAAAATCAGGTATCGCGGCATTAATTCTTACCCATGCCGACAACATGGGTATTCCTACCGGATCTTTTTTAAACTCATTTATTCCCTTCTTGAGAGTTCCCACGAAGGCCTCGATAGCTTCAATTTCTTCATGTCGATCATAATTCAAGCCATTAAGCATCGCCAAGCCATTATATTTTTCAATGGCAAACCAAGCTTCCTGAATGTAGGTGGTGAGCACGGTTCGAAAGAAAGCATCGCTCATTTCAATTCCATCTTGACTAAGAACGCGGAATAGGGTTTTTGCGATGTCGGTAGCCATTTTTAATAATCCTGATTCTATATTATTTTTTATTTTTATTTCCTGATGTTTATGTTCATAGGTTTCGATGATCTCCACCTGCGCTACTCTATTAACAGAAGTTTTTGTATAAACTTCACTAAGAATCGAAACCTCCAGGCCCCAGGTTGGGGATATGCGTATTCCGCGGGCTAAAATTGCCAAAAACGCAAACTCCCCAGCTAAAGCGTATCGAAAGCTATCCAGGTATTCCAAAAACGGATTAAATCCAACAATTTTTTTCAAGGATCTGATTAAGGGGGTATAAAAAAGCCTGGTAACCCTTCCATAAAGTTTTGTTGTTACCCGGGCATAATAGCCCTTGCTGAATTCGAAATCTAATGCAGGGTGAACAATCGGGTAAAAAAGCTTAGCGACAATTTCTCTCTTATAATTTACAATATCACAGTCATGCAAGCCAATCGCATATACTTCCGGGTCGGCAAGAATATACCCTAAGGACATCCAAACTGATCTTCCTTTACCCGGTATGTCTATTAACATACCAGCCTTTTTAAGCTCTTTATATAAAGCTTGCATTTTCGGGCCATCGTGCCATATGACCGTTGTATCTCCAGGAAGTTGCGAAATGAGCTCCTTAACCTGTTCAAATTGAACTTTGTTTGCCCGATCGAGAGAAAGCACTATTTTGTAAAGGTAGTTGATGTTTTTGAGTTCTTCCAAAATTTTCGGCATTGCGGGACCTTCAAATTCAGAGTAGAGCGCCGGCAATAAAAGAACCATCTTGTTATTTTTTCCAAATTCTTTCAGCTCATACTCAATGTCTTCCAAAGGTCTTTTAATAAGGGTCTGAAAGGTGGCGATGGAACCATTTTGAAAAAAATCAGGCATAATCTTTCCTCCTTGTTTGTTTCTTCATTATCATGATATACTATTAACCGTTTTTTTAGTCAAAAGATGAGTTAACGGTATAGTAACACAAAAAAAATGAACTATGAAAAAAAGTTTAAAAAAAGATTGCCTGGCTATTTTTAAAGCTGGGGTTAAGGCAGTTGATCCTTTCCAAGCGGTGAAAAACTTTTTAAGGGTTGAAGGTGATTTCCTCCATCTCCCCAACCACACCTTTAACCTCTCCGTTTTTAAAAATATTTATGTTATCGGTGCCGGGAAAGCCAGCGCTTATATGGCGTTGGCATTAGAAGAAATGTTGGGGGATAGTTTAAATGGTGGATTGGTTATTGTTAAATATAGTCATGGAGCTTCTTTAAAGAAAATAAAACTTATAGAAGCCGGACATCCGGTTCCCGATGAAAACGGGCTTTGCGGTGCTCAAGCCTTAGTGGAGCTCGCTAAAGGATTTGGCAAAGAGGATCTTGTCTTTTGTGTTATTTCTGGAGGTGGTTCGGCGCTCCTCCCTTTGCCGGTTGCCGGAATAAGCCTGAAAGAAAAACAGGCCACTACTAAAGCGCTCTTAAGGTGTGGTACCCCGATTCATGAAATAAACAGGATAAGAAAGCATCTTTCCCAAATTAAAGGGGGCGGTTTAGCAAAAAATGTATTTCCAGCCACGCTAATTTCTTTGATCATGTCGGATGTCATTGGAAACGATCTTGAGATAATTGCCTCGGGACCTACGGTTGCGGACACCAGTACTTTTTTCGAATGCAAAAAAATACTTGAGCGATACCATCTTCTCGCAACCATTCCTCGTGCAGTGAGAAATCACATCCTTAAAGGGGCGAGAGGTGAAGCCTCAGAAACCCCAAAACCAGGGAACGTTATCTTTAAAAAAACCATTAACCTGATCATCGGAAGCAATGTCCAATGTTTAGAGGCCGCGGAGAAAAAGGCAAAAACAATGGGCTATAACACCCTGCTCCTTTCCTCTTTTGTAGAAGGGGAAACAAGAGAAGTAGCCAAAATGCAGGCAGCAATCCTTAAAGAAATAATAACCTCTAGCCGGCCAATTCTCCGCCCTGCCTGTATTATTTCCGGGGGCGAAACTACGGTAACGCTTCGGGGAAAAGGCAAAGGGGGGAGAAACCAGGAGTTTGCCCTTGCCTGTGGCATTGAAATAGCGGGATGGAAAGGAGCTGCCACCTTAAGTGCGGGCACCGACGGCACTGACGGGCCAACTGAAGCGGCTGGTGCGTATGCTGATTGGAAGATGGTGGGACGGGCAAAAAAATTAGGTCTTGACCCTTACCATTACCTTGATAATAATGACTCTTGCCATTTTTTTAACCAGCTTAATGATCTTATTATCACCGGGCCGACCAAAACCAATGTTATGGATTTGATCGTGCTTCTGGCAACGTAGTGTAGTAGTAGGGGCGGCCGGCCGGTCGCCCCTACCCTCGGATATGTGATTTCAACGCAGCCTAAAGGCTGCGGCTACCCATTATTTATGACCTTCACAATAGTTTTTGGAAGCGCCGTCGCTATCAGAAGGACGCGTTTTCGCAATTATTTTTTAGATTTATCCGAAACGAAGTCGTGTCTTTAAATTCGATATGTCTTAACAACTCGCTCAATACCGGATAGGCCATTTATGATTTCCGGAGAAGAAAAATTTTTAGTTTCGGAGATGATTTTTGCGACTTCTTGGCCTTGCCCTTCACCAAACTCTAAAAGCAGGTGACCCCCGAGCTTAAGATAATGATGAGCTTCTCCAATAATTTTTCGATGTAATCCTAGCCCATTCGCTCCCCCATCAAAAGCCACGAGGGGTTCATAGTTGCGTACCCCTGGAGGCAAATGAGAGATTTCATTGGTTGGAATATACGGTGGATTGGAAATAATAAGGTCGAATATCCCCCCCCCTTTTTTTAATGGCTCATAAAGGTTCCCTTCGATAAACTGTATTGAGCCCATTCCATGGGAAGAAGCATTTTTCTTGGCTACAGTAAGCGCTTCGAAGGAAATATCAATAGCAATAATTGATGCCTGGGGAACTTCAGAAGCTAAGGCAATTGAGATCGCACCGCTTCCGGTCCCGATCTCTAAAATGGAAGGGGATGAATAAGAAGAGAAAATTTTGAGAGCCTCCTCCACGAGGATCTCAGTTTCCGGCCGCGGAATCATCACTGCTGGATTAACCTTAAACGATAAAGACCAAAATTCTTTTCTCCCAATAATATATGAAACCGGTTCTCCGTTAATCCGACGAGCTATCAAGGATTGTAAGGTTTCTTTCTCTTGTTCCGAAACCGTGTTCGGAAGCGAAAGGTATACGCCCTTACGATCCGTTTTTAGCACCTGGGCCAATAAAACTTCCGCATCCAATCGGGGAGTTGGGAGTTGATGATGAGATAAGAATTCGCTTGCGTGAGTCAGGAGGGAGGAAACGGTAAGGGGATTGGGGGGGCTTTGATTAATTTTTTACTCCTCCCATCTTCAGGGCTTCACTTTGAAAATACGCTTGAAGAGGGTTGATGAGCTCACTGAGATTTCCCTCTAAAACAAAATCGAGCTTATAAAGCGTAAAGCCAATGCGGTGATCGGTAATCCGACCCTGAGGAAAATTATACGTACGGATTCGCTCGCTTCGATCTCCCGAGCCAACCTGATTTTTTCGGGTCTGTGACATTTCATTTTTTTGTTCAGTAATCGCCAGATCTAAAAGGCGTGCCCTGAGCACTTTCAGGGCTTTTGCTTTGTTTTTGTGTTGAGATTTTTCATCTTGGCAGGTTACCACTAAGCCGGTTGGAATATGCGTTACCCGGACAGCGGAATCAGTGGTGTTGACGCTTTGCCCTCCGGGACCAGAAGAACGGAATACGTCGATCCGCAAGGCATTAGGATCAATCTGGATATCCACCTCCTCAGCTTCCGGGAGAACAGCCACGGTAACCGCTGAGGTATGAATGCGTCCTTGTGTTTCAGTGGCAGGGACGCGCTGGACTCGGTGGACTCCGCTTTCATATTTTAAATGACTATAAACCTTCTGTCCCTCAATGAGCGCAATTACCTCCTTAAATCCTCCCAATCCCGTAGCGTTAGAGCTCATTATTTCTACTCGCCAGCCCTTAGCTTCAGCAAAACGGCAATACATCCGAAAAAGCACAGAAGCAAAAAGTGCAGCTTCCTCTCCGCCCGTGCCGGCACGGATTTCTAAGATGATATTTTTTTTGTCAAGAGGATCTTTCGGCAAAAGAAGAGTCTTAAGCGAGGACTCCAGTTCCTGCCATTTCTCTCTTAGGGCATAAATTTCGGCTTTGGCGAGTTCCTGAATTTCCTTATCGTCATCCTGTAATAAATTTTGATTTTCTTCTATTTCCTGTTGGATTCTTTTATATTCCCGATAGGTTTCAATAAGTGTGGTAAGTTCGGCATACTCCTGGGAGAGCTTTCGGTATGCTTCTTTATTTTCTAAAGTCTTCGGATCGCTTAACCTCTGAGCCAGGGCATTGTAATGGTTTTCAACTGATTCCAGTTTTTGAAACATCATTATTCCACATTACGCATATAAGCAGGCGCATTTTGGGGTTTCGCCCCAAAATACTTTTATTCCTCTTTACTCTTTTTTCTTGCGGTTGAAGGTGGGGTTGCTTTTTTGCCATACTTTCGTTGAAATTTCTCCACGCGGCCAGCCGCATCAATAAACTTCTGCTGCCCAGTGAAAAAGCTATGACACGCAGAACAGACTTCAACCTTGATGTCCTTAAGCGTGGAGCGAGTTTTGATAACATTCCCACACGCACAGGTTATTGTGGTATCAAAATATTCTGGATGGATATCCTTTTTCATTTTTTGCCTCCATTCATGAGTATCTTTGTGATTCGCTTTCTTCTAACGAAGCGTATTAAGTTAAAAAATTCTTGCTGAGACTCGATACGTGTTTTTGGTAGTGAAGCACAGAACATGAGGATGCACAGCACAATGACTCCACGGCTACTGACTCATCGAGTCTAAGAAGTCGGGATTTGATTTTGTTTCGCTCATTTTTTCTAATAAAAACTCCATTGCATCGATCGGACTTAAAGGCTGCAATACTTTGCGCAAAACCCAGATTCGGTTGAGGTCTTTCTTGTCTAATAAAAGCTCTTCTTTTCTGGTTCCAGAGCGGTTAATGTCTATGGCGGGGAAGATTCTCCGGTCGCTTAATTTTCTATCCAAATAGATTTCCATATT
>Ga0209164_1004574_pt1 | contig 12306 bp, 12 predicted proteins | sample MTBNYHSulfiMetaG_FD_187458 | JGI IMG/M metagenome (GOLD analysis project Ga0209164, IMG submission 187458) | Enrichment culture microbial communities from rom New York Harbor, USA that are MTBE-degrading - MTBE-NYH (New York Harbor Sulfidogenic)... | ecosystem: Environmental > Aquatic > Marine >...
GACGGAGATCATGGTCGAGCTGGAGGTAGAGGCGGTGGATCTCCTGAGGGGGGCTGCGGAAGACATGCGCCGGAAGCTCCTGGACGAAGGAATGGAGATCGTCGAGTTCTCCCCGAACGACGCCAGGAGGTTCCAGGACGTTGCGTTGGGGGCGAAGTGGGCCGAGATAGAACGGGACGTTGATCCGGCGCTCGTCAGCAGGTTCAGAGCGATGCTGAACGACTGAACCGGCATTGCGCACCGTCGTTCACCAGCTGACGGCTCGCGTGAGCGGCTCGTTGCGATGGAGTACCGTATGAATCCCAGGAGAAGGACGGGGTCCTTTCTCGACTTCGTGATGGACTTCGGGGGCGGCGCAGCCGCTGTGGTCATCGTGTTCACGATGGCGGCCGTTATTTTCGAAGTCTTCATGAGGTACTTCCTGAAGCGCCCCACAGCCTGGGTGCTCGAGGTCGTGGAATGGTGTCAGGTCTGGATGACCTTTCTCAGCGCTGCCTGGGTGTTGAAACAGGAGGGACATGTCACGATGGACATCGTTCCGGCCAGGTTGAATCCGAAGGCTCAGACCCTCCTGGGTATTGTCACGTCCTCACTCGGCGCCCTGATCTGTCTGACCATGGTCTGGTTTGGCGGTCAGGTCGTGTGGGATCACTTCGCAAGGGGAGTCGTGGAAGCCAGCGTGCTCAAGGCGCCCAAGGCCCCGCTTCTCGTCGTGATCCCGGCGGGATTCCTGCTGCTGTTTGTCCAGTTCATCAGAAAGATCCGGGGAATGCTGAGAGCACGGAGATCGGAGTAGGCTGGAAGCCCAGGAAGGATGCATAGGGGCGCGTTTTCGGGACAGAGGTGAACACCGGTGGATTGGTACTTAGTGCTCTTGCTGCTCATCGGCAGCTTCGTACTCATCATCATGTCAGGGCTCCCCGTGGCCTTCAGCTTCATCTTCATTTCCCTGATAGGAGCATTCTGCTTCTTGGGCGGCGTGGCAGGTCTGAGGCAACTCACACTGAACATGTACAGCAGTCTGGCCACCTTCGTCTTGATGCCGCTGCCTTTGTTCATTCTGATGGGCGAAGTGATGTTCCGCTCCGGGATTGCCCCGAAAATGATAGACACGCTGGACAGCTGGATGGGCCGCGTGCCTGGAAGATTGGGCTTGCTCGCGGTCGTGGCGGGAGTACTGTTTTCCATGCTGACCGGTGCCACCATGGGGAGCGTGGCCATGCTCGGGTCTACCTTGGTGCCCGAAATGGAAGAGCGGGGATACAAGAAGCCGATGAGCCTGGGGCCCATTCTGGGCAGCGGCGGACTGGCCATCATGATCCCTCCCAGCGCCATGGCCGTATTCATAGGCGCCCTGGCGGGGGCCTCTATCGGCAGGATGCTGATCGCCATCGTTATCCCCGGTTTGCTGATGGCCCTTCTCTATGCTTTCTACATCATCGCAAGATGCAAGATCCAGCCACGCGTGGCACCGTCTTACGAGATACCCGCTACGTCCCTTTCAAAGAAGCTGGCGGACACGGCGAAGTACATCTTGCCGATCGGAGGAATCGTTTTCCTGGTCATAGGGGTAATCCTGTTAGGCATCGCCACGCCCAGCGAGGCGGCGGCAACCGGTACTCTCGGCATGTTCCTGCTGGCTGCAGCCTACAGGAGGCTCAGTTGGGAGATGGCTCGGAAGGCTGTAATAGAGACCGTCAAGATAACGGGTATGATATACTTGATAACCGCCTCAGCCACAACCTACGGTCAGATCCTGGCAGCCAGTGGTGCGACCAGGGGGCTGATCGAGTTTGCCACGACCCTGCCGCTCCACCCGCTTCTCATAGTCATCTGCATGTTGGCCATTCTCCTGTTCTTGGGGATGTTCATGTCTCCAGCCGCCATCGTACTGATCACGATACCCTTGTTCATTCCCATAGTCAGTCTCCTGGGGTTCAACAAGGTATGGTTCGCTGTCCTGGTACTGCTGTGCACCGAGGTAGCGACGACCTCCCCCCCCTTCGGCTCGAGTCTGTTCGTCATGAAGGGGGTGGCCCCCCCTGACACGAGCATGGGTGACATCATCAAGGCAGCTTTGCCGTTCATCTACTGTGACCTCGTGGCCCTGGCACTGATCGTTGCCTTTCCCGCGATGGCCCTCTGGCTCCCCAGTATGATGGCGAAGTAGAGTAGTCCCTTGGCCCGGTTCGGGCAGCTACAGCGATTGCCGCAGAGGAGAAAAGCTTGGAATCTGTGAACCTGGACAGCAGAGACGAGATCGAGATCGAGGTCTTCGCCACTTTGGCCAGACTCAGGCTTCTGGAGAGCGAGTACAGTCCCGGTCAACGGCTGAATGCTCTGCTGGGAGGGCAACAGCTGGACCGCATCCCCTTTCAGCTTTTCGGCTATTCGTCGAAGTTGATCAACAGGACCATATACGACTTCTTCTTCGATCCCGTTGTCCGTTTCAAGACAACCTGCGCGCAGATCATCAGGTGGGGCGTCGTGGAACTGCAGAATGCCACACGGATCAACAGCTACAGGGTGGGAGAATCTCTGGGTGCAACACTGAAATACAGCGAAGATGCAGCACCATCTACGGCCGCCTATGTCCTGAGGGGCGAGAGCGATCTGGCGAACCTTTCCGTCCCCGATCTGGGAGACTACCTGGCGGAAGATGTCTGGTCGATTGAGAACATCAGGAACAGATTCGGCGGCATGATCGGGCCTCCGACAAGCTTCATCTATCCTCCATTCTCATGGGTGGCCACGTATCTGATGGATGTCAATCAGCTGCTGATCTATCTCTACGACAAGCCATCGCTTGTGCACCGCCTGTGCGAGTTCGCCACTGAGCTGGAGATCGCGGTCAGCAGCCGTCTGGCGAAGGCGGGTGAGTGCGCGTTTTTCATGCCGGATGGCTTCTGCGAGCTCCTGACTCCGGATCAGTACCGGGAGTTTGCCATCCCCTACACGGCAAAGCTGATCAACGCGAACAAGGATTGCCTGTTCTACATCGCCGTGCCCAAGCCTGACTATCGCCAGATAACCGACTTCTACGAGGCAGTGGAAGATCACAGGAAGCTGATATGTATGGGTTCCTCGATCAGTACGGGCAATCCGGTGCAGAGCATGAGTGACTTCACGGAGCTGTGCGGGATCTTCCAGGCTCTCGGGCGGCCTTTTCAGATCGCGGTCCATCAGAACGTCGTCAAGCAGGCTTCGGACGAAGAGACAGAGGCTCATGTCAGGCAGATGATGGAGGCAGCAAGAGGTGGCAACTTCATGATCAGAACCGATGTCATCGATCCCCAGACGCCGCCTGGGAAGATCGATGCTCTGGTCAGAGTGATAGAGAAACTCGGGACGCTGCGGTAGCTCTGAAGCCCATATGCCTGCGCCGGGAGGCGGCCCCCGGCTTCTGCGCCCCGGCCGGCGGTGAGCGGAGGACTCCATGACCTTCGAGGAGTACAAGGACGAAATCGAGAAGAGGCTCGCGCCCTACGGCCTGGCGCTGGCATCGTACACGGCCAGCGGCGAGGACTGGCTGCGGCGGTGCTGGGAGGAGGATTGCGGCGACGTGGTCCGGGCGGTCGGCATGATACTCAAGTTCTGCCCGTGGCTCCCGGACGACCCGGTTGACGGCAGCGCCGGCGAGTAGTCTGGAACCCCCTGCACGATCCCGCCTGTCCCGTCGCACCGTTTCGCAGCCCCGCGCCAACGCGGATGCGGCGGCACAAACTCGACACGAACCCGAACCAGCCCTTGACAAGGCATACCTTTTGTATACTAATAACATAAATTGTTGCACAAAAGGACTCGAAGTGATGACTTCCCGAGAACGAATCCTCGCGACGGCCAGGGGCGGCAGCGCCGACACGCTTCCCGTAGCACCGTACATGGGCAACCACGGGATCCAAGCAGCAGGGATGAAGATCGATGAGTGCTACACGGACGCGCGCAAGCTCGCTGCGGCCCAGCGGAGGGCGTGGGAGATCTACCGCCAGGATGCGGTCGTGGTGCAGTCGGACAACTACTACATGGCAGAGGCCTTTGGCTGCAAGGTGGCCCACCACGAAAACAGCACCCCCACCCTCGAGAAGCCGGCTATCAGCAGCCTCTCGGAGGTCCACAAGCTCAGGAAGCCCGACGCTCTTCGAGACGGCAGGATGCCCGTGTACCTGGAAGCCATCGAAATCCTCGCACAGGAGCTGGGGGAGGAAGTCGCAATCCGAGGTTGCGGAACCGGCCCCTTCGTGATGGCCGGCCACCTGCTCGGAACCGAGAACTTCATCCTGGAGCTGGCGAATGCCCACTACGGGATAAGCGGTGACATCCAGGGGCTTCACGCGCTCCTCGACATCGCTTGCGCCACTCTCATCGATTTCGTGTCCCATCAAGTTCGTCTGGGTGCAACGATCGTTCAGCTCGCCGACTCGCTGGCTTCCCTAGACATGATTTCGCCGGAGATGTACGAGGCATACGCGCTTCCGTACGAGAAGAAGTTCTTCGAGGCCATCAAGCCGCTGTGCAGGGCGCATGCCTGCGCCAGTCTGCTTCACATCTGCGGAGACAACACCAAAGTCTTCGACCTCTTTGCGGAGACCGGCGCGGACATCATCGCGATCGACCACAAGGCCGATTTGGGGGAGGCCAAGCGGATCATCGGATCCCGGGCCTGTTTGATCGGAAACGTCGACCCGGCCGCTACGCTTCTCCTGGGCTCGACGGAGGACGTCGAGGCGGCCGTGCGCTCCTGCATCGGGAAGGCGGCCGCAGGGGGGGGCTACATCCTGGGAACCGGATGCGAGGTGGCCGTCGAGACTCCAGGGGACAACATCAAGACCATGGTTCGGCTGGCCAGGGAGCACGCATACGAGCGCCCGGGTGGGGAACCGGCATGAACTCGCGGTCGCGCATCCAAGCCGCGCTTTCCCACAGGGAAGCGGATCGAGTGCCCCTCGATCTCGGAAGCCGGTCTTCGGCCATCGAACAGGAAGCATACGAAAGCCTGAAGCGGCATCTTCAGATCGAGACGCCCACGAGGACCTTCATCCGCGCGCACGCTGAGCTCGACGAGGAGATCTATGACGTCTTGCATATCGACACCCGCTACGTCCGCAGTGTACCCGCCGATTCGTGGCAGACCGTCGGCGAGGAAAGGGTATTCATCGACCGGTGGGGGGTACCGTGGCGCCGGAGGCTGGGGAGTCCCTACTACGAGCTCGACCGCTGTCCGCTGATGGGGGTCGATCACCGGGAGTTGCTTGGCGGAACGTGGCCCGAGCTCGTGTCGGACCGAATGCTCGCGGACATGGTGCAGCAAGCCGAGAGCTGGTCGCGAGGGTGCGATCAGGCGCTCTTCTGCGACGTCGTGGGGGCGGGACTCTTCGAGCGAGCCTGGTACCTCCGGGGTTTCGAGGAGTTTCTCACGGAGCTGGCACTCGAGCCCGTTTTCGCCGCCGGCTTTCTCGAGAAGATTTTGGAGCATCAGCTCCAGGCATACGACAAGATCCTGACTGCGATCGGAGACAGCATAGAAGGCGTCTGGATCACGGACGACCTGGCCACCCAGGAGACTCTGCTGGTATCGCCCGAGCTGTACCGCCGGCTGATCAAGCCCTTTCAGCGTCGACTCCTCGACTTTCTGAACGATCGAGGTGTCTCCGTCGTGTTCCACTCCTGCGGTGCGGTCGCTCCGCTGATCCCGGATCTCCTCGAGATCGGGGTGCGCGTCCTTCACCCCGTGCAATTCTCCGCCCGGGGCATGGACCTCCGAACCCTCAAGCGGAAGTATGGACGCGACCTCGTATTCTGGGGAGGGGGCTGCGACACCGACACTCTCCAGCGAGGCACTCCCGAGGCCGTAGCGAAAGAAGTGCGCCGCAGCATCGATACCCTGGCGTCCGGCGGAGGGTTCGTTTTCAGCACCACCCACTGCATCCAACCGGGAACTCCACCGCGGAACATCATGACAATGATCGAAACCCTTCTCGAGCAAGGAAGGTATTGACAACCGGGCCAAGTATTGTATACTTGCGACAAAATTTGTTGAACATTAGAGGCGCCTTCGGGACCCGGTGTTCAACCCAATACAATCAGAGGGAGGAAACATGAAGCGCGTTCTTGTCCTTGCGGCTGTCCTCACGCTGCTGGTCTCGGCGGGCGCCTTTGCGGCGGGGCAGGGGGAATCCGAGAGCCAGAAGCCGGTGACTCTCCGGGTCGGAATGATCGCACCCACGGGACATCCGGTTCACCTGGGTTCCGAGTACATGGCCGAGCTGGTAGAGAAGCGAACCGACGGACAGGTCAAGATCGAAGTATACCCGGATGGAGCTCTCGGCGACGCCTTCGAGATGCAGAACTCGGTGAAGCTCGGCACCCTCGAGATGGTCAACCTGGGCTGCGGGGTGACGGCCGGGTCGACGCCGGAGTACAACATCACGACCTTCTACTACGTGTGGAAGAGCCCGGAGCACATGCGTGCGTTCTTCGAGTCCGACATCTGCAAAGCCTTCGATCAGAAGTACCTCGACACAACCGGGATCCGCATCATCGCCTCAAACTGGGAGCAGGGAGACCGGCACACGGTGGCCAAGCGCCCGATCCGTGGCGTGGAGGATCTGAAAGGGCTCAAGATACGGGTGCCGCAGCTCGAGTCGTTCGTCGCCGCCTGGAAGGCGATGGGCGCCAACCCCACCCCGATGTCCTTCGGGGAGGTCTACTCGGCTCTCCAGCAGGGAGTCGTCGATGCAATCGAGGTTCCGCTGGACTGGATCTACAAGGCCAAGTTCTACGAACAGGCCGAGTACGTCATCCTGACCGGCCATCTCGGTTACCCCAACCAGGTCCAGATCAACGAGAAGGTGTTCCAGAAGCTCTCGAAGGAAAACCAGCAAGTCCTGATCGAAGCGGCTCTGGAGGCCGGGGAGTATGCGAGCAAGCTCCAGCGGGAAGCTACGGCCGACCTGCGCGCAACGATCGAAGCCGAAGGAATCACCTTCATCGAGGTGGATCGGTCCGAGTTCGCGAAGAAGGTCTACCAAATCGTGCCTGACTTCGAGGAACAGTGGGGCAAGGGACTCTGGGACAAGGTCCAGGCCATCCCGTACTGAACAATACCTCCGGTAACCGGCTCCAGGGGCAGGGGGGACGCGCTCACGCCGGGGGCGTCCCTGCCCTGCCTATTTTTGGGGCCGAGCCGCAGCGCGCATGGTCGCAGCGGTCGTAATGGTCGAAGCAAGCGTCGGGAGAGCAAATGATGCTCCAGAAAGTGGTCAAGCGTTTCCTGGAAGTCCTGGTGGTGCTGCTTTTCGTAGCCATCATCTTCTTCACGGGTGCGCAAGTCGTCACGCGGTACCTCGTTGCCAATCCTCTTCCCTGGACCGAGGAGATATCCCGGCTGCTTCTGGTTTGGGCGAGCTACCTCAGCGTGACCATAATCCTGGCGAATCGAGAGCACATTCGGATCGATTTCTTCGTGAGCAAGCTCCCAGAGCGGTTCTTGCGATACGATCTGATATTCCGAGACTGCCTCTTTATGCTCTTCAGCGTTGCGGTCGTGTACTTCGGCTGGCTGGTTTCGAAGGCCGCGTGGACTGATGTCAGCACGGCCCTGCGGTATCCCCGTGCCCTGTTCTACCTGCCCGTTCCGATTTCGGCGGCCTTCAACCTGTTCTTCCTGGTCCCCAGCTTGATCGGGGCGGCCCGGGCTCTCAAGAGGTAGGCTCATGGGTGTCGGTTTGATGATCCTCGTGCTCCTGGTTCTTATGGTCCTGGGCGTACCCGTGGCCCTCAGCCTGGCTCTTGCCAGCGCCCTGTACCTTCTATCCAACGGCATCAATCTCGCTCAGATGGTCCAGCAACTGGCGGTAAGCGTGAACTCCTTTGCCCTGCTGGCCGCCCCGTTCTTCGTTCTCGTGGGTCAGCTGATGAATACCGGCGGAATCACGAATCGATTGTTCGGATTCGTCAAGGCGGTCGTTGGGCACATCAGGGGAGCGCTGGGGCATGCGAACATCCTGGTTTCCATGATCTTTGCCGGCTTGTCCGGAGCAGCGCTGGCCGATGCCGCCGGGCTGGGAACCGTCGAGATCAAAGCCATGGAGGAGGACGGGTACGATACCGAGTTTGCGGTGGCAGTCACGGCCGCCTCATCCACGGTCGGGCCCATCATCCCGCCGAGCATCGTCATGGTCGTCATCGGAATCGCCGCTGGAACCTCGATCGGCAAGCTGTTCCTGGGCGGGATCATCCCTGGAATCATCATGAGCGTCGCGCTCATGATCATGGTTGCCTACGCCTCATTCGTGAGGAAGTACCCCAAGGGCGAAAAACCCACCCTGAGAACGATCGTGCGAAGCTTCGTGCAGGCATTCCCGTCGCTGCTGACCCCGATCATCATCATCGGCGGCATTCTGGGAGGCGTGTTCACGCCCACGGAGGCGGGGGTCGTTGCTGTGGTCTATGCGGTCATTCTCAGCGTGCTCGTGCACCGGGAAATCCGCGTCAAGGAGCTACCGCGCATCTTCCTGAGCTCCATGCTAACTTCGGCGAAGATCCTGTTCATCGTATCCGCCGCGGGTGCGTTCGGGTGGATCCTGGCCTACGAACAGGCGCCGCAGAAGCTCACCGCCCTGATCGTGGGCTACGTCAGCAATCCGACCATGTTCCTGGTGATCATCATGGTCTTCTACCTGCTGCTCGGCTGCATCATGGACGCCGCCAGCATCGTCGTGCTCACGGTGCCGGTGCTCGTGCCGACCCTGGTCGGGCTGCAGATCGATCTGATCCACTTCGGGGTCCTCCTGGCCATCAGCATGTCGATTGGGACCCTGACGCCTCCCCTCGGCACGGTCATGTACCTTCTGATGGACATCAGCAAGATCACGATCGACCGGTACACCAGGGCCATCGCGCCGTTCCTCGCGCTGCTGGCCGTGGTGCTGCTCTTGCTCGTCTTCGTGCCCAGGCTGGTTCTCTGGATTCCGAACTTCGTGGTCCGTTAGGCTCCACACGGCACCGGAGGGTGATTCTCATGACCTGCAGGGAACGAATCCAGAGCCTCATCGATGGGCGCGAGCCGGACCGGATGCCCTACCACTGCAACCTGACACGCAAGATCAAGCGCAAGCTTGCAGAGTACTATGGTGTCGAACCCGGTGCCGTGGAATGCCACGTGGGCAACCACCTTCTCTACCTGAGTTTCAAGGAACCGGAACAGTCCGAATCGGCAACGCCGGGCCAGCCGGCCGTCGAGGATCACGAGGGGGGCACCTACAGCTTCAAGCTCAAGAGAACTCGGGAGGGCAGGCTGGTCGACGAGTTCGGAATCGCCTGGGACAACGAGGGGGCCTACGATACCGGTGATTGGGGCATGGTGGACCACCCGGTCAAGAACATGGAGATCGGCTCCTACCGCTTTCCCGACGGAAGAGCCGCAGGAAGGTTTCGCGGCCTGGAGCAGGTCGTGCTGGACAATCCTGATCGGTTCAACGTGCTGCTCATGATCGGCCTCTTCGACACGGCGTGGCATGTTGCCGGGATCCAGGACCTGATGATGGGCATGGCCATGGAGGACACGCGTTTCGTCGACGCGATGCTCGACCAGGCACTGGAGTTCAACATCGGCGTGATCGAGCAGATGCCGGCCTTCATCCATGGGGTCCGCTTCATGGAAGACTGGGGACAGCAGAAGGGCCTGATGATGGGAGTGGAACACTGGCGGCGCTTCATCAAACCGCGGCTTCGGGAGATGTACGCCGCGGTGAAAAAGCGCGGCTGCGCCGTCATGTCCCACAGCTGCGGAGACACGACCGAGCTGTTTCCCGACCTGATCGAGCTCGGTGTCGACGTTTCGGATCCTCTTCAGCCCGAGGTCATGGATCTGGGTTTCATCAAGAGGGAATACGGCCGGGACATCGTCCTGTTCGGCGGTTTGGGATGCCAGAGCACGCTTCCGTATGGAACCCCGGACGAGGTGGTCTCGGAAACTCGGGCCCGGTGGCGCCTGCTCGGCGAGGGCGGCGGATACATCCTGGGCTCCGCGGGCTCCATCCCCACGGATGTTCCCATAGAAAACGTTGTTGCCCTCTTCGACTGCTGCAGGGAGAGCGGGCATGAGTGAGGCGGGGGCGATGACGTCGAAGCAACGCGTCCTGGTGGCCCTCGGTCGCGGACAGCCGGACCGGGTACCCGTCTTCGACTTCATCTACAGCAGGCGCTTGTTCAAGGAAGTCATCGGAAGGGTCCCGGAGTCCTACAACGCGGAAGACGTCGTGGAGTGCTCCCGTCGTATCGGCTACGACATGGTGCCCGTGCCCTTCGGCGGCGTGGCGGGATTCGTGGAGCCCGGGGGCGGCGACACCTATCGGGATGAGTGGGGTACCACGTACAAGAAGGACCCCCACAGCTGGCCGATCGACGCCCCGGTAGGCTTTCCGCTGGCAAGCCGTAGCGACTGGAAGAACTACGCGGTCCCCGATCCTGCGCTGCGGGCGCGACTGGATCACGTGAGGACGGCGATCAAAATGGCCCAAGAATCCCGGATGGCAGTCGCCGGCATCGTACGCGGACCATTCAGCGCAACGTGGCTTCTGTTCGGATTCGACGCCTTCTGTACCCTCCTGTACGACGACCCGGGTTTCGTGGGCGAGGTCCTTGGAACGATCACGGATTTCTTCATCGAAGGCGGGCGCCGGATGATCGAGGTCGGGGTGGACGCCCTGTTTTTCGCCGATGACTACGGCAGCTCCGTAGCGCCCCTGATCTCCCCGTCTCAATTCGAGGAGCACGTGCTTCCGCACGTCCGCAGGGTGGTATCCGAGTTCAATCGGCTGGAAACGCCGGTGATAATGCACAGTGACGGTCACATCCGACCCCTGCTCGAGGGGTTGGTGCGGGCAGGGATCGACGCGTATCACCCCATCGAGCGCCAGGCCGGAATGCAGCTGGGCGAGGTCAAGCGCGCGTTTGGAGACCGGTTGTGTCTCCTGGGCAACGTCGGCAACACCACGACACTGGTCACGGGCTCGCCGCGATCCGTTCAGGAAGAGGCGCTGGAGTGCCTGCGGGTCGCGGCGCCGGGCGGGGGATACGTGCTGGCGTCGGATCACAGCATCAAGGACGACGTGCCCAACGAGAACGTTTTCGCCCTGTACGATGCCGGAAGACGCTGGGGCGAATACCCGTTGAGGCTTCCCGAGTCCCTCAGCGATGCTGGTGCATGAAGAGGAAGGAGATGGCCAGCTTCTTGCTCCTCTCCACGTGGCTCTCGAGCAATCTGGCCGCTTTCACCCGGTCCCGCAGCATCAGTGCCTCGATCAGGTCGAGATGCTCCTGGGTGGCCAATCGTCGCTCGTTCCCCGAGGTGTCCGCGAACCCGATATAGAGGAACCTCTGCATCAGCCGCATCACCTGTTCCAGCATCTTGATGAGCCGAGGTTTGCCGCTGGAGGTGATGATGTGGCTGTGCATGGCCTCATCGATGTCGGCGATCTCCTCCGGGTTGCTCGACTGGCCGATGGACTCGAACCTGGCCCTGATGTCGCTGAGAGTCTGTAGGTTCATTGTCGAGACGCCGAACTCGAGGGCGAGCACCTCGAGCTTCTTCCGGATTTCGTACAGCTCCTCCACGTCGTCCGGCGTGAGCGCCTTGACGGTGGCCCCCCGGTTGGGAAGGAGCCGCACCATCCCGTCTTGATCGAGCTGTTGGAGGACTTCTCGGATCGGGGTCCGGCTGACCCCGAACTCCCGTGCCAGGTCCTCCTCTTTGAGTCGGGTGTTGTCGCCGTAGTTGCCGTCAAAGATTCGGTTGAACAGAGAGGTATAGATTCGTTCCTTCAGTGCTCTGGCCATTGTTCAACAATAATACTCTTTTCGGGACAATGCGACAACCGACCTGCTCAGCCCCCTCCGTGTAGTTCAGCACGAGATTGCTCGCACCCTGGCGGGGGTCGAAGCCCGTTCTGGTTCTCAGCCCGGCAGGGCTCGCTGGGGCGGCAGGGCTCGCTGGGGCGGCAGGCACTCGACGACTTCCAGGGCTTCCGAGCTCGCGAGCTCCAGGCTTTGCACGCAGGCTGGCAGAAAGAAGTAGTCACCCTTGTGCACTGTCCGCGAGAAGGCACCGGCCTTGATCGTGCCCTCTCCGTCGGTTACGACGTAGACGGCGGGGCCCGGGCCCGGCCCGCGGTCGGCTTGCTGGCTCGGCCCCTGGCCGCGGTCGAGCCCGCCGCCGCCCGGCTGGGGTTCCCCGGCGCGCCGCCCTCCCAGGCGATGATTCCCGCCCAGCAGCCGGTACCGGTTGACCGCGAAGTCCGGGGTGTC